>Ga0302221_10000609_pt1 | contig 25655 bp, 5 predicted proteins | sample II_Palsa_E2_1_FD_193517 | JGI IMG/M metagenome (GOLD analysis project Ga0302221, IMG submission 193517) | Peat permafrost microbial communities from Stordalen Mire near Abisko, Sweden - II_Palsa_E2_1 | ecosystem: Environmental > Terrestrial > Soil > Palsa > Peat permafrost | place: Sweden... | reverse complement strand
TTATTTTGCGCCTAATATTAAAGTTTTTAAAGCTTTTTCCGCTTTTTACGTAAAACTTTAAGCCTCTTGCGCGTAGCTAGTACTTCCCCTTAAATCTTACCCTTAAAATTCTATAATAATTAAGGGTAATAACTATAATATATATAAAATAATATATCTTGCAAAACTTAATATTTTAAGCTATTATATGCAAATTTTGCAAAGGATGGCTTATCGCGCTAGTTATTCTTATTTGCATTGCAATAAGCCTTTAAGTAATGTTTTAAAGCTTAATTTTAGCGTTTTGTTTACTTATTAGTTTAAAGATAAAAGGCAATACTTAAATGTTACTTGCAAAGCATGTAAAAGCAAAGCATAGACTAGAATTTGCTAATAAATACTATTCTTTTATCGGAAACTATTTTATTAAGTATATTAAAAATCGAGAAGACTTATTCTTATAAGATTTTAGCAAGCTCCGGAGAGTTAATAGTTTTATAGTATATAATATATTTAGCTATCTTTAAGTATCGGTCGACTATTACTAAAATAGCATTAAAAGCAAGACCGCTAGTAAGGTTTTTGCATATTAATAACCCGGTAATAAAATTTATAAAGATCTCGCTTTAAAGCCTCGATAGTTATAATAAATTAGCAAGTAAATTATATAATATATGCCTTTTAACTTTAACTCTTTAGCAAATGTCGCATTCCTTATAATAAGTATATATAGTATTATTTATTTATTCTTAGTAATAAGTTTTACAAAGGAGTTTAAAGGTCTTATTAACTTTATAATAGCTCGCTAAAGGGTCGTTATAATAAAGTTTTATAACTTTTACACGTAAAGCAAGGTTATTAGGAATATAAATTTTCTTATATTATCGGAGTAGCTCCGAGTTATTTACTATTTATATAACTTCTTTATTTATACTATATTTATTAAGCCTCTTAGCAATAATAGACTTATATTATTTGTCGTTTTATTAAGCTACCCTAATAATATCTAAAAGGGGCTTTATAAGAGGGGCTAATACTATTGCCCTTTTAATAGTAGTATATATTTATAAACGTGGAATTAAGTGCTTATAATTACTTAATTTTATAACTCGAGAGAAAGATATAAAGTTATAAGTTTTATTAAATAACTTTGCTATAAATAGCTTTATTATTATAGCTATAATAGTAGAACTTATAAGGTGCTTTCTTGTACCTTTTTCCCGAATTAAGGGATTTATAAAATAATTTATTTACTTAATTAGTAGCAAATCTCCTTGTGCAATAGCGGCGATTGCAAGAAATAACATATCTCTATTAAAGGTAAACTTTTCGGGGCTTATTAAGCCCTAAATTGCAATAGTAAAGCTTCTTTTAAGTTTGTTTTAAAAAGTAAAAAGCTAAGTTATATTAGCAAGTCCCTTTTAATAGTCGGGACGTCTATTAAGCTTATTAATAGCATTCGAGGCACCTTTCCGGTAAGTAATCTCAAAATTATAAGTAATAAAGTATATTGCTTACTATACTTAATAGCTCTTTAAATACTTTATTTTTATAAAGTACTTAAGGTTATTATAATTAGTTAAAACCTTAATTGTGTGCTTAAAACCCTTAAAGTAATATCTTTATTACTTAAAAGCTTTTACAATTGCTAGTAACTTAAAATTATAAGTCTAGTAATTGCGTTTAGTACTAGATAGCTTCCGGGACTAGAATGCTACAAGATGCTAATACTTATACGTTTTAGTATTTGCATCGACTTATTAAGAAAGATAGCTAGCGATAGCAAACTTAAATATATCGGTTTTTACACGGATCTTTTTAAAGGGGTTAAAATAAATAAAAATAAGCGCTTAAGTAAAAGTAGCTTTAAGTTTTTAAAAACTTTATTTAGCATCCGAAGTCTACTTAAAAGGAATAGTTTTTCGGCTATTCTTTATATTAACTAAGAGATTTATAAGGCTATATATTATATGCAAGTACTTATAAATAAAATAGTAGTAAAAATTCGCAAATCCAAAAAATACTTGCATATTATAAAACGATTTTAGCTTAAGCTACTTAATAATATTATAAATCCTTTTAAAGTCCGGTTTAACTCTATTAACTTTAACGCGGAAGCTTAAGAATTCTAGTTTTTATACGCTAAACTTACATTTGCTAAGCTTAGCATATAGCTTATACTTGCGAAGCTTAGCTATTATTTAGCGTATATGCTCCTTATACTTTTCGGGGTTTTTAAAGTATATAAGGATATTATCCAAATATATAACTACGAAATAGTTTAAAAGGCTTGCTATAAATGTATTAATATACGCCTAAAACGTAGCTAAGGCATTCGCTAAGCTAAAGGGCATAATAAAGTACTTAAAGTGTCTATAACGGGTATAAAATGCCGTCTTTTATTTATAACCCTCACAAATACGAATCCGATAATATATATCCTTTAAGTTAAGCTTTATAAAGACTTTAGCGCCTATTAGGCGGTCTAGCGTCTTATTAATTAGTAAAAGAGGGTATCGATTCTTGATTATAACCTTATTTAAGCTATAATAATTGATATAAAAGCGTAACCCGCTATCCTTTTTAAGTATAAAAAGGATAAGGGCCCCCGCTAAGCTTATAAATCGCCGAATCTAACGCTTCTTAATAGCATTTGCTAAATATAACCTTAAAGCTTTAAGCTAAACTTTAAAAAGATTATATAAAGGCTTATATAAGGGAGGATTAATAATATTAATAAAATATTTAAACCCCCTTTACTTTAGAAGTTTACTAGCTTTGTTTTCGTTAAAAATATTAATAAAGCTACTAAAGTATTCCGGCAATTTAATAGAACCTTTTAATAATAGCTTAAAAATCTAGTAAGTTAAGATAATATTTATAATAGATTCGGGTTTTTAAATAAAAGCAATAATAAAATAACTTTTATATTAGCACAAAGACTAATTAATTAAATAATCACAATCGCCCTTGCTTACAAAGAAGACTTAAGGGGTAATATCTAAGTTTTTATTAAGCTTTGCCTTAAATTCTTTTGGCGTTAAAATCTTAATATTATCGGGCTATGCAAGTGTATATGCTTAACTTTTTTTAATATAATTATAATATTATATAATTGTGGCCTTATAAAATTCTATTCTAAAAACTAGGCGATAACTTGTAGCTTTGTATTTATAAAAACGGAGCTTATATAATCGAGTTTTTGCATAATTATTTATAATAAAGATATTAAAATTGTATATATAATATATTTTAAATTTATTATTATAAAAGGTAATAAATTCGACATCGCATTAAGCAAGGGGTATAAAACCCTTTAATTTAGCCTAGTCGTTATTAAGAAAATTGCAATTAAAACTAGTATCCCCGAGGCTTAATAGCTACTTAAAGGCTCCGGTACTAGCTTATATTAAGTAAGCCTTAATGCTTATCCTTTTATTCTCAAGTGTCTTTAATTTATTAAGCTTTATAACACTTAAGACTTAGACTTGCCTTTTCTTGTACTTTTAGATAAAGAGCTTTATTCTTGCTTTGCCTATATAATTTAGTTTATATAGCGCATAGCGGCAATAGCGTCTTCTTTAGCCTTAGCCTTTTTAAGGAAGTCCTAAGCCTAATTAGCATACTTTAAGCACCTTTTATCCTTAAATATATGTCCTTTCTAGTTATAAGTGTAATAAGTAATATCACGTTTTGCTTAACCCTTAAAATTAGGCTTAAAGCTAGCTTAGTTGTTCTTAAAGCTATTTTAAGCTTTATAAGCTTTCTCTTTTCTCTTTCTCTTATTCTCTTTTAAAGTGTTAAAGGAGGTATTATTATTAGTATTAAAGTTAAAGTTTAAGCCTCTTTTAATACTTGCTTTATGCTTTAAGCGGCGTCCTTTGTTAATAGTATACTTTATACGTTGCGCTATTTTTAACTATTAAGAAATAAAAGTAGCTATCTTTTTATAAAGTATAAAGATTAATATCTTTCTAGTTTCTTAGTTTATTAAGGTAATATTAAGGGTTTAAATGCAACTAGTCTTATTTATAGCTTTAAAGTTAGATTCGAATATAATTATCCGAGTATATAACTTAGCGACCGATTTTCTCGGGCTTTATTAAAGGTTGCAAAAACCTTTAAAGGCATCTTAACTTCGGGCTTTAAAGGAGTTGATTATATTTGCAAGGAAAGCTTTAAACTTCTCTTAAGTAACCGGTTTATAAAAGGACCCATTCTTATAATAGGCCTCTTACAAGTTATACGGGTTTTTGTGTAATATAATAGCTATAGCGTTTACCTTACTCGAGTAAGTATTATAAGTTTAAGGTTAAGCCCGAAATAGGGCCTTTTAACTAGTTATAAACGTAGTTTACTCTTTAATGTCTTTCTTTTAATATAATTTAAGGACTTTAACTTTTAAGATCTTTTTATGCTCGAGACTTCTTTTAAAAATGTTAAATAAGGGTTCTTTTTATATTATATCTTTATTTGTATTGCTAAAGCTTATAATAAGTTATTCGTCTTCGATAAGAGGAGGTGTAATAAAGGCTATATAAGAGGGGATAGTCGTCGAAGGAGTAAGTTCGATAATGTGTTTAGAGGGTACCGGGTCCCCTTAAATAAAAGAAGCCGACGTAGTTATAAAGTAGCCTTTTTAGCCTTTAATGCAGCGATGCTAGCATTTATAGTAACTTCTTTATCACTAATTCTATAACGTTTCTTAACTAAGTCTACTACCTTTGCTTCTAAGGCGGCTTCCCTTACCTTAGCTTAAGCTAATAAGGCTCGGGCTTAAGCCTCTTAAAGCGATAAAGCAAGGCTAGAAGGATAATTATTATAAGCTTTTAAAGGGGACTTATTAATAGTATACGACTATGATCCGTTATTGTTTCCGTTGCTTTTATTAGTATTAAGCTAATTAGGCCTAATACCGGAACTAGGTATAAGGATAACTTTAACATAATCGGCAGAAGATATAGTTGCTTTATTGAATTACCTCCTTTAAAGATAGAGAAATTAGCTTATAAGGATGTTATTAGTAAGCAATAAAGTAATATAAACAATTTGGTAGATTTTAAAGAGTATATTTAATATAAAACTAATCTTTGCCCCTTTAGCAAGTGCAAGTAAACATCCTTAAAGCTTATAGCTTATAAGGATATAAGACGGGTCGAATATTCCTCTATTGCGGACTAAATGTTGCTCCGGGAGTTCTAGTGCTTACAAGTCACCTAATCCCTAGCATCACTAGCCCTACGCGTACAGCCGACTTCCCGCATATCACATTTTAACTAAATAATCTTAATCCCAAGCTATTTAAATAAAATTAAGATATGTGTAACAACTTTATATAATACCCGATATTATAAATATAGCTATTACTAAAAGGTGTTTTATTGCCTCTAGCTAACTAAATAAGTAATTTTACAAAGTTTATTGTCCTAAGACGTTATTTTATACTCTTTGCTACTTTTTAGCTAGTGTTTTAAGAGTAATTAAGGTAATATATTATAATACGCGTTAAAAGCAATTTCTTTTATTGCAATAATATAAAAATTTAACTATTCTACTTTTTCCGGGACGTGACTCTTTTTAATTAAGACCTCTTTTAATATTTGTCTAATTAACCGAAAATCTCGGATATTAGTATTAGCCTTTATAGCTTTATACAAATAGATATTTGCTAAATTATTCTTAGTATAATCTCAAGTAAAATTATCCTTAAACTTATTAAGTTTAAATCCTTTACTAGTAACTAGTATATAATTAATAATAAAATCGCTATAAGACAAGTTATAATTAGCTAAAAACTTAAGTGCATTCAAGATCTTTACAAGTTAGTATAAAGTATCTTATAGCCTCTTTAACTTTACTTATATCTTTGCATATCTTATGCGCGTTTAAGACAAATTATAAATATTAAGCTACTACTATTGCAATAGTAACAAATAATAAGGGTTTTAAGATACATAGCTTACGTTATCCTTTAAGATTATCCTTATAGTTATCGGCATTAATAAGTAGCTAATAGCTAATACTAAAATTGTTATTATTAAAGCCGATAATATTTTTATATTTAAGTATATATAATATATTCTATTTGCTTATAATCTTCGAGGCATTAATTTAAATAACGCCTAATATTAACTTATATATCACAAGCCTTACTTGGATGCCTCTAAACTCGAAGCTACTATTAATATAATTATAGTTAAAAGCAAGATTTAAAGCGCTAATTAGTTGCTTAATTACTAATAACTCCTTTTCGATATTCTTGTCTTAATTTATACCTTTTAAACGCTATATACCCGTAGCTCGTCTAAATATCGCATCTAAAGTAAGTATTATCTTATTGCCTTTTACTTAACTAATAAAGCAACGCCTAGTTTTATAAAATTATAATTTATTTAAAATATAATATAAAGTTAGCATATAATTCGAGATATTTAAAAACTTATAACAAGTTAATAACAAATAACTTCTTGTTATTAAAACTTTTAAAAGATAGTGCTTGCTTAAACTACACAATTCTCTAAAAGTCTATATGCTAATTTTGCTAAGAAAGACTAGCTTATCGCGGGCCGTTTCGCTAACTTTAATTAACTTTACTTTACCCCGCTTCGTTTAACTTGCAAGTAAGTACCTATTTAGTCCACCTCGAAAGTTTACTAACAATCTAAGCAACAAACGGGAAAAGGTAATAATAAATTATTAATAAGCATATTAAAGGCTAACTTTACTATTATATCTCGTAAAATTTTGCGTAGTAAGAAAGACAAGAGCAATAAATATTAGCTTACACGTGACTAAACGAATTTTAATCCCGATTAATAATATATTATAATTAAAATATTTTATTAGCAAAATACTCTAAGACTTAACTAACATTTAAGCGAAAGATTCTAGCTAGCAAAATATTCCGGCCTTTAAACTATTCTACTAGCAAAATAATCTAACATTTAAATAATATTTAAGCAAAATATTCTAGCTAGCAAAATATTCCGGCTTATAAACTATTTTACTTAAGATTTAAATAACATTTAAGCAAAATATTTTAGCTAATAAAATATTCTATCTTGCAAACTATTTTACTAGTAAAATATACTAAGATTTAAATAACATTTAAGCATAATATTTTACTAGTAAAAAATTCTTAAACTTTAATAAAGTAACAAATAGCAAACATTATTATCCCCTCCAGCTCCCTAAGGGAGTTTTTACCATAGCGCCCAATTAGTGGGTCTTTTAGGGGGGGCAACAGGGGCCTTCTAACCTCATTAGAAACGCGAAGAAACGCGTAAGAATAATAAGATTGCGATTCCTATATAAATCCTGCAGTGCTGTTCAATTTTCGCGTGAAATTCCATTCCTAATATCCTCTAACCTCAAGTATATCCTTAATACTAGAGATGTTGTCTTCCCCGGCTTTTGAGAGCTTTAAATTGCCCTTTAACACAAGCCATCTTGCAGTCTTATCTTAACTTTGTCTACGTAAAAGGAAATCGATAAGTCCATCTCCTCTTCCGGCCACTCTAACCCGTTATATTTAGACGAAGAGAGCTTATCGCCGCCGCAATTCGTTATCTCCCTTACTAGCTTTATCCTTGCTGTACTATATTGCAGTTAAATTATTATTATATATATTTGACGAGGAGTTTTATACTAATAATCTAAGCATCTTAAACATTACTATTAATACCGATATTACCAATTATGGAACTGCATATAACTACTATATAAAGCGTCTTCGCGAAGCTTATAAGAAGATTATCGATAGCGCTATACTAGAAGCCTTTTAACCTCTTAAGATGCTAGAACCTTTATACCTAATAAGAGCTTATTTGCCCGATTCGTGTGTTGTTAAGGATCTTGCTAGCTTCTTTGAGGTGTTTTTGCGCGACGAGGACTTTGATTTGATAGTAACTAATACGAATAAGTATGCTATAAAGTACTTAACGCTTTACCCTAAAAATAGCTAACGGGGTTTTAAACTTACCAATTGACAGGAAATTAAGGTGCTTATAGCTATTTGGATCTTTATAGGAATCTATAAGCATAATAATCCAAAGTCCTATTAGATCTCTCCTTCTAAGCACTCCCTAATTCGGTATATAAAGTAAAAGCGGTATAAATACTTAAAGTCTATAATCAAGGTTTCTAATATTAAACAAGATTATAAGCATGTAGATGTCCCTAGCGACTAGCATTTTAAGGTGTCTCCGCTAGATAGTCGATTGATAGAGCGATTTTAAGCTGCAGTAACTTTAGGGTTAAAGATCTCGTACGACGAGATAATGCTTCTATTTCGCGGGCGTAGTGCGCATATAACGAAAGTGCTAAGAAAACCGCATCCGAATAGATTTAAAGTGTGGACTTTAGCCGACTATAAGTATATGTACAATTAGCTATACTTTTCGGGCTTTGCAAGTATGTTATTTTATTGATTAATTGCAAGTAATATGTGCTAAACAAATATTGTAATCGCATTCTTAGTATTTTGGAAAAATTGTCCAGTTGCCACGTGACGCGCGCTATACCTATTTAGGAACGATTCTAGGCTTTTAATTGGCTTAAAGTCAGCTAATGCACATTTTTTAGGAACCGAAGGAATTAAGGAAACCCTCGAGCTTTACCTTACACTTACACCTACTACTACTAGCGTCCTTGCATGCGCTTTAAACCTTTTAAAGAGGACTCGAACTAACGATAGCAACCTTAAGTACACGATCTTTATAAATAACTTGTTTTCTAGCTATAAGCTCTTCTCGATTCTCCGCTAAAATAGCATCGCGGCATATAGCACTACAAGAGCTAACCGTCTTAGTAAACACTTTAAAGAGGAGATCTTAAAAGGGAACAACGGCAAGATGCTATAATAAGGAGAGATTTGCATAGTAGTAAAGCAAAAGGACAATAGAGAACTAGTCTTATTCTTTATCTAGCAAGATTAGACTATTATACGGGGCATAATTATAGCGCATAATAGCGAGGGCTATATGCTACGGAATCGACGACGCCCGAAGGACTCGAGCTTTATAATACCCGCTACAAAGGCTATATTCGACATTCTACGCTTTAAGAATATGCTAGCTAAGGACGTTCGGAAGTTCCATTCGAGCAAGCTAGCCCTACCCGTCATCCTCCTTATCGACGACTACAATTATAATATAAATAGGGTTAATCTCGCAAATTAATTACAAGAAGATGTCTCGATTGCGCAAATTATAATTCGTGCTTGGTTAATATACTTATTTTAGCTAATTGATAGCGCTCTTATTAATAGCTTCATCTTATAGCGAACTAAAGCTAAGCAGATGGTTATAGGCTATAAAGACGAGCACCAACGCTCGCAAAGGGTATTTAAGGAGGCTATTATTAACTACCTTCTCAAGGACGCTTTAAAGCCCTTAATTAGCTTCGACATCACGATTTTACCGTACTACGAAGTTGTCTAACCCTCTTCCGGGATCCCAATCAAGTTCCACCGAATTTAAAGCGGGATAAACAAGAAAAGGTGCTATTATTGTCGTTAAAAGGACCTTAAGGGAGAGCTTAGAACGGATAAGGTGCATAAGACTATAAAGGGGTGTCTAGTATGTGAAGTGCTATTATACTAGGAGTACTGGGCAGAATATTATAGGGTTTAATAGTTAGGAGGTTATTTTTATATGTCATCTTGCGAATAGCTTCATTTTTTCCAATTATAGGCAGTTTTGGTAGTTTTAATATATCAGGTTTTGATTTTTATATTCGGCTTCAATTCTGGAGCGCAATTCAGCCGCATTGCCCTATGCGCACGCGTAAAGTGCTGCTGGTTGCTCTGCTAGCGAAGCCTCCCGCAACTCTAATTGCGCCCGAAAAAAAACCTCCCTTAGGGAGCTGGAGGGGATAGTCTAAAAATAGATTCTAATCTCGGGGGAAGATACAAATGCAAATAAGACATAATAGCTACTAAATCCACATATTAAAACTATAACTTACTTGCCTTTATCTATAAAGTAAATATATAAAATGTCTAACTAAATAGCGTTCCCTTATAATAATGCAAAATCCCTAAATTGCTCCTGCAAGATAGTGCACCTCGGCGTGGCCTTAATTAAGCTAAAGTACCTATTATATTAACCTCTTAAAGGAAGGCCTTAAATTCTCCTTTAGCTAAAAAAGACCGAGTATTAGCTAAGAGAATTTAAACTTTAAAGATGCTTTTTAAACATTTATAAAAACTATATTAAAGCCGAAATTTCTTAGCCGGTTCTTGCTACCGCCTTAGCTCGGTCCAAATTAATAATTAGTAATCTTTAAGACGCGAGACATATTAAACGTCTTTACTTTCCGGAAAGCGCTTTTTCAATGCATTATTATAAATAGCATCGATTAAAAGCTATAAAGTAGCATATCTATTCGCATAATAAGTAATAGGCAGTCGAGCTTTATAATAAAGGTATATAAAAGCCTTTAAAACTAATATAAGTAAATCTTATAATAATATAAAAAGATAAGATAACAAGTATCGTATATAAGAGCAAAGCTATAATATCAAGTCGATTTTACACAATAATAAGACCGTCTTCCGATTCTTAAATGCAAAGCTTAATTAAAGGATAATATAATAATTGAAAGACGCAAAGAATAACCTTAAAGCTATCGAGAAGAGACTAGCTTTATATAAGGGCTTTATATCTTTAAGACTATTTATCGGTCTTTAAGCATCTTTCCAAAAAAGCACCTTATACTAATATAAATCGCTTAAATATAATAAAGTAAATATTATTCCTTTAATATATATAACGCTAATATATTATCTTAAAAACTAATATAATATTTAAACTATATTAAGCACGTCTAAATCTTTATACTTAATAATAATAAAGAGCTTATATATAATCTAAATCCTAAGACTATAAAGCTACTTGAAAAGAAGGCCCCGAAAACGTTATTAGCCGATAAAGACTTTATTACTTAAGCTATTAAGAGCAAAAGTGCATTCCTTTTATTATATAATAATATTAAAAAATTGCGACTACGACAAAACTTCGTCGCTATTAATAAGATAATCCCTTCGATTAAAACGCTTGCTAAGGATTCTTTATACCTTAAAGACTATATAAAAGCAATGCAAACACTTATTAACTTAATAAAGTATTATATAAGAGAGGCAATTTAACATATATAGCATAAATATAATAAAGATTATATAGTGTTAAAAAGTGCTAATAAAGTCGCTTAATATAGCAATATATAAACTAGCAACGAAAAGAGATTTAAGATAATATATATTTAATTATAAATGTTTATTATATGCAATTTTTATTGCTTTATAAACCTTGTCCCGAAGTCGGATACTAAACAAAAGGTGCCGAGTATTAGCCTAAACCCCTAATGCCTCCTTAAATTTGCTAAGCTCGCAAATGCCCTTAAATTCAAGTTTAATGCAATTACTAATATTCTTAACGTCGACGCAAATCGAGAGCATACTAAGAATATGCTTATAATAGCTAAGCTACTAAGTAAGTACAACTATAACCTCAAATCAAAAATTACTAGCTACTACTAGCTTTTAACTTGCATTTGTATTAAGTAACAAGAACTCCTTAATTTACCGGTTTAAACTATTACACTCTCGAATATTAAAGTAAAACAATAATATAAGAGACTATACAACTAAGCACTTAAAGATTACGCTCCTTATTTCTTTATATATAATATTTATAATATACTAAAGAGTAATAAGTACGTTACAAATTTATTTATTAAGCAAATTATTACGCTTTCTTTCTTTCGCATCTTATTATTACCTCTTAAAGCTACTTGTTATAGCAATAAAATAAAAGGAGTAACTATAAATAGTTATAATACATCGCAATAGCGAAATCAAGCGAGTTAAGCCTAGACGAGCACATTAGTTAAAGATGTAGCTTAAAATGCCGCACTTATATCGCGCTTAAAAGAGTATAAAAGATAAGTCGCAAAATAATAAAGAGAAATCTCTTATTATAAAGTAAAGTTATTAAAGGCTTAAGCGAATTCTAAATAGCTACTTATTAAGGTTTAGCCGGGCCGGAATAAGATTAAAAAATTAAAGGCTATTAACTTTAACTAGTTACGCAAAAATTCGCAAGTACATCTCGAGTTAGCTAAGAAGCTACATTAAAGCTAGCAAAAGATAAAGACTTTTAAAAGGACAATTGCAAATTACAAATTTGCTTATAAAATGCAAGTTATACAAGTAAAGCAATATTAAAATTAACGAGAGATAGCAGTTAAATTAAAGAAGTGTCGCTTAATAATTGCAAAATTCGAGTATAAAATCTCGGAGTATAAGTTTAAAAGTAATAAGCAAGCATTAACGGCAAAGATATTATAATAATAGCTTATTACACATTTGCAACAAGCAACGATAAAATTAAAAGCATTATAGTCGAGAATTGCTTAATAAAAGAAGAGTAACTTATAAAAGCTAAAAGATATTAATATTAAAGCAATGTCTTAAAGCTTTTAAGAAAGAGTTACCGAATTAAAACTTATTAGTTAATAATAAGCCGAAAACTTAAAAAACTTTAAAGAAGTAGCTAATATTAAAGGCAAGACTTTAAATATAATACTTGCAAAGATTAAAGAGACTAAAAAAGGAGTAAAAAAAGATAAGTATAGCCTTTATAAGACAACTTTAGCTTAAGTAAAACTATAAAGACAATAATTGCAAGACTATTTATTCGGATAAACTTTAATTTAAAGATTTGCCTTTAACAAAAGTGCAATTTAATAAGATTAAAGACTTAAAAAAGTCGATTGCCAAGTTTATTGCTCTTTATAGCTAAAATAACTTAACATATAACAAAAATGCTCGCGTAAAGATTCTCGAATAGCAAAAGCTAATTTTAGGCGACCGGCTCGCTATTGCAAGTAAAATAAGAACAAGCGTCGAAACAAAAACCCTTAATTTTAAGCAAATGCTCGCAATTGTAAGTAAACGGGCAAAAGTCTTAAAATAAGAAGGTTAAGCTATTTATAACCTTTAAATAAAACTAAATATAGCAAGGGCAACTGCTAAAAGCTAATAGCAAAAGGCAAAACGTGTTAAATGGCTCGAGGAGGAGCTTATAAAGGTAAAGAAGCAATTGTAGCAAGAACAAGTAGCTACTAAAGACCTCAAAGAAAGCTTAAAAATAGCATATAATATTATATAAAAAGATATAAAACTTATAAGCGCCCTTAAAAGAGAATTAAATATAATTAAAGCAAAGAATAAAGCATTACTTTAGCAAGGGAAGGCAATTATTGCAAAGCTTATAGCAAAATTAAATATAGTTAAAGCAAATGCTAAAACCTTATAAAAAGAGGTAAAACGAGTTTATAGCTTAAAGACAAAATTAAATAATTTAAGAATAATATTATAAGCGACAAGTAATATATAAGCAAAACTAGAAAAGACGAGATAAAACTTAAAAGACTTAAAGCAAATATTAAGCTTATATATTAAAGATCTAAAATTATTTAAAGCCGAAGTTAATAAGAGGTTAAAGACCTCGAAAAGTCAAGTAACCGGCTTAAAAATAAACTTAAAAGTAGCGCGGCAATTTATTAAAGAGAGGGAAAAAGAGTTAGCAAGCTTAAAGCTTAAGATCGATAATAAAGACAAGTATATAAGGTTATTAAAGGCATAGCTATTTAAGATAAACCGCTTAATATAGCTAAAGAAAAAGAAAGAGAAACTCGAGGCTAAGCAAAAGGAGATTTAAGCTACGCTAGCCGAGGCAAAAGCCTTAAGTAGCTAAGATTTTAAGGAACTCTTATAATAAGAAGCGCTTGTCGATACTAGTCTTTTACAAGTTAAAGAGAAAATAGTTAAAATAAGATTAAATGTTATAAGATATACAAAGTATAAAGTACACTTTAAAAGTTTTAAAATAAGCCGCTAAATAAGCGTTAATTATATTCTTGTAAAAGACTTAAAGAAGAAATTTAAAGAATTGCGTAATTAAGTTATTTATTATTTTATAAACGACATTATAACAATAATAAAGCTAAAGAAATATAAAAACTTCTTAGCAAATTAAAAGCATCTTGCTAATAATAGGGAATTCTTTTATTATAGCTATAATTTACCTCGAAAGAGATATTATAATCTAAATAATATAAAAGAAGATTTAAAAAGTACTTTAAAACTTAAAGCTAAAAAACTAGCAAAACTTCGCTCTAAGCCCAAAAAACCTTATAGCTAATCCTAATTTCCTCCTTTTTATCGCCTTTTATATATGTTTCGAGGTAATAAGAAGGATAAGTCGTAGCAATATTAATATTTAGTTCTTCGTCTCGAGGGATTTATTATAATAACGGCCGTTCGAGTATTAGCAAAAGAAAGCTATAAGATAAGAGGGTTAATAGTACTAATATAAGCTAAGCCTTAGCCCTTAGCTAATCGCAAATAAAGATTATAATAAATTTAATTTAACAATTAACTTAATTTAACGTTAAATTTTAGTATAAAGCTATTCTTCTTTACCTTGCGCTAACTAAATTCGGCTAAGCTTACTATTTAGCTTCACGATATACCATTGTCGCATATAGCTAGCCATTGCAGCAAAGAGGGGCTTACTATCTATTACTACTTAATAAATACCTCGAATTGTCTTTATATAGCTTTAGCACATTTAAAATTAAGAATAATATCCTTTTAATTAACGCTTAAACGGATTATTTATAAGTGCAAGATAGATAAAAGGAAGGGATCTCTTTAATGCAATATTACTAAGACTAAGTTTAACAAATCTTAACAATTAAGTTAATTGTTAAACAAGAGCGTTATCTCGATTATAATTAATCTATTTCCCTTAAATTCCGCCTAATATTATAAAACTTACAAATAAAGTAACATCGAGCTAAATTACTATTAACCTTATAATTAAACCTTTAGCAAGTTTACATTTACTTTAATGACATCTCAATTTAGCAGCTTACGCTTTAAATACAAGTGCAATTAGTTATTTAGTAATAAGCTATCGAGTAGTATCTTAACTTACTAGCTTACATCTTCGAGTGCAACTAGTGCAATCGATCGTTTTATAGTTAATAGCCCTCGAATAACACCTCAATTTTCGCCCTTATAGCTTTAAAACACGATCGATAGTCTAAGTTATAAATTGTAATAGTTAAAAGGAAATGCCGCTATAATTTCAAGTAATAAAGATTTTCCCTTAACATGGCTATTTGTGCCTTTATCGACTTGTTAAGCCTGCTACCTTTATATGCAATCGCTATAATCTAAAAAAGACGTTAAAACTAGTAGCTTTTGCTAAAGATAAATAAGATAAACTTATATGCAATAGCTATTATAGCTATTTACTTGCTACTTCGGAGATTAACGGCTATATAAAGAGTATATAAGATAATCTAGTTAGCATTATAGCTTACACACATTTATAGCAATCACTTAAGACCCGCAAGGCTACAAAATTTGCATATTAAGATCGAAAGTCTAACTAAAGCTATAAAGCTTAAAAAGAAGAGCAATAAAAACAATAAAGACGAACACGGGAACGTTATTAAAACTAGAATTTTATTACTTGGATATTATATATTATTTACTTGACAAAGGCAATTAGCGTTAAAGACTTTTTTGCCTCATATAATCTATAGCCTTATTAATGTCGTGTAACCCTTTAATAACGTATTATTATGCTTAACCTAATAAAAAGAACGTTAAAAGAATTGTAAATTCCATTGCCTATAACCTTTCCTTGCTAGTCTCTCGTGCTCGAAGACTCGCAACTAACACAAAATAATAATATTCCCTTTAACGCTATAAGAAGTGTTATAAAGTCCTTTAATATTATTATAGTTAAGCAAGAGCGTTATACTCTCGCTTTACTATTTATTGCTTAATAACCAAGCATAGCTAAAGTTAAGATTATGCATCAAACATCTTTAATTAGAGCTATTAAAAGAGCTAATAGCTTTTAAGCAACTAACACTTGTTAGCTTTTAACTATTTTAAATAATATTATAGCAATTATCTTTAAGCTATAGCTAATTAGTTCCTTCGAGCTTAAGCTAATAGCTATTAAGTCTTGTGGCTATAATCTTTAAGAATTGCAAGTATACTTAGCATATAAGGTTAGCACCTTATATCTAATAGTCTTCTTTTAAAAGTAAACTTTCTAGAAATAGCTATATTCTTTAATATATACAAATTTGCATTTATAAATCTAAAATAGTACTTAAAAAGTGCTTAAATATAAAGTCGGAAAGTCGAAATAAAGATATAAAACTCTTAATCTTTTTACAATCTTCTTAGATAAAAGAACTAATAAAGCAAAATTAACTTTTAAGCATTATTATCTTAACCTTACTACTAAAAAACTAGTCTTAAAACGTGATTATAGCAAACATCGCGCCTAATAAGACTAATACCACTATAGCTGCTTAGATAAGCAAGGGTAAAGGGACTATTTAATCTAATGGCCTCGCGACTTTAAAGCTTACCCTTAACTTAAAAGCAAAGCAAATCGCTACCGATTAACTACGTTAAAGTATAAAGATTTCAAAGCTTAAAAAAGTCTTTAATATCAAAGTTAACTGCTATCTTAATCAAGTAAAAGAGATTAAGAAAATTTACTTAGCAAAGGCCTTAATAGCTACTAAAAATAAAAGCAATTAGTCAAGTAAGTAAACTACTTTAAATAATATAAACTACTTTATTTAATTTGCGTATTAGCACTAGTAATAGCATGCGTAGCAATGGGGATTAGCAAAGAGTAAATAAATAAAATAAACTAATAGCTTAAATTAATTCCCGATTAAACAAATCTTAGCTACACTTTAACGCTACCCGGAAAAGCATAATATAAAAAGGTAATATCCTTAAAGGAGATTAAGCAAATCCTTAATATAAAGAATATTTTTAGCGTTAATTAGCTTAAGGAAATTAAGCAAATTTATATAACAAAGGCTTTATAAGTTACTTAAAATAAGGAGGCTTAGTAAAGTAAGTTAAGATCTTTGCAACTAGCTATTTGCTAACTAAAAGTGCTAAAACTATAAGCTACAATTAAGGTATCGGGAATTATTAAAAGCTAAATAAAAGCAACAAATTATTAGCTAAAATTAATTTAAGATAAAAAAGAAGACAAGGATATAGAAGATAAAGAGGCTATAACCTTTATTTAAGAAGTTTATACGCGCATTACGCCTATTATAAAAAAGATCTTAAGCAGTAATAATAACAATAAGCTTTATATAGAAATTCTAAAGGCAAATAAGGCTATAACAAGCTAGCAATAAAGCTATCCCGACAAAGAGGATATAGTCGACTTAATCGATATAAAGAGAATTGAGGAGATTATAGTTAATGCCCATTTCTAAGCTATAAAGTTTAAAAAAGATCCGACTAATTTAAGAGCAAAAGAATAGTTTTAAAGCAAAGTATAAGAATTAGCTAAGTTAGTTAATACTAATTCTTATCCTAGTACTTAAATATTAAAGCTATTACCGGAAGCACTAAAGCCCCCGCTATTTAAAAGTAATAGTACTACTCTTACAAGTACTACTCTTATAAGTACTACTCTTATAAGCACTACTTTTACTAGTATTATAGTTAATAATATTACAAATAATAGCACAAGTAAAGATAAAATTAGTATAGACCCTTATAAATTAAACAAACTAAATGCAAGAAAACCGGGCTTTATTAAAGATAAAGAGATAATTATAAGATATAAGTTCAAGTATTTCAAAAAAGGTAATAAAAAAGGCTAAGTATATAGCAAGCAACTCTTTATTGCGATTAAACCGCAAGCTTGCCCTTATATTAAAGTCCTTCCTTGCAAAGACTTTACTAAAAATATAATTAACGCGTATTTAAGCTACACTTATATAATAAAAGTTAGCAAAAGGTCTAAGAAAAATAAGTTTATTAAAATCTTTTATATTATAGCCGAATCTTATAAACCGGAGCCTTTAAAAGAACTTGCAATTTATACTTTATGCAAGCAAAAAGAAAGAAATCTTATCTAAACATAGCATATAAACTTTTAAGATTAAGTAAAAAGTAAAAGGGCCGCAAACAACTTACTTCGGAAATGCATAAAACGAGAAAAGAATAAAAGGGCTTAATTTTATATAGCTTATAATATTAAAGAAAAACTAAAAAGCCGAAATCGAGTAAAAGATAAGCGCGCTCGCATTTATAAGAAAAAGGCTAACGCACCTTCGACTAAAGACAAAACTTTCTTATTTATTAAAGCGTTAATCTCGCAAGCAATTAAAGCCGAAGCGCAACTAGTAATCAAAGTCGAAGCGCAGCCTGCAAAAGTAAAAGCGCAAGACGGATTTAATTTAATTAGCTTTCTTTCTATTATTACTTAATATAAAAATAAGCATAATTTGAAGCTAAGTGCAAATCTTATAAAGCTAATAAAGCTAATAGCTGCATTTAAAACTATTTAAGATGCGCTTAGCTTATAGCTATTACTCTTTTCCCTTAATTAGTTTTATCTTTTAAGTCTAAGAGCTTTCCTTACTCGATATATAGCACTTAAGGCTTGCTTACTATGCTCTTTTTATTAAATTTGCCTTTTCCTTTTACATTTATTCGAGTTTATTATTTTAGATTTATATAATATTATAAAGTATTATAAACTTAGCACTAATAGCACTTTAATTAATTTTAATTTTATATGCTTTATAAAATTAAATCTTTTATTCCTTGCTAATACTTTATAAATGTTTATAACTCTTTCTTATTTGTCTTATATGTTAACTTCTTAATCTTTAATTCCTTATTGTTTAAATCCCCCTCTTTTAACTTACGCTCTTCACGACAATAGCTATATATAGCTTGCACTTGCATACCTATTCTCTCTTTTAAGTATACCGGCCAATTTTTTGCATAATACCCTAAAATAACTAGTTTCTTTAGCCCTTAAATCTTTCTTAAAGCACGCATAAAGTCTAAGTTATCACTTAAGCCCCTCTCTTTAGCCCTTCGCCGAAGTTGCTAAAGAAATTTATAATTTGCACCTTATATAAGCTTAATATATTATAGTCCGCTTGCTTCTTTAGCTAATATATAAAGAAGTTATAACTACAAAGAGAGTTTAGCTATTTATAGCACTTAAATATATAATATATTTATTAACTTGAGGTTTATAAGACTAATTTAAACGATAAGTCGAAACATTTATTCGGGTTTACTAATTGCAAATACGTTTTGCAAGTAAAGTATCAAATTTGCTTTATAATATATTTGCTTACATATTTGTAATATTCTTAGTTTTATCGTTTTATATTACCGAAATTAATTTATATAAAGTAAGACTAACTTTTAATTTGTGTGTCTAACTACTTATAAAGGGTTTTTTATCCGGTTAAATCGGCTTATAAGAAGTAAGTTATAAATTTAAAGTCGGATTTCGACAAGTAAAGTTAAAAGGGCAACTTTGTTATTTCCTTTAGCTTTATTAATAGCAAGAGGCTTAAAAGCAATTACACAATTACAATTGCGCGGCTTAAGTGTTTTGCTTGCAATTAAGGGTTTATCGGAGAGATCGAGATCGAAGAAGGCTTTAGCAATATCTTTCCTCTTAAAAGGCGTCCCTTTTTGCGATAGCGGCTTAAGTATTTTGCTTGCAGTTAAGGGTTTGCCGGAGAGATCGAGATTAAAGAAAGCTTTAGCGATATCTTTCCTTTTAAAAGGCTTCTTCTTTTATAATAGCGGCATTATTACTTATTTAGCTCTCCGAGATAAGGGATAATAAAAGGTAAAAGGTTAAAAGGCTAAAGCGAAGGACAAAGGCTTATTTTATTTTACTGCCTTCGGCAAAATATTAACTTAAACTTAATACTTTAATTATAGACTTATTAAGGTTAAGTTTACTTAAAATCTCTTTAAGGAAAACCTTATTAAGGTAAAGCTTATTTACCTTAAATTCCATTATCTTTATCTTAATCTTTCATCTTTAGTCCTTATTAAATATGCCTTAAAATAAAGTTATTAACTTTTATTTTATAGTAGCTAGTCTTCTTTAAATCTTATATAGCAAGTGCGATATTTATAATCTCTAAATCGGTTTATGCAAGCATAAAAGGAAGAATTATATTATTAGATTTATTATATATTACAATTCCTTAATATACCTTATTACTTAAATGTAATTAAATCCCGGAGGAATAAAAGATAACTTATATTTGTAAACTAGTAAACTCTCGAGTTTATATATACCTTTCTTATCTTAACGCAGCTTTACCTTAAAAGTAATAATAAGCGTTAATATATAGCTTAAATATAAGATAATTACAAATAAGATTATATGTTTTTAGAAGAGCCTCCTTATATATTAGTTTCAAATTCCTTGCTTAAATTAATAACAATTTCTAAATAAGAATAAGACGTTATAGCACCTTTTTAAAACGCTAAAGTATACGCTACTCGGACGATATTCTTAATTTAAAAGAGGAACTTATTAGCGTATAAACTTATAACTTCGACGAAATAAGTACTTACTTAGCGACTATTAAAATTGTGCTTTGCAAAGTCGTTAAGGTTCTTGTTATTATAATTTACTTTCCCTTTAGCTATAATTGCATTTTAAAGAAAGGTATACTAAATTCCCTTTCTCGTGTTAACACTTAAAAAATTATACTAAAACGCAAGGTAAATCTTGCTTTAAATTGCATTATTAAAATCCTTAACTCGGTTAGTAGTAAAGAGCATAATTCTTTAATAATATTTTAACTTGCGTAAAAATATTAAAACAAGTAAGTTATAAGTATAATCCGTGTCGCGCTTGCGCAAAAACACGTTAGCTTTATCGAGAAGAAGCAAAGCGTTTTAGTAATTTGCAAGCTTAAAGTAAAGCAAAAGCTACTTTTTAAGCTTTATTACATTGCTACTTAAATCTTTAGCGGATATTTGCAAAACGTTAATATAAAGAGTAACATCTTTAAAAGGAATACTTATAATATAAAGCAATCTTTGCAAGTGCTCCGATAATGCTTTAGTAATTAGCGTCTTACTAACCTTAAGTGGTTTACTAGCACGTGTATTAGTAAATTTGAGAAATATAGTTAAAGCTAAGTGCTATATTAGAAGAGTATAATTAAATTACGACCCTTCTTTATAATAATGTTATTAAATAAATAATCGGGTATTTGTTGCAAATAAGATATTGCAAGAGCTAATATAAGATTCTTCCGCTTAAGCTATATTATAAAATAATTTTAAAGTAAATCGTTTTAGCTAATCTTAATAATATCGTCGACCGCGAACTTTATTATATGCGATTTGATTAGCTTTATAAGCCTCTTATTATTAGACGGGATTCTTACGCTATAACTTATTATTTAAACTATATCCTAAAACGGTTAAACTACAAATAATTAAATTGTCTTTATCTTATATATTAACATTTATATTATTAACCTTAACTTAAACGGCCCTCGGTAATAAAGGCAAATTACTATTATTAAACTAGATATTAATAAAATTAAAATTATGTTACCGGCTATTAGCTGCCTTAATTAAGCTTAGCTTTGCATAATTAAAGTTAATCTTTCGGAATTAGGCCGTATCGATTATAATTTTACTTGAGATAAACGTTATAACTAGCTCTTTACGCATTACTTAAAACGCTATACTATTATATTAAAGATGCTTAACGCTCTTTAAAGAGCTAAACTTCTAATTGCACTTAATTAGCTCCGCTTTAACCTAATTTACATTTTTGTAATATTATAAGGGGAAAACGTCGAGAGAATTAATAAGCTTTAATTTATAAAATTTCAAAATACCTATATTAATAAGAACTTTACTAAACACTTTCTTATTAAAGTCGATATAATAGCCTTTAATATAAAAGTATATTACTTTATTAGACGTGGTTTTCTCTTTGCTAAAGTTGTATTTAATATACTTTAATTTTTTTGTCCCGAGACACGTAATATAAGCAAACGTGTTTAGCTTAAAAAGAGCTTAAAGCAAGTTATATAAGATCTTGCCACTCTTAAAAAGTAATAATAAACAAGTTTTAATATTTGTGTAAGTTGCCTCGATATATTAAATAAGGAAGTCGAGGTGCGTTGCACATGTTAAATCGAGAGGATTAATGCTACTTTAGTATAACTTAAGTTTAAAGAGGTAATAATATAAGAGATTTTGCTCGACTTAAGCTTAAGTTAATAGTTAATTTTATATAGTTAAAGAGGGAAAGCTTGCAAAAGGCTTATCTTCCTTTGCATTAATTCCTTAAACGCCTTTTAAAACTATCTTTAAGACATCTTATAACTATTTTAATTTAATATTAATATAAATAGTATTAATTGCTACCTTCTTGTCTAAGATATCTTTATAAGTATATAAAGCTCGTTTAAAGCGAATATATTAACTAATTCGAGCATAAACGACAAACACGTATTAATCGAGTTTATTTGCCTTATTTATTAATTTTTGTAATTCTTTAATTAAGTACTTATACGCTTTTTTATCTTAGCTATATAATAGGATTATGTTAGCATACTTGGACTCGTGCGGCATTAAATATATACACTTTATTAATAGTCTTAAATTTTAGCTTAAAAGCCCGGGCTTTCGGTTCCTTAAATTTATTAAATAGCTTAATAAGAGGGGAAGGAGGCCTTTATTAGGTATTAAGAGACTTAAGAATGTCTAAGAACTATTAAACGTACTTAATAGTTATAACTTGTATTAATAGCTAGTTTGCCGGAAACGCAAGACTAGGAGTTAGCAAATAAAGCTCGGTTAAAGTCGCCTTTAAAGTATCCTTGGGGGGTATATAAGAGCAAGTGCAATTCGGGGCACGACTAGAAGTTATTTGCATATTAATAATAGCTTTAATTAACTCTTAAGCGTCGCTTAAGGTAATAAAGCACTTAAAGAATAGTAAATTCGGGCTACTCGGTAGTATAGTTAATTGTGTAAAGGCTAAAGAGGTTTAAACTATCTCGGTTAAGACTTTTATTATTAAAGATTCCTTATCTTACTTAAATAAATTATTAGCAAAGTTTTATTTATACTTTATTAAATATATACTAACTAAGTATCGTTAAGCTTAGCGTCTTCGGATATCCTCGGCGGCTTCGACTTTGCTTTAATAAGCTTCGAGATAAGTTACTTTATATTATTAATAGCTTTTTCTAGTAATTTCTTATATTTTAAAAGAAACGAATTTTTTTTAGCTAAGCTAAATTTTAGCTTTAGCACTTTAATAGTAAACCCTTTTACTAATTGCTTAACTTTTTCGGCCTCTTCCTTTTAACTTATTATAGCTTTATAGACTTTTTTATTCTCTTTTAATTAAGCGTCTTTTAAAAGAGCGACGTCGCCTTTTATAAGCTTAAAGACGAGACAAAAGAGGTTAGCTATTATTTTATTATTAGTAAGCCCGAGCTTAACCTTTTTATTTATATAGCTAAGTTATATAAGTGCTTTATTAAAGCGCATAATATAATTAATAATTATAATTAAGATTTAGCCTTTTTATAACTTTATATTATTAATAACGTTTAAGAGAGAGGATAAAGATACCTTTTTATTAACAAATTTGCTTATTCGGGAGGGAAAACTAGTCGTAATTTAGCAAAAGTCCTCGACTTTAGCATCTCGATTCGAATTAATAGCATTAATGTCTTTTAAAAGAATAATATAGCAACTTAAAAGCTTGTCGAATAAGCTTTTTAAGCTAGCTTTGTTAATAGCAAAAAAGTTTAAAATATAAATATTTAAACGAAAATAACTAGCAATAAACGAGCTTAAACTCGATTTCTTAGTTTTAAAAGGTTTATATAACAAGTAACTTTATCGGTAAAAAATGTCACAATTAATATACTATTATTAAAATACTAAGTAAAAGAACTCTTTAATATCTTGCAAAAGTTTTCTTTTTTTACTTTTATTAAAAATAATAGTCGAGGTGCATCTTATTTTAAATATTATAAACCTTATTTACTTCTTATCTTAATGCTTATAAAGACAAGTTTTACCCTAAATAAGCTTTGCATACTCGGTATAGCACTTAAAGAGCAATTCCTTAAAAATTTGCAAAGATTTGCTAAAGCAAGAAATAAAAACTTCTTCTTAGCTACTAAAATTTCTAGCTTAATATTAACGCTAAAACACAAGCAAACAGCCCTTATATTGCATAAAAAAGCGTCTATTTTAAAGCGTATAATATAAAGTCTTTTTATTTGCATCTCCGCTATTTAAAGGATTATTTCTCGAGCAGTTTAATAAAGAAGCTAAGTCGGTAATAATAAAGGAGGAGCAAGCGTTCTTAGCAAAGCTTTAAAAAGATATTTATAACATAAATATATTATATATATCTTTATAATATCGAAGATAAACAATTAAAGCTATTAATTATTAAAAGGTAAAGTCTTATTTAAATAAAGGGGGTTTTTATTATAATAAGTCTTAAGCAGTCTTTACAAGTACTTGCAAATATGTCTGCAACCGAAGGCAAGTAACCCTAAAAAATATAATAAAAGAATATAAACGTTTAAGTCGATAATAAAATACCTTTAAATAGTAATAAATATACAAGTAAAGCCTAAAAACAAGAAGTCTAAAATCGAGGCTTAAGCGTCCGAGATAAGTTAAATTAATAAAAAACTACTTTTAATATATCTTGCTATTATCTTGTTTTGTGTAATAGTAATAAGATGTTTTTAAGCAAAATATAAATAGCTTTATATATATAACAAATAAGATATATATAAATTAAGAAAGTTCGGAAAGATGCTTAAAGAGCTAAATGTTAAGCAATACCGAATAGTAATAATCAAAACTTTAAAGGGGATCTTTGCCCTTATATATTTATTAGTTTTCGTATTATTATTTATAATAAAAGTCCATTTTTGCGCAGCTAACGCAAGACAGTCGATTAAAGAAGCTAATTCTATTAGCCTTTAAATAAATCGATAGCTTATAGTTATAGTATAATATATTAGCTCCTTAAACAATTAAGCTAGCCTTATCGATTCTTATTATAAAGTAATGCGAGGGAAGCAAGATATTAACGTAAAGCACTAATAGCGTTTAAACTATAAATATTATTAAAAGAAGAGTTTATAGTATATCGATTTTACAATTCTCTAAGAATAAAACCTCTTTATATAGTCCCCTAATCCTTAAAAGCTCCTTATTAAGTTAAGGAAATGCTATAAAGATATAGCTTATATATAAGATTCGTCGATCGAATAAGATATAGTTAAATAAGAAGCCGATATGCACTATATTATAAAAAAGATATATATAACCTCTTAATTTAGCTATTAATATTAAAGTAAAAAGACATATATGCTTTAAAGGAGCTTAAAGTATAATAGTTTTAATATAAGGCTAAGTAGAAGCAGCCTCGGATAAGACTAGTAATTAAAGTCCCAAGTCTTCGGAAACTTATTATTATCCTTTTTGCTCGAACTAAAGAGTAGCTTAAAAAAATAAAATATATAATTTGCGAAATAATGCAAGGATTATTAACGTTTTATTCTTGCGAAAGCTGTCACGAGCGCTAGATTCATAGCCCAAGAAAGAGCGTTGGTTAAATGGTCTCAATTACGACTATTCAAAGCTAAGGAAAGAAGAGGTTATTTACAAAGGATCGGTTTGTACAAATACTCGAGTTCTGCCGCTCCACACCGCCTATGCTAGCCGCGCTAGTGCACGTGACCACGTGACA
>Ga0302221_10000603_pt1 | contig 25829 bp, 8 predicted proteins | sample II_Palsa_E2_1_FD_193517 | JGI IMG/M metagenome (GOLD analysis project Ga0302221, IMG submission 193517) | Peat permafrost microbial communities from Stordalen Mire near Abisko, Sweden - II_Palsa_E2_1 | ecosystem: Environmental > Terrestrial > Soil > Palsa > Peat permafrost | place: Sweden... | reverse complement strand
TAAATAATATAAAATTTATTTTAATTTATAATTTAGATTTTTTTAAAAAAAAATTTATAAAATATAATTTTTTTATAAATTATATTATATAATATTTTATTTTTTTAATTTATAATAAATTTATTTAATTTTAATAATTTATTAATTTTATAAATAATTAATATAAAAATTAAAATTAATTTTATTTATATTTAAATTATAGATCTTTAATATTATTATATATTAAAAAACTTAATTTTAATTATATAATATTTTAATTTTATTATTTAGTTTTTTTTTAAATATTTATTTTATTCGATAACTAAAAAAATAAATATATTTAATTTTATAATTAATTATTTTAAAATTATTAAATTTAATTTTTATTAAATATATTATTTTTATAAATTTATTTAATTCTTTAATAATATAAAGTTTAATAAAATAAAGACTAAAATTCTTTAATTATCGAATTTTTAAAATAAATTCGGGATATATTTAAAATTAATAATTATTAAATAAATTAATATTATATAAAGTAATTATTATAAAAAAGAGGAATATAATTTTTTTTATTTTTATAATAATTTAGTTTATATTAATAAAGAATTTATTATTATATTAAGAATAAATATTAATTATATAATATATTAAAAATAAATATATATATATATATATATAAATATATTTTAAGTATAAATATTAAAAATTTATTAAAAATATAAATAAATAAAATTATTTTTAAATATTTTATTTTATATTATTAATTTTTATTTTTTTAATTACTTATATTAATTTTTTAAAAAAATTTAAAAGGGGAAGAATTTATTTTATTAAATAATATAATATAACTTAATTTAAAATATAAAATTAATAATTAAGAAGTTATTATTTAAAATATAAAAATAAATAAAAATTATTTTTTATAAAATAATTTAAGAATTAATTATTAAAATAATATAATATTTTTTAAATTCCGGATATAAATTATATATTTAATTATATTATAAAAAATAATATTAAAATATATAAATTTATATTAATTATTATTTTATTTAAGAATATTATAAAAAAGATTAATAAAAAATAATTAATATTTTTTTAATTATTAAAAAATATTTAATAAATATTTACTTAAATAATTTTTATATAAAAATATATTATAAATTTAATTATAAATAAAAGATTAATATTATTATTTTTTTTTTTTATAAAATTTTTTTATATTTTATAAACTAAATAATAAAACCCGGAGTTTAAATCTTTAATATATTATTATTAATCTCTAAAAATAAATTATATTATTTTAATTAAAAAATATATCTTTAAATAAATAAATAAAAATAATTCTTAATATTTATATAAATATAAACTAAAAAAATCTATTAATAAATTTTTTTTTTATTAATATAAATTTTAGATTTTTTAAATTTATATTTAAAAATAATTTAGATTTTTTATATTTTAATTATAAATATTAAGAATTTTATTAGTTATAAGATTTTTATTTATATAAATATTTTTATTAGATTATTATATATCCGAATAATTAAATATTTTATAAAAAAAATTTATTTTATTTTAATTATTTTAAATTTAAAATATATTATTAAATTTATTTTTAATTATTTAAGATTTTTAATATTAATAATTAAAATAAAAATTTAAATATTATTTTAACTAATTCTATAAAAACCTTAAATAATATTAACGAGTATTTTTTTTAATTTTTTTTATTCTTGAAATAAACTTTTTAATTTATTTATAAAATATACTTTTAATAAAATATACTTTTTAAAGTCTCGGAATATTTATTTTATAATTTAAAAATTTATATATTTATTATTATATTCTTATATATAATTATTTTTTAAAAATATATATTTATTATAATATAATAAAAAAAAAACTAAAAGAGACTATAAAATATAAAGATTTAAATATAATTTATAAAAATAAAATATAATTATTAAATAAATAAATATATAATATAATAATTTTAATAAATTTTCTAAAAATAATTTATTTAATAATTTTATAATTTAAAAGTTTTAATATAATTTTTTAAAAATAATCGATTATTAAAAAAATAAAAAATAACGGACTTAAATTAATTAATAATAATAATATTAATATTTATACTTTAAGTTTAATTTTATAATTAAATATTAATTTTAATTATAATAAAATTAATATTAAGTTTATTATTAAAAAAGATTAATATTAAAAAAGACTTTATAAAAATTTTAATAAAAAAAAATTTAAATTTAAAAGTCTTTAAAATAAATTTAATTAATAAAGATATTAATAAAGAATATAAATAATATCTTAAAAATAAAAGTCGATTTTATAAAAGATTTTTCTTCTTTAAAAAAAAATCCTTTAAAGTTTATATTTTACTTATATAAATTTTTTATAAATTTAGTTATTTTTTTTTAAAAATTTTTTATATAAAATTAATTTATTATTATTTTATTTAATATATTTAATTTAAATAAAATATAAACTAAATCCAAAATAAAGATTTATAATTTAAATTTTTTTTAAATATATTTTTAATATAAATAATTATATCTTAATTCTCGATAAATAAATCTTAACTTATATTAAAGATTAAAATAATATTAAAAAAATAAGATTAATTATTAATTTTTTTTTTGAGATAATTATTCTTAAATATTTTTATTAAGTTTTAATTATAATATTAACTAAATTTATAATATTTTAAATTAAAGAAATTATTATTTATATTATAATAAAAATTAATAATATTTAAATTATTTAAAATTAATTAAATATTAATATTAAAATATTATAAAATCGTTATAAAAATATTAAATTTATTCTTATAAATAAAATAAATATAATTAATTAAATTTTTTTTAAAAAAATATATATTAAGATTAAGAAGATTTAAAAGATTTTAATTAATATAAAAATAATATTTAAAAAAAATATTATATATAATTATTTTTAGAAATTTTAACTAGTTTTTTTTTATTATAAATAAATTTTTATAAGTTAGTTTTAAGACATTTGTACTTTATTAAACTATAATTATTAAAATATAAAAATACTTCACGAATATAATTATTTTAATTAAATAAATATAATAAAAAAATAATTTATTATATTAAGAAATACTTAAAAGAATTAAAATAATTAATTTTATTAATATAGATATTAAATTCTTAAACTTTAAAATATAATAAATTAGATTTATTTAAAATAAAATTATTTTAGATATTATAATTTTAATTAATTAATTATTAAGAAATTTATTATTATTAATAATTAAAAAATTTAGATATTTATTATTAAATATTCTTAATTTAAAAAAATCATTAAATACTTTAAAGTCTTTATAAAAATAATATTAAGTACTAATAATAACTTAATTTATAAAAACTTTAGAATTTTTTTCTTTATTTTAAATATATTATTTATATTATTAATTAATATAAAGACTTTAATTAAATTATTAAATAAAAAAATTAAAAAAATAATAAATATTATTTTAAATAATATTAATATATATTTTTTTAATTTTTATTATTATTAAATATAATTAATTTTATTAATTTTAAAGTTTAATTTTTTAATCTTAATAAATATTATATATTTTATTTTAAATTATTAATTTATATATTTATTAACTTTAAGAAAATATATAATTTATAATATCTTAAGCTTTTAAAAAATCTTTAATTAATTTTTATATATATCTCGAGTAATATAATAAGAAAAATACCTTAAATAAAAAATAAAAAATAAAATTTTTATAAAAATAAATACCGGATACTTTAGTTTAAATAATTATAAATTTTAAAGTTTAAAACTATATTAAAAAAAGATTAAAGATTAATATATTATTTAAGAAGATAATTTATTATTAATTTATTTATTATTGATAAACTTTATTAAGTATTTAATTTAGTTATTTAATATTTTTTAAAGATTTATATTTATAAAAAAAAATTATCCGGAAGAATATTTTTTATCGACTAGATTTAAAATTAATAAATAAGTTATTAAGATTATTAATACTTAAAAAAAATAATTAAAATTTAATAAAAAAAAATTTATATAAACGAAATATAAAAAATTAATAAATTATAATAAAGTATTTAATTTTTTTAATCTTAAATTAAATATTAAAATTATAATAAAATATTTAAATTATTTTTAATTTTATTAATATTAATTTTAAATTAAATATAAAAATTATATTAAAATATATTATAATTTATTAATTTTAATTTAAATATTAAAATTATAAAAATTTAAATTATTCTTGATTTTATTAATGTCGACTTTAAGTTTAATATAAAATCTAAAAAAAAGTATCCGGATAATTTTTAATTTTATTATAAGACTTATAATATTCTTGATTTATATAAAATACTTTTATTAATTTCTTAATTTTTTTTATTTTAATTTATATTTATTTTTTAAAAAATTAATTCTTTTAATTATATTAATTATATTAATATTTTTTAGATATTTTTTTTTTAAATATTATTTTTTTAATAATTTATTTTATTGTGTTTATTTTATATTTATTTATATATTTTTTTAATTATAGATTTTTTTTCGAAAATTATTATTTTTAATAAAGAAATTAAATAAATATATATTAATAATAAATATATATTTATAAATAAAAATTTTAATAAATATTCTTATTCTTATATTATAAAACTATTAATATAATTTTTTTATTAAATTTTATATAAGATAAATATAATAATAATTAAATAAATTCTTTTTTTAATATCTTTAATAATATATTTTATTTTATTATATTTTAATTTTTATTAATATTCTTAACTCGTTTAATAAATTCTTTAATTTTTTTAATTTTGGATCTTATTATTAATAATATTAAGTATAAGTTATTATTATATATAAATATAATACCGAGTTAATAATTTTATTTTATTTAATATATTTAATTATTTTTATTAATAATAATAATAAATATAATATAATATATAATATTAAGATATTTATTAATATAAAAAATATTATAAAATTTATTTTTTATAATTTTATATTATTAAAAAATAAAAATTATATATAAATTAAGTCTAAAAATTTATTAAGATTAAAATTTAAATAAATATATATTTTTAAAGATATTAAAAATAATATAATAAATTTTTTTATAATTTTTATTATAATCTTTAAAAAAATCTAAAAAAAATAAATCTTTTTTTAAATAAAATAAATATAAATATTAATAATTTTAATATAAGTTTTTATTATTATATAATAATTTATATTAATAAGTTTATAAAGAAAATTTTAAAAAATATATATAAAATAAATTCTATTAAATAAAAATATTTTTTAGTTAATAATATATTTAAATAATCTTTTAATATTTTATAATTAAAGATAAATTTTTTAAATTTTATAAAAAATATTAAATAAATCTTAACGAAAGATTTTATTTTTATTTTTTATAAATATAAAATATTATATTTTAAATTTTAACGAGATTTATTTCCTTAATTTAATTATTTATATTAATTTTTTTTTAATTATTTAATGATTATAAATTATTATTTATTTTCTTAAATTAATAAAAAGAATATAAAAAGAGAAAAAAATATTAAAAAATATTATATTAATTAAATATTATAATTAATAAGATTATTTTATTATAAATTATTTTTTATATTAGTTTTTATTTTTTTAATAATATAATTTAAAGTTTTAAAAAAAAGTATAAAATTTTTAATATTTTAGATTAAATATTATAAAAATAAAATAATTATTAAAAAGTATTTAATAAAAGTCTACTTATATAATTTTTATATAAAAATATATTATAAATTTAATTATAAATAAAAGATTAATATTATTATTATTATTTTATAAAAATAAAATATTTATTATAATAAAATTTTTAATATAAAATAATATAAAATTTTATTTATAAATTAATAAAGAAATAAAAAAATTTATTTTTAATAAAAATATAAAAAAAATAAAAATAAAAAAAATATTTAATTAATATTTAATTATTAATATAATTTTATTATTATTTTATTTTTTATTAATTATATTAATTATTTTAATATATAAACTAGACTTATAAAGAATATAATAATTCTTAAAATTATCCAAAATTTATATTTATAAATTATTAACTTTAAGATATTTATTAAAGTCTCGTTATTTTTTTCTTCTCTTTATTAATTATAATTTAAAATATAATTTAATATTATTAAAAATAATTAGTCTACTAGTTAATTTTTTATTAATAATAATATTTCTTTTAAAAAAAAATCATAAGTTCTTCGGTAAATATTAAACTAATATTAAGAGATTACGGACAAAAAATATTATATTTAAAAAATTATTTAAAGATTTATATTATTAAACTAATCTTTTCCGGAATATTTAAGGACTCTTTAAGTCTTTTTTTATATTTTTTTTTATTTATTATTATTAATAACTAAAAGATCAAGATTATTAATTAAAGTATTAATAAAATAATTCCGGACAAGAAATATTATATTTATAAAATTATTTAAAGCTTATATTTTATAAGCTAATCTTTTCCGAAATATTTAAGATTCTTTTTTTTATTTTTTTATATTTATTTTTTTTTATTTTAAGAATTATAAAGTTTTTATATTTTTATAATTTATTTATAAAGATTATTAACTTAATTAATTAATCTTGTTTAAATAAAAACAAAAATAAAAACTTCTTGTTTAAAAAAATAAATATAATAAAAAATAAAAATAAAAATATATTTAAAGATTAAGAATAATTATTAAGATATTAAAAACTTAATCTTAAAACATTATTAATAAAATTATATATAAATTAATCTTTTTTCCTTATTCTTTTTTTCTCTTTATTAACGATAAAAAAATTATAAATATTATATTTTAATAATTTTTTTATCTTGTCTTTCTCTTTCTTCTTTATTAATAATTATTTAAAATAATATTATAATAGTTTTATATATTATAAAATAATCAAGATATTTTAAACTATATATATATTATAAATATTCGGGAATAAAAAGTTTTTTTATAATGATTAAAAGACTTATTAGTTTTTTATATAAATTTATTATTTATAAATTAATATTCTTGATTAATAACTAAATATACTTAATCCCGCGCTTATATTTCTTTAAAATATTATAATCTAATATAGATTAAAAATAAAATATTTAAATTAAAAAATAAAGAATTAAAATATTTAAGAATATAATATTAAAAGTTAATTATATAAAATATTTTTAATAAAATTATATAAATATAATAAAAGACAAGAAATATATTATAAATATTTTAAAAAAAAATTTCTTTAATTATAATTAAAATATTTTTTATTATATAAATATTTTAAAAATTTTAAATTATTATTTAAAGACTCTTAAATTAATTATAAGCTTAATTATATTATATTATATATTAGTTTAAATAAATATTAAAAAATTAAATATTTTATTTATTTAAAAATAAAAATAAAAAATTTAAATAAAAAATATTTTATTTTAAAGAATTTTAACTTTATTAATTTTTTTTAATAAAAATATTTAAATTTTTTTTTTTTTAAGAATTATTATAATAATAAATCTAATAACTTTAAATCTTTTAAGTTATTTTTTAAATCCGACTTTATTATTAATATTATTTATTTTATTTATAATTAAAAAAAATATTATATAAATAATATAAAATATTTTAAAGATATTAATAAAAATATTATATTATAATTAAGTTAAATTAATTAAATATAAATTTTTTTTTTAAAAAAACTTTAAATATAAAAAATTAAAAATTATCGAGAGCTTAATTTTTTATTTATATAAGAATTTTAATCTCTTATATATTTATTAATTATAGATTTAAATTATTATAATCAATAATTAATTTTAAATTTTAAATTATTAATATATTTATAATATTTATTAATTATTATAAATCTTTATAAATTAATCCTTATTATTATAACTTAATTAATTTAATTTTAAAATAAATATTTTTAATTTTAAATCTTTAAATTTAATTTAAATATTAAATTCTTTAATTCTTTAACCCGAATTAAAAATAATTTAATAATTTTTTTTAATTATAAATATTAAGCGAATTAAGTAAATTATTTTTTATATAATAATAAATAATATTAATTATTATTAATTTTAATTTTATCTTAATTATATTAATATTAATTAAATTATTTAATTTTAATTTAATTATTTTTTAAAGATTTTAAAGTATTTATTTATAAAAGTGGGTCTAGTTATTAAAATAAAATATATAATATAATTATAATTTAAAATATAAATTTTTTAATATTTAAATATTAATAGATTTTAAATAAATAAATAAATAAAAAATTTATTTTTTATATTTTTTATATTTTTTATATTTTTTATATTTTTTATATTTTTTATATTTTTTATATTTTTTATATTTTTTATATTTTTTATATTTTTTATATTCTTTAAAATATAAAAAATATATTAAATATAATATAATAATATTTTTATTAATAATATTTAAATAATATATAATTATTTAAATATAATATATTCTTTTAATAAAGACGTTATTATTTATAATTATTTAAAAGAAGATTAAATTAATTTAAATTAAAAATTAATTAAAAAATTATTAAATTTTAATTTATTTAATAATTTTAATAATTTATTTATTTTTTAATTTTCGGAAAATATATAATTAAAGTTTATTATATTTTTAATTATTAAATCTTTTATATAATAATATTTTATTATTATATATTTAATTTTTTTATAAAAAATTAAATTTTTAATTCATAATAAAACTTTATTATTATTTATATAAATTAAGAATTTATTTTATTTATAATATTTTAATTTCTTTAATAAAGCTTTAATATAAATAACTTCTTTTATTATAATATTAATAATTATATATTTAATTTTTATAATACTTTAAACTATAATTAATTATAATTTAAACTTTTAATTAATTATATTTCCGATATATAATATTAAATAATTATTAGTTAATTTAATAATTTTAATATTACTTATATAATTAATATTATAATATTTATTTATAAAATAATATTTATTTTTATAATAAATTATTTTATAATCTTTAATGTCTTTTAAATATTTATATATTTTTTTAATAATAATAAAGTAAATATTATTAAAATTAAATATATAATAAACTAATTTAATAATTATAAATACGATATTTATTTTAATATTAAATATTATATATAATAAAAAACTTATAAGTTTTTAATTTTAAAATCTTAATTTATTAATTTAATAAAGTCGTTAAATATAATTTTATTAAAAGCTAAAATAACTAAATTATTAATGTATAAATAAATAATAATTTTAATATTATTATTTATAAATAAATATATTTTATTATTTAAACTTTTAAATTTTAATTTTAAAAACTTAAGTTTTAAAGTATAAAACTATATTCGAATTAATTATTTTAATTTATCTTTATATAATACTTTATTTAATAATAATATATAATTAAAATAATTAACGTTTATAAAATCTTTAAATTATTCTAAATATAATAAAGTATTAATATTTCTTTAAATAAAAACTAAAATTATATTTACGTTAAATATAATTAAGTTATTAAATATAATTAATATAAATATTAATTTTCACGTTATTTATTTTATAATATTAGTATAAGTTTTAATATAATTAAGTTTATATAATTCATCGAAGTTTTTAATAACGAATTTTAATTTAAATATAAAATTTAAAGTATCGATATTTTTAATTTTATATATTTATCGACTTTTTAATATTTTAATATTTTTAAGTCTAAAAACTAATTTCTAAATATTATTATTATTTAAAGTATCTAGTTCTAATTTTATAGATTTAATTTATTTATTTTTATTTAAAGTATTTATAGTTTTTTTTATAAGATTTAAATTTAATTAAATCTTTAATTTTAATTTTAAAATCTTTATTGTCTTTATTAACTTTTTTGATTTTATAATTATTTTTAAAAGAATTATTAATATTAAAGTTTTTATTTTTATAATTATAAAAATTAACGTGATTAATATTTATATTTTCTTTAAAATTTAATTTTTTATTAATATTTAAATTATTTAAATTATTAAATTAATAATTTTTATAATTTTTAAAATTAAAATTAATATTCGCTTTTTGATTTAATGAATTTAAATAAACTAAAAAAATAATATTATATATATCCGATTATATAATATTTATATTAAGTTTAAATAATTTATTAAACTTAATATATCGATAATTAAAGTCTAATTTATTTAAATTATTATTATTTTAACTAATTGTTTCTTTATTAATTATTTGATATATTTTAGTTTATTTTAATATTATTAATAAACTTAATTTATTGTTATTATAAATATTATTATTATTATTATTATTATTATTATTATTATTATTATTATTATTATTATTATTATTATTATTATTATTATTATTATTATTATTATTATTATTATTATTTATAGATTTTTTATTATAAATTAAAATATAATCATTATAATCAAGAGATTTAACTTTTAAAAAAATATTATAGTTTTCTTTAAGTTTATAATCTTTTTTATAATTTAGTTCTTTTTTAATTATTATATTTTTAATAATAATACTTTATTATCTTCTAATATATAAATAATAAAATTATTAAAGGATTTAAATTCTATTAATATATTCTTTTAGATTTATTATTAAAGTTTTTATTTTTTTTTAATTATTTTAAAGATTAAAATATAATATAAAGACTTTAATATTTTTATATAAAATAAATTAAGTTTTTGTTTAATTATTAAGTTATAAAAATTAATATTAATCGTATTATTATAAATATAATTTTTAATATAAATAATTTTTTAAATTAAAATCGATTATAATTTTAAAGAAATATTTTTATAAAAATAAATCAATATTATATATTTTAATAAATATAAATTAAAATATTCCGCTTTATTATTTTAAGCTTATATATAAATAATACTATACTTTAATAATAATCTTTTAATATTATAATTTTTTTTAATTTAATTAATTTAAATTCTTTTATATTATTTAATTATATTTTTTTAATATTAACGTTAAATTATATTTTTTTAATATTAACGTTAAATTAAATTTATATTATATTATAATAATTTATTATAATATTATAAATATTAGATTTAAATTTAATAATATAAATTTATATATATTTATTAGCGCGACAAGTTATAATAAATATATAATTTTTTTTTAGTCTTTTAATTTTAAATAAACTTAAAATATCGTAATTAATAAATTTAAATATATTAACGAGAGTATTAGATTTTCGGCTAATAATTTCTTTAAATTTAGTATAATAATAAATTCTTATACTTTAAATATAATAATATTTTTATTATTATATTTAAATAATTATATATTATTATTTAAATACTATTAATAAAAATATTATTATATTTAAAGTATAAGAATTTATTATTTAATTATTTAAAAACTATTAATACTTAAATATTAAAAACCTTATATTTTAACTTATAACTATATTAAATTTATTTTTATAAATAAATATATTAATTATTAAATTAAAATTCTTAAATTTTTATTTAAAAACTTAAAAGATATTTTAATAGATTTTTAAGTTAAAATTAAATAACTTAAATATTATTAATATAATTAAAATAAAATTAAAAATTAATAATAATTAATATAATTTATTATTATATAAAAAATAATTTACTTAATTCATTTAATATTTACGATTAAGAAAAATCATTAAATTATTATTAATCCGGTTTAAAGAATCAAAAAATTTAATATTTAAACTAAATTAAAGATTTAAAATTAAGAATATTTACTTTAAAATTAAGTTAATTAATTTATAAAGATTTATAATAATTAATAATTATTATAAATATATTAATAATTTTTAATTTTTAATTAATTATCGACTATAATAATTTAAATCTATAACTAACGAATATATAAAAGATTAAAATTCTTATAAATAAAATAAAAAAATTAAGTTTTTAATAATCTTTTATTCTTTTAAATCTAAAGACTTTAAAAACTTATTTTTTTTATATTTAATTAATTCGACTTAATTATAATATAATATCTTTATTAATATTTTTAAAATATAATATAATAATAATATTTTTAATTTAATAAAGAATATTATTTATTAAACACTTCTTTTTATTTATTATTATAATAAAATAAAAATACTTTTACTTTTAATTTATTAATTAATAAATATAAATTATTATAAACTTATATTTAAGTCTTTAAAACAAAATTATAACGAGTATATAAATTATAATCTTTTAATTATATATTTATAAAAATAAATAATTATATTATTTATAATAAATAATATATAAATTAATTATTATAATAATATTAAACTTAATTTATTAAATTTAATTTATTATAATAATCTTTTATATAAAAAATTCTAACTTTAACTTTTAACTTTAAATATTATATTATTTATAATAATTTATATTAGATTATATTTAACTATATTTCGATATCTTTTAATTATTTAAAGTAATTATATAATTATTAGTTTAAATATATTATTATTATATATAATTTATATAAATATATATTTTAAATATATTTTTAATATAATTTTAAATTATTTAACCATATATAAATAATATATTTATTTAAAAATAAATTATTATATTTTTTATTTAAATTAATATTATCGTTATATATACGATTTCGAATATTAGTTTTAAAGATTATATATAATATTTAAAACTAATTATTATTATTATAATAATTAAAAAATATTTAAACGAATAAAATTTAAATAAAATAATCAATAATAAATAAAGAATTTATAAAACTTAATTTAAAATTAACTTAAAAACTTATAAATTATTATTATTTTATTTTAAATTTATTTTATAAATTAAAAACTTATTAATTTTTATTAATAACTCTTTTATTTAATAAAAGAATCTAATTATAACTTAAATTATATAATAATTAAATTTTTTTTAAATTATTTATTAATTTATTATTATTATTTATTAAATTAAAGAATAATTTAAAGACTTTAAATTAAAACTTAAATTATAAAATAAAAGTATTTTATAAATTAATATTTTTTATTAACTTAAAGCTTAACTTTAACGACTTAAAATAAAATATAAATAATATTATATTATTTTATTTTATTTACTCTTAAATAAACTTCTTTTACTAATAATAAAACTTTTAAAATAATTAAAAAAATCTTTATTTTATTAATTATTTAAAAACTCTTTATCAATACTAAAAAATTATAATTTAAATTATAAAATTATAATTAATATTAATATTTAATTTTTAAAGAATTTTTACTTTTAATAAACTTTTAAAATTTTAAATAATTAAAACTTTAAAAATAAAATAATATTAATAAATTAAGTTTTATTAACTTAATTAGACTATAATTTTTAATATAGACTTATATAATATCTAATATTTAAAAAATATAAAAAATATATTTTTAAATTTATTATAATTATTAATAAATACTAAAAATATTAAAATATTATTTTAAGTTATAACTAAAAAATTATAGTTTAAGTTTAAAAATCTTTAATATTTAATATATATCTTTATTTTAAAATTAAAGTTTTAAAAATTATTTAAATATAACTTAAATATTATAATAAAAAAATAATTATAATATTTAAATATAATTAATTTTTTATTTTTTAAAAAAAATAAATTAATTAAATATTTTAATTATATAAAGTAAAAAAATAATATTAATTTATTTTTAGAAATAAATAATTATATATCTTATATTAATAAATCTAAATTTAAGTTTAATAAAATATTATATTATAATATTAAAACTAATAAAGATAAAGATAGTAATAAAGAGATTAGTATTTATAATTTAGACCTTTTTTCAAGAGAATTAGATATTAGATATACCGACCGATTAATTAAATTTAATTAAAATAATAAGTATACTTTAAGAATATTTAAATTAATTACTTCGAACGATAATAATAATCGTTTTAAGAATAAAACTAGTATTAAAGATTTATATAATAATATTATTAGTACTTTTAATATTATTAGTTTAAAATTAATCGGTCGTTATTTCGATAAAATCGTCGATATTAATTATAATTCTTTTAATAATATAAACGAATATATTAATAATATTTAATTATTTTTAATTTATTTAAATAAATTAAACTAATTTATAAATAAACTTATTATAAATTAAATTATATTAAAAGAATTATTTAATTAATATAATAATTATATACTTTAAAAATATAAAAAATTAATTAAAGATATTAAAAAAATAAATATATTTAAATTAATTAATAATTTAATATTAAAGAAAAATTAATTTAATTCTAATATTAATTTAAAAATTAATAAGATCTCTTTTAATAATAATTAATCTTATTATAAATATTATAATAAAAAGGAATATATTAAGAATAAATATTTTTTTAAATATCCCGAATTAAAGAATAATTATTTTAATTTAAATAATAATAATAAAACTAAAACTTTTAAAAAATATTATAAAAATATTAAAAAACTTAAAGTTATTTATAAAAAGAAATAATCTATTAAAGTAATTATAAGTACTTTATTAAAAAATAATAATATTTATTACATTTAAATAATTATATATTATTATTTAAATACTACTAATAAAGATATTATTATATTTAAAGTATAAGAATTTATTATTTAATTATTTAAGAATTATTAATACTTAAATATTAAAAAACTTATACTTTAACTAATAACTATAATAAATATCTTATTTTAATTACTGGACCTACTGTTATAAATAAGTACGTTAGTTATTAAATTAAAGTTCTTAATTTTTTATTTAAGAGTTTAAGAGATATTTTAATAGATTTTTTAAGTTAAAACTAAATAACTTAATTATTATTAATATGATTAAGGCGGAATTAAAATTAATAATAGTTAATATAACCTATTATTATATAAAAATTAATTCGCTTAATTCGCTTAATATTTGCGGTTATTAAAAATCACTAAATTATTATTAATCCGGTTTAAAGGATCGGAGAATTTAATATTTAGGCTAAATTTAAGTATTTGAAATAAGGAGCGTTTACTTTAAAATTAAATTAATTGATTTATAATAATAAGTATTAATTTATAAAAATTTATAATAATTAATAAGCGTTACGTGCGTATTAATAATTTTAATTTAAAATCAATTATTAGTTATAGCGATTTAAATCTATAACTAACGAATATATAAGGGACTAGAATTCTTATATAAATAAAAAATCAAGCTTTCGATAATTTTTTATTTTTTTAAATCCAAGGACTTTAAAAACTTACTTCTTTTATATTTAATTAATTCGACTTAATTATAATATAATATCTTTATCGATATCTTTAAAATACGATATAATAGTAATACTCTTAATTTAATAAAAAGTATTATTTATCGGATATTTCCTCTTATTTATTATTATAATAAAATAAAAATATTTTTATCTTTAATTTATTAATTAATAAATATAGATTATTGTAAGCCCGTGCTTAAGTCTTTAAGACAAAGTTATAACGAGTATATAAGTTATAATCTCTTAATTATATATTTATAAAAATAAATAATTATATTATTTATAATAGATAATATATAAATTAGTTATTATAATAATATTAAATTTAATTTATTAAGTTTAATTTATTATAAATAATCTCTTATATAAAGGATTCTAGTCTTGATTTTTAACCTTAAGTATTATATTACTTATAATAATCTATATTAGATTATATTTGACTATATTTTGATATATTTTAATTATTTAAAGTAATTATATAGTTATTGGTCTAAATATATTATTATTATATATAATTTATACGGATATACGTTTTAAATATATCTTTAATATAGTCTTAAATTATTTGGCTATATATAAGTAATATATTTATTTAAGGATAAATTATTATATTTTTTATAAGTTGGTATTATCGTTATATATATAATTCCGAATACTAGTTTTAAAAATCGCTTGTAATATTTAAAACTAGTTATTATTATTATAATAACTAAAAGAATATTTAAATAAATAAAATTTAAACAAAACAATCAATAATAAATAAAGGACTTATAAAACTTAACTTAAAATTAACTTAAAGACTTATAATTTATTATTATCTTATTTTAAATTTATTTCATAAATTAAAAGCTTGTTAATTTTCGCTAACGGCTCTTTTACTTAATAAAAGGGTCTAATTTTAGCTTAAATTATACGGTAAATAAGTCTCCTTTAAAGTTATTTATTAGTTTCTTATTATTATCTATTAAGTTAAAGAATAATTTAAAGACCTTAAATTAAGACTTAAATCATAAAATAAGAGTATTTTATAAGTTAATATTTTTTATTATCTTAAAAGCTTAACTTTTATGGCTTAAAATAAAATATAAGTAATATTAGACCACTTTATTTTATTTATTCTTAAATAAATTCCTTTTATTAATAATAGGACTTTTAAAATAATTAAAGAAATTTTTATTTTATTAATTATCTAAAAGTTCCCTATTAATATTAAAAAGTTATAATTTAAATAATAAATTTATAACTAATATTAGTATTTAACTCTTAAAGAATTTTTACTTTTGGCAAATTTTTAAAGTTTTAAATAAATAAAACTTTAAATATAAAACGATATTAATTAATCGGGTCTTATTAACCCGATTAGGCTATAATTTTTAATATAGACCTATATAATGTCTAGTATTTAAAAAATATAAAAAATATATTTTTAGGTTTATTATAGTCTTTAAAAAATATTAAAGACGCTAAAATGTTGTTTTAAGTTATAATTAAAAGATTATAGCTTAAAGCTTAAAAATCTTTAATGCTTAATATATCTTTATCTTAAAATTAAAGTTTTAAGAGTTATTTAAATATAACTTAAATATTATAATAAGGGAGTAATTATAGTATTTAAATATAACTAGTTTCTTATTTTTTAAAGGGGATAAGTTAATTGGATGCTTTAATTATATAGAGTAAAAGAATAATATTGATTTATTTTTAGAAATAAATGGCTATATATCTTATATTAATGGATCCGAATCTAAGCTTAATAAGGTCTTATATTATAATATTAAAACTAGTAAGGATAAAGAAAGCGGTAAAGAGACTAGTACTTATGATTTAGACTCTTTTTTAAGAGAATTAAGCGCTAGGTATGCCGACCGACTAGTCGAATTTAATCAAAATAATAAGCGTGCTTTAGGAGTACTTAAATCGATTATTTTGAACGATAATAACGACCGTTTTAAAGATAAAACTAGTGCTAAGGACTTATACGACAATATTATTAACACTTTTAGTGCTATTAGTTTAGAATTAATCGGTCGTTATTTCGATAAAATCGTCGATATTAATTATAATTCTTTTAATAATATAGACAAATATATTAATAATATTCAATTATCTTTAATTTATTTAAGTAAATTAGGCCAATTTATTAATAAATCTATTATAGCTTGGATTATATTAAAAGGATTACTTAATTAATATAACAGTTATGTATCTCGTAAATATAAGGAATTAACTAAAGATATTAAAGAAATTAATATACTTAAGTTAATTAATGATTTAATATTAAAAGAAAGTCGATTTAATTTTAATATTAATTTAGAAGCTAATAAGACCTCTTTTAATAATAATCAATCTTATTATAAATACTGTAATAAAAAGGGGCATATTGAAGATAAGTGCTTTATTAAATATCCTAAATTAAAGAATAATTATTCTAATTCTAATTTAAATAATAAAACTAAAATCTTTAAAAAATATTATAAAAATATTAAAAAACCTAAAGTTATTTATAAAAAGAAACAATCTACTAAAGCAATTATAAATACTTTATTAGAAAATAATATTATTATTAATAATAACTTTAACAATATTAATAAAGTCGATATTAATAATATCTCTTTAAAAATAATTAAGGATACTAGTATTAAAAACTCTAAAGAAGAATTAGAGTTTATGGATATTCTTAAAAATAAAGTTATTAAAAGAGTTAAAGCTCTTAATTATAACAACGATTTTAAAAATAATAATAATAAAGTACTTATATTAAACTTAAGAGTATTTAAGCATTATATGCTTTATAAAGATATTTTATTAGACTATAAGCTAATTAATAATAAATCGGTTATTATAGCTAATAGGATTAAATTACTTATTAAAGGTATTGGAAATATTCCCGTTATAATAAATAATAAGACTTTATTTATTAAAAACATTAATTATATTCCAAGTATTAAAACAACTTTAATAAGCTTAAAAGAATTAACAAATAAAGATTAAGAAATCTTATTTAAACAAGATATAGCAGTATTAAGTTATAATAATAATAATTTTATAACTAATATTATATAACATTTAAATACTTATTTTTTAAATAAGGTCTTTATAAATTATAAAGCATTAGAACCTATAGTTTATAATATCGTTAATTATAATTCTAATATAATTAATAAAAATCTGGTATTAAATTTAAATAATAAAGATGATTCTTTATTAGATTTATATCATTAGAGGTTTTTGCACATTAATAAGGACTATATTATTAAAAGTACTAAAAACTTAATAGGGATATTAATCCTTAAACTTGATTTAATTTTATATAATTGCGATAATTGCTATTATGCTAAATTTAAAGAGATTATTAGCCGAAAACTTAATAATCCCGTTAATATACTTGAATTTATCGACTGCAATATTTTAGGTCTATTTAAAATTAAAGGATTAAAAGGGGAGAATTATATATTTACTATAATCTGTCGCGTTAGTAAATGCGTATGGATTTATGCTATTAAGTTTAAATCCGACATTTATAATATTATAATAAATTATTATAATAAGTATTAACTCAATTTAACGTTAATATTAAAAGAGCACGATTGGATAACGCTAAAGAATTTAAATCAATTAAACTAAGCTCCTTTTATAATATTAAAGGATTACTATTAGAATATAGCGTTACTTATACGTAGGCTTAAAATAATAAAGCGGAATGTTTTAATTTATATTTATTAAAACATATTATATCGATTTATTTTTATAAAAATATCCCTTTAAAATTATAGTTAATTTTAATTTAAGGAATCACTTATATTAAAAATCGTACTTATAATAATACGATTAATACTAGTCTTTATAAATTAATAATTAAACAAAAACTTGATTTATTTTATATAAAGATATTAAGGTCTTTATGTTATACCTTGATCCTTAAAATAATTAAGGGAGGTAAAAACTTTAGTAATAAGTCTAAAAAGGATATATTAGTAAGATTTGAGTCTTTTAATAATTTTATTGTTTATATATTAGAAGATAATAAAGTTATTATTATTAGAGATATAATAATTAAAGAGGAATTAAATTATAAAAATAATTATAAGCTCGAAGAGGACTATAATATGTTTTTAGAAATCAAATCCTTTGATTATAATGATTATATATTGATTTATAATAAAAAACTTATAAATAATAATAATAATGATATTTATAATGACGATAAACTAAGCTTACCTATAATATTAAAATAAGCTAAAATATGTCGAATAGTTGATAAAGAGATAATTAGTCAAAATAATAACGATTTAGACGAATTAGACCCTAATTATCGATATATTAAGTCTAGTAAATTACTTAGACTTAATATAAATATTATATAGTCAAATATTTATAATATTGCTTCTTTAGCTTATTTAAATTCGTTAAATCAAGGAGCGAATATCGATTTTAATTTTAAAAATTATAAAAATCATTAATTTAACGATTTAAACGATTTAAGAGATTTAAGAGATTTTAGTAAAATCGTTAAAAACGACGATTTTAATGATTTATTAATATTTAATTTAAATATTAATGAAAAATTAATTTTCAAAGAGAATATGAATACTAGTTACGTTAATTTTTGTAATTATAAAAATAAAAACCCTAATATTAATAGTTCTTTTAAAAATAATTATAATTTCGAAAAAGTCGATAAAATTAATAAAGATAATAAATCTATTCTTAAAGATAAAAACGATAAATCGGTCTTTAAGGATAAAGATTTTAAAATTAAAATTAAGGATTTAATCGAACCTAAATTATATAAAGAAGCTATAAATACCTTAAATAAAGACGAATGGATTAAATCCATAAAATTAGAGCTGGATACTTTAAATAATAATAATACTTAAGAATTAGTTCTTAGACCTAAAAATATTAAAGTATTAAAAAGTCGATGGATATATAAAATTAAGGATATTGATATTTTAAGTCTTATATTTAAATCAAGATTCGTTGCTAAAGGCTTCGAATAATTATATAAACTTAATTATATTGAAACTTATATTAGCGTTATAAAATAAATAGCTTAAAAATTAGTATTTGTATTAGCTATACTTAATAACTTAATTATATTTAAAGCGGATATAATTTTAGCTTTTATTTAAGGAAATATCGACGCTTTATTATATTTAAAATAACTTGAAGGTTTTATAAACATTAATTACCTTGATTATGTATTATTATTAAATAAAGTATTATATAAGTTAAAATAATTAGCTCGAATATAGTTTTATACTTTAAAACCTAAGCTTTTAAAATTAGGATTTAAGTCCTTAAATAGCGAAGCGTGCTTATTTATAAATAATAATATTAAAGTTATTATTTGTTTATATATTAATGATTTAGTTATTTTAGCTCCTAATAATATTATATTTAACGACTTTATTAAATCAATAAGTCAAGACTTTAAAATTAAGAATTTAGGAGTTATTAAAGATTACTTAAGTATTGATATTAATTTTAATATTAATAAAGGATTTATTAAATTAAGTTAAGCTATTTATATTAATAAAGTATTTAATAAATATAATTTATAAGATATTAAAATAAAGTCTATACCTATAGATTCTTATATTAAATTAGAACCTAATAAGGAACAAGCTAATAAAGAACAAATTAAGTTATATCAAATGCTTATAAGTTCTTTATTATATATAATGCTTAATATTAAAGTAGATATCGTATACGTAGTTATTAAATTAGCTCGCTACGCGTCTAATCCTAATAATACTCACTTTATTGCCGTTAAAAGAGTATATAAATATTTAAAGGACATTAAAGACTACAGCATAACTTATTATAAAAATAAGAATCACTTTATAAGTAGATATTATAATGCTGACTATGCAAGCGATATTAAAACTACTAAATCGACTAGTGATTATTTAATATTATACGCTGGAGGTATAATTAACTAGAAGTCTAAATTACAGTCGATTATAGCTTAAAGTATTATAGAAGCTAAATATATAATTATTAATACTGTAATAAAAGAGGCTATTTATATTAAAGCCTTATTAGAGGAATTAAAATATTATAAGCAAAATAAGTTCCCAATTTATACTGATAATAATGGAGCCTTATTATTAGCTAAAAATCCAATTTTTCACGAAAGGACTAAGCATATAGCGGTAAAATACTACTATATAAAAGATTTGATAATTAAAGGTATAATAGACCTTAATTATATATCCTCTAAAAATCAAAAAGCGGATAGATTAACAAAACCATTAAATAAATCGAAATTTAATAATTTTTTAATTCATTTAGGATTTAAATCAATTTAGTTCTAAATAATAACGTCTTTATTAAAAGAGCGTATCGCATTTAAATAATTATATATTATTATTTAAATATTATTAATAAAGATGTTATTATATTTAAAGTATAAGAATTTATTATTTAATTATTTAAAAACCATTAATATTTAAATATTAAAAAACTTATATTTTAATTAATAACTATAATAAATATCTTATTTTAATTATTGGACTTACTGTTATAAATAAGTACGTTAGTTATTAAATTAAAGTTCTTAACTTTTTATTTAAAAGCTTAAGAGATATTTTAACAGATTTTTTAAGTTAAAACTAAATAATTTAATTATTGTTAATGTGATTAAAGCGGAATTAAAATTAATAATAGTTAATATAATCTATTATTATATAAAAATTAATTCGCTTAATTCGCTTAATATTTGCGGTTATTAAAAATCGCTAAATTATTATTAATCCGGTTTAAAAGATCGGAGAATTTAGTATTTAGGCTAAATTTAAATATTTGAAATAAGGAGCGTTTGCTTTGAAATCAAGTTAACTAATTTATAATAATAAGTATTGATTTATAAGGATTTATAATAATTAATAAGTGTTACGTACGTATTAGTAATTTTAATTTAAAATCAATTATCGGTTATAGCGATTTAAATCTATAACTAACGAATATATAAAGGACTAGAATTCTTACGTAGATAAAAAATCAAGCTTTCGATAACTTCTTATTCTTTTAAATTCAAGGACTTTAAAAACTCACTTCTTTTATATTTAACTAATTCGACTTAATTATAATATAATATCTTTATCGATATCTTTAAAATACGACAATATTAATAACGACTTTAATAATATTAATTTAAATAAAGTTAATACTAATAATACTTCTTTAAAAATAATTAAAGATATTAATATTAAAAACTTTAAAGAAAAATTAAAGTTTATAAATATTTTTAAAAATAAAGTTATTAAAAAAGCTAAAGCTCTTAATTATAATAATGATTTTAAAAATAATAATAATAATAAAGTATTTATATTAGATTTAAGAATATTTAAATATTATATACTTTATAAAAATATTTTATTAAACTATAAACTAATTAATAATAAATTAATTATTATAACTAATAAAATAAAATAATTTATTAAAAATATTAAAAATATTTCTATTATAATAAATAATAAAACTTTATTTATTAAAAACATTAATTATATTCCAAATATTAAAATAACTTTAATAAACTTAAAAAAACTAATAAATAAAGATTAGAAAATTTTATTTAAATAAGATATAATAATATTAAGTTATAATAATAATAATTTTATAATTAATATTATATAATATTTAAATACTTATTTTTTAAATAAGATTTTTATAAATTATAAAGTATTAAAGCTTATAGTTTATAATATTATTAATTATAGTTCTAATATAATTAATAAAAATCCAATATTAAATTTAAATAATAAAGATGATTCTTTATTAGATTTATATTACCGGAGATTTTTATATATTAATAAGAATTATATTATTAAAAGTATTAAAAACTTAATAGAAATATTAATTCTTAAATTTAATTTAATTTTATATAATTATAATAACTATTATTATATTAAATTTAAAGAGATTATTAGCCAAAAATCTAATAATCCTGTTAATATACTCGAATTTATCGATTATAATATTTTAAGTCCTTTTAAAATTAAAGGATTAAAAAGAGAAAATTATATATTTATTATAATTTATTATATTAATAAATATATATAAATTTATATTATTAAATTTAAATTTAATATATATAATATTATAATAAATTATTATAATATAATATTAACTTAATTTAAAGTTAATATTAAAAAAGTATAACTAAATAATATTAAAAAATTTAAATTAATTAAATTAAACTCCTTTTATAATATTAAAGAATTATTATTAAAATATAGTACTACTTATATATAAGCTTAAAATAATAAAGTAAAATAACTTAATTTATATTTATTAAAATATATTATTTTAAAATATTAGCTTTTACTTAAAGAAATATTAACGCTTTATTATATTTGGAATAACTTAAAGATTTTATAAACATTAATTATCCTAATTATATATTATTATTAAATAAAGTATTATATAAGTTAAAATAATCAACTCGAATATAGTTTTATACTTTAAAACTTAAGCTTTTAAAATTAAAATTTAAGTCTTTAAATAGCGAAGTGTGCTTATTTATAAATAATAATATTAAAGTTATTATTTATTTATATGTCGACGATTTAGCTATTTTAGCTCTTAATGAAATTATATTTAACGACTTTATTAAATTAATAAGTCAAGACTTTAAAATTAAAAATTTAAGAGTTATTAAAAACTACTTAAGTATTGATATTAATTTTAATATTAATAAAGGGTTTATTAAATTAAGTTAAAGTTATTTATATTAATAAAATATTTAATAAATATAATTTATAAGATATTAAAATAAAGTCTATACTTATAGATTCTTATATTAAATTAGAACTTAATAAAGAACAAGCTAGTAAAGAATAAATTAAGTTATATTAAATACTTATAAGTTCTTTATTATATATAATACTTGGTATTAGGGTAGATATCGTATACGTAATTATTAAATTAGCTTGCTACGCGTCTAATTTTAATAATATTTACTTTACTGCCGTTAAGCGAGTATATAAATATTTAAAAGACATTAAAGACTATAGTATAACTTATTATAAAAATAAAAATAACTTTATAAGTGGATATTGCGATACTGACTACGCAAGCGATATTAAAATCGCTAAATCGACTAGTGATTATTTAATATTATACGCTAAAAGTATAATTAACTAAAAGTCTAAATTACAGTCGATTATAGTTTAAAGTATTATAGAAACTGAATATATAATTATTAATACTGTAGTAAAAGAGGTTATTTATATTAAAGCTTTATTAAAGGAATTAAGATATTATAAGTAAAATAAGTTCTTAATTTATATTAATAATAATAAAGCTTTATTATTAGCTAAAAATCTAATTTTTTACGAAAGAACTAAATATATGTCGTATTTTAAAGATATCGATAAAGATATTATATTATAATTAAGTCGAATTAGTTAAATATAAAAGAAGTGAGTTTTTAAAGTCCTTAGATTTAAAAGAGTAAGAAGTTATCGAAAGCTTGATTTTTTATCTACGTAAGAATTCTAGTCCCTTATATATTCGTTAGTTATGGATTTAAATCACTATAACCGATAATTGATTTTAAATTAAAACTACTAATACGCACGTAACGTTTATTAATTATTATAAATCCTTATAAATCAATACTTATTATTATAAATTAGTTAACTTAATTTTAAAGTAAACACTCTTTATTTTAAATACTTAAATTTAGCCTAAATATTAAATTCTCCGATCCTTTAAACCGGACTAATAATAATTTAGCGATTTTTAATAACCGCAAATATTAAGCGAATTAAGCGAATTAATTTTTATATAATAATAGGTTATATTAACTATTATTAATTTTAATTCCGCCTTAATCACATTAACAATAATTAAGTTATTTAGTTTTAATTTAAAAAATCTGTTAAAATATCTCTTAAGCTCTTAAATAAAAAGTTAAGAACTTTGATTTAATAACTGACGTACTTATTTATAACAATAGGTCTAATAATTAAAATAAAATATTTATTATAGTTATTAGTTAAAATATAAGTTTTTTAATATTTAAGTATTAATAGTTCTTAAATAATTAAATAATAAATTCTTATACTTTAAATATAATAACATCTTTATTAATAGTATTTAAATAATAATATATAATTATTTAAATGCGATAATATATAACGGTAAAATACTATTATATAAGAGATTTAATAATTAAAGATATAATAAACTTTAATTATATATCCTCCGAAAATCAAAAAGCGGATAGATTAATAAAACTATTAAATAAATCGAAATTTAATGATTTTTTAATTTATTTAAGATTTAAATTAATTTAGTTTTAAATAATAACGTCTTTATTAAAGGAGCGTGTTGCATTTAAATAATTATATATTATTATTTAAATACTATTAATAAAGATATTATTATATTTAAAGTATAAGAATTTATTATTTAATTATTTAAAAACTATTAATGCTTAAATATTAAAACTTATATTTTAA
>Ga0302221_10000602_pt1 | contig 25860 bp, 6 predicted proteins | sample II_Palsa_E2_1_FD_193517 | JGI IMG/M metagenome (GOLD analysis project Ga0302221, IMG submission 193517) | Peat permafrost microbial communities from Stordalen Mire near Abisko, Sweden - II_Palsa_E2_1 | ecosystem: Environmental > Terrestrial > Soil > Palsa > Peat permafrost | place: Sweden... | reverse complement strand
GGATCTTATTAAACTTAAAGGTGCTATTAATATAATCCTTGCGCTTAACCGAATTTAACGTAGCAATAGACAATTGCATCTTTAATAAAGTGTGCATACTACTCTTGCCTTAACTTATACCTCTTAAGTGCTATATACTAATTGCTCTTCGAGATACTACTCCTAAGTTATGCTTTATTATACTTATAGTTTAATGCTTTAAAAAGACTGCTTATTGCTTTATAATACTAAGATCTAATCTAGTTAGCACTTAGCTTATCATTTGCACTTAATTAGCAAAGAAGGCCTTAGCATATAACTATTATATATATAAGAGATAGACTTTAAATAGTTTAATATGTCTTGCGCAAGATAAGAGACTTATAAGAAAATGCAAAGTCTTTAGACTACATTAGGAAAAAAAAACTTGCTAACGATTTTTCGCTTAAGCGCACGTGCTATTAGCAGCCGCTTAGTAGTTAATTGGCAAGTAAGGCAATTAATTATTTGGCAATTTCACTTATTAAAAAAATAAAAAATTTAAAAAGAATATTCTAAGTATTAGCTTTAATATATTCTTTTTTAATTGTTTAAATAAGCTTTTTCGAATAAGTTATTTAAGTGTGCTACTCTCGACTATGCAAATTGCGACAGATTACGACAAAAAGTAATACGACTTTAGCGTATATGCCTTATAGCTATAAGCTTTAGCGACGCTTATCGAATATCGGCGTAATTATAAAGTATAAATATTAAATTATACTATTTTCTAGGCTACTTAAGCGACGAGAGCCTTATAATTATAATAAATATACCTTAAAAGTAGCTTATAATCCTTAAAGAAGGCTTACAAGGGACTTAGCCTAAAATTATAAGACCTTTTAGCGTAGTTACTTACTAAAATTCAAGAAAAGTTAATAGTATTAATTTATTTGAATATTGTCTAAAATAGTAATCCGATAAAAGCAATAATTCCTATTATTAGCTATACTTGCTATTATTAGCTAAGCTTTAGGCTATAAGTGCTTAGTATAGCATATTCTAGCATTGAATTATATAAAATTTATATGGAAATCGATAGTTTTAGCATAAACCCTTTAGTTAATTTGTCGAATTCCACTATAGCCTCGTCTTAAGGATACTTTTACAAATTAATTAAATTTAATAATATTAAATAAATAATAAGTAAAGGAAGTAGTATATATATAATCGCAAAAATTAATAAAAAAATTATATAAATTATTTATATAGCAAAATCGACAAAATAAGCTTAAAATTATAATAAGCGCGTATAAAAGCGCGATATCGACCTCCTCTCTTTCCTCTTCTTCCCTTTTGCCCTTCCCTCTTTCCCCTCTTTATTATACTTTAAGCGTCTTCGGGCGCAAAATTATCCTCCTTTTAACTTTACTAAACGCGTCTTTATTGCCCTTTATATATATATATATTTAAGCGTGTAACGCGTAGTAGCAATATAGTAATAAGATATAATAAAATTATAAGGTTAATAAAGGAAAACCTCTTTATATAATATTACTAATTCGAGACTTAATCTTAGCTTTATAAACTTTTAAAGAGAGATACAAGTTCTTAGCTTGCACTACATGGAAGTGTTAAGTTATTATATGCTAAGTTAGTTTCGGAGGTTAATTTAAGAGGCTAGTTAAAGAGGCTAGTTTAAAAGGCCGGTTTAAGAGGTTAATTTCGGAAGTTAATTTAAGAGGCCAGTTTCAGAGGCCAATTTACGAGGCTAGTTTAGGAGGCTAGTTTAAGAGGTTAGTTTAAGAGGCTAGTTTAGGAGGCTAGTTTAAGAGGTTAGTTTAAGAGGCTAATTTAGGAAGCCAGTTTCGAGGACAATTTAAGAGGCTAGTTTAAGAGGCTAGTTTCGAGGACAATTTAGGAGGCCAGTTTCGGAGGCTAGTTTCGAGGACAATTTGGGAGGCTAGTTTGGGAAGCTAGTTTCGAGGACAATTTAGGAGGCCAGTTTCGGAGGCCAGTTTCGAGGCCAGTTTAGGAGGCCAGTTTAGGAGGCTAGTTTAGGAGGCCAGTTTCGGAGGCCAGTTTCGGAGGCTAGTTTAAGAGGCTAATTTAAGAGGTTAGTTTAAGATAAGAAGTATTAGCTAATTCTTTAGCAAGCAAAACAAGATACTTTATACTCGCGACAAGAAAATCCTATTATAAGTTAATATAACAAAGAAACTACTAAGTTTATTAACTTTAGCTATATTATTTTAAAGACATTTCCTTAAGTTATTTTTGCTAATAAGACATTTTTAAGGGCAATTTTAATAATAGCATTTTAAAGTTGTTTTTAAGGATAGTTTTGCTTGCTATATTTTTATAATTTAAAGACATTTTTAATAATAGTTTTATATTTTATATAAATAGTTTATTTATATTTACTCCTTAAGACCTTTTCCCTTTTTAGCCTTTTGCTTAGCAAAATTATATTGCTTTTTAATCTTTTTAGCTCTTTAATACCCTTTCTCTTCTTAATTATCTTTATATAACACTTAATATTAATCCTAATTAATATAGTTATTAATATAAAACATATCTAATGCCCGGGCTTTAGCCTCAAATAATAATAGTATAATATATACACTTTTAAGCACCGATAAAAGTAAATAAAATCGCTATCCTTTTAAGATTCGAGGGCTCTCGGCAATAAGCACTCGAGCTTTAAATACTTCTATTATCTTATATACCGGGTTAAGTATGCTTATATTTTTTAATAAGTAAATATTAACTAAAGCTATATAATATATAAGGTATAACTCTCGAGGAGATTCGACTTAATAGCTTATATTTATTACTTTAATTAAGGCACGTATTTGCCCGACTAGTTAATTATTTAAAAAGTAAGCTTGTAGTTATTTAAGTCTTAGCCTTATTAATTGCTTTAATGTTAGCGCGTTAACAAGTGCCTTAGGGGCAATAAGGGGGTGCTCTTAGACTTAGTAGAAATTATTATATAATCCTTTCTCCTTTTAACTTAGTAAACATTTTAAAAACTTTAGCTTTTTAGCTTTACTATCCCTTTTGTCCTTGCTAATACGCCTTTAGCATCTTATACTAAAATAAAATTGTACTAAGTAATTATATACCCAAGTAAAGTTTACTTTATATAAATTATTAAAATTGTTTTTAATATATTTACCCGCTAGCTTTACCCGGCGCGCTTTAACAAATATAGCTAAAGCTTTAATAAAGCTAATAAGGCTAGTTACTCTCGTAGCCTTACAAGTAATAATTATAGTTTTATAATCGAGCTAAAGTAAATATAATTTAAATTAAATATCTCGAAGTAAACTCTTATAGCCGAATATTTATACTTTAAATAGGGTTTTTAATATAAAAGATACTTGCGCCTTAATCTTAGCTTTTCTTGCAAAGATATGCTAAAGAAGTATAATAAATAGTCCTTTATTGCTATATAGTTAATATCTCGGGTATTTTATAATATAATTTAGTTAAAGTAATCTATATTCTTGTTAATATAGTCTTAAAAGTCTTTAACCCGATATATATAATTTATTTTTATATGCTTAATATCAAATCCGTTTAATATATTATACTTTTTAATAAAATCGATATAATGCTTTAAAGCGTGAAATTTAAGGTAATTTTAATAAGCCTCGTCGTTGCTATTTATCGGTCGATACTTAGCAAATGCCTCTTTAATATTATCGATACGAAAAAGAGCTTAAGATATATAATATAAAGTAATATTATTATATATTCGGTATTATACTAGTAAAATAAAGTCGACTAAAGCTCGAGTGTACGCTAATACAAATAGCGCCTTATAATAAAGGAGTAAAGCGATTGCAAGAATAAAGATCCGTATTAGGGCTTGCTTTTTATTACTTGTTTATTACTAAATATAGCTAAAATAATTAAAATATTTTAAGCTAAAGTATAAAGGTATAATAGTAAACCGGGCATTAAGCTATATAGTATTAAGAGATTTATTATACATGCGATCCTTCTTCTTCTTTACTTTAATAACTTGCTAACTAAGAAATAAATCTTATATAAAAGATTAGATTTAGTTAATAAAGTCTTTAAAGATGCCCTTTTAAAGTTAGTATAATATATTAATAAATATTGCTTTATAGATATTTATAAACGAATAACTTTAAGTAAAGCATTTTATTTAATATACTTAATCTTAATTAGTCGGGTTAACTTTCTTATTACTTTATATTTGCATTTAATAGCGCATTTGTTTATGCGTTCTTAGTAGCTACCGTGTTAAAAGGTCTTAAAGTTCCTTTAATAGCACTTAATATATATTATATTACTTATTTTTTTTAATCTTTATTATAAGAGTTACCTTTTTATAATTATAAAGCATATTCGAAATGATAAGATAATAGTGCTATATATAGCTATTAGCGCAAGAAACTAGCTAGCTAGTTCTTGCGAGGTTTTTTAGAGCTAAATATCTTATTAGCTAGCGTTTTATTCTTTTAAAAGATATTGCAAACGTTAAAGAATAATGCTTATATATTAGTAATAAAGATCGGACTTAATTTTATATACTATATCTTAATTAAAAGACTTAGTAACTTCCTTTAAAATTAGCAAAAAACTAATTAAAAGACTAGCTAGCGACATCTACTTCCAACAAGCGCTTCTTTTAAAGTTGCTAATAATTATATAAATAGGCTAAGCCGACTAATTACCCTATAATTGTGTTATTAGCGTTTTATTAGTAAAGAGGAATATAAGCATAATTGTTGCGCTTAAAAGTAGCTTAAACTATTTCTCTTATTACTAATTTACTATATATATTTTATTATATACTCTCGTCTTTTAACTACTATAATACTTCTTTATTAAAGCTTATATAAGTTTAAACGCAAAAGGCTAATACTTTAAAAGGAACTTTAAATAAGCTTAAATTAAACGGAATATTATAATATATATTTGTGCCTTTGCCCCTTTAATTTAGCTTTATATAATAAACGTTTGCTAATATTATTAATTGCCGTCTAAAATGCTATATAATATAGCATATATAGCTCGCATTAAATTATTATATATTTTAATTGCTTTTAGTCGTTCTTACGCTATTATTATAAACTTCGGGTCTTTAAAAAACTCTTTAATGCTTTACTTACTATATTAGGCCCTTAAAAACTAAGATGCTAAGCTTTAGTTATGCCTAGACATAAAGGGCTATTAAGGGTTCTCTTTATTTATTTGCAAAATAGCTATCGGCGTTTTTAAGCTTAATCTCGTCCGGTATAATAATTTGCCTAATAAAGCATTTGCCTTCCCCTTTTTCTTTAAATTATATAAGCTAAGTTGCGCTAAAGGTTTTTAATATCTTAATTGTAATATACTTAATACGTATTATATCTTAAATATATTTATTTTATAAGTTTGCTTTTAATATATTATCGATAAGCTTATTTATAATAAAGTTCTTTAAAAGTATTATTAAAAGTTATTATTTATAAGTTTGCAAGGATTATATAAAGAAATATAAGAGATAAAAGGCTAATAAATATACTTCGCGCTTTACCCTCTAATATTATAAGCTAAAAATCTAAGAAATTCCCCTTTATTAAAGTTTATTAAAATATAATTCTTATAAATAACTATATTCGACTATTAAATATTATTTCTTTACTATATTAATAGCTTTAATTATAAATAGTATTTTCCTTCTTTATAGCGCGTATCTTGCTATTATGCCTTGCGCTTATAGACTTTAATTAGCCGTTTACACTTATACTTTGCAAGGCTACTTAAGCTTTTTAAAACCTTCTAATATTCTTTATAATAAATTTGCCCTTAGCTTATTTTATATAAGCGTAAAGTTAATAAATCGAAGTTAATTATAAAATTTCAAGTTAAAGGGATATATACTATAATATATACGGGATAAAGTATTATAATAAAGGAGGAATTTGCTAATAGTGCTATTATTAATATATATTTAAAGGAGGCTGTTATTAATATAAAAGTAAAGGATTAAGCTATTACTATTTTGCGCTTAAAAAGTTTTAAAAGGCAAAGTGTTTTAAGTAACTACTATAGTAAACGGTTTCGGGGGACAATTTTAAAGTTTAAATTATCCTTTTAAACTATCCTTTTAAATTGTCCTCTTAAATTATCCTTTTAAACTATCTTTTTAAATTATCTTCTTAAATTATCCTCCGAAACTATCCTCTAAAACTACCCTCTTAAATTGCCCTCCGAAACTGCCCTCTTAAACTGCCCTCCTAAACTGCCCTCTTAAACTGCCCTTTAAATTGTCCCTTAAAATTGTCCTCTAAATCTATCTTTTAAAACTATCTTCTTCTTAAATTGCCCTCCTCTTAAACTATCCTCTTAAACTAGTTTAATTTAACCTTAAATATAAAAAGCTTTTAATTAAAAGTATTTAGTCTAAGTTATATATTTATAACTTTAGTTTTAAACTCTTTATATATAGCTTAATTAGTCGGCTTCCCTTTTTTTTAAAAGTATTTCTTTATATAAGATATAACTTACAATTTTTGTCGCTAATCTTTAAGTAACTCGAGTACCTCGGCTTTATAGCGCAAAAAGTCTTCTTTATTAACTATAAACAATTTAATTAACTTACTAATATAAAACGCTATTAATATTGCTTATTACTTTGCTTTTTATTACTTTAAAAAGTTTTTAAGGATTTGCTTTGCAATTCGGAAAAAGCTAATTTGCTTATAGCTTTTAAGAATAATGCGCAAAGCAAATACAAGTGCTAATTATAGCAAGTTAAATATATTATTAATAAAGGTTTTTAAAGGATATTTTTAAGGATTAATTAAATTTAAAGCAAAATTTTGCCTTACTTTATAATTAATGAATTTAAGAATTTAATAAAGCCTTAAATTGCAATTTGTTGTCAAATCTTAATAAAAGAAAGCGCTTATTAGCTAATATTATAATATTTATTATAAAATAGTTTAAATTTTAATTATTTAATCTTGCTATAATTAATAAAATATATATATAAATTTGCTAACTTATTTTAGCTAACTTTATACTTAATTTTATTGCTTAAAAAATTTGTATTATAATAAAAAACTATTTTATTTAATATTATAAAAAGGTTTTATTAATATTTCTTTATAACTAAATTATAAGATTAATCGAGCCAAATTTGCTACGCTCGAGTATTCTCTAATAGTCTTCTTTTACTTAATCCCGAGTATTATCTTTTAAGGGCTAAAATTAATCGCGTAAAGCTTATATAATATTTTAAAGGGAAAGTCGTTTTTAGGCAATAAGCAACTTAAAGTATAATGCAAGTAAGGCAAACTTTATTATATAATATACTTAATCTTAGATATTTTAGTATAAAGAGCTTTAAATAAATTAATTCCTTTGCTTAATAGCATATTCCTCGAGCTAAAACGAGTATTCCTTTTTAATATCCCTAAATTTAGCTAGTCGGGGGGCTTATAGCCGCGCTCCCTTCTTTACTTCCCTTTTAGCCTTTTATTTATATCTTATATTATTAAAAGGGTATTTTATTTAACGTTTAATTGCTTAGTTATTTAATTAATTGTTAATAGTAAAGTAACTTGGCAAAGAGCAAGTGTAAAGCGTTAAAAGCGTTAAGGTCGGCTAAGTGCTATATATTATAAGATATAAAGTTAATTATAAGCTTAGTATATTACTTAAAAAAGCTCTTTCTATTAGAGAGGCGCATATTAAAGATTAAAGGGAGAGATGTTATTATTAAAAGGGATTATAAGAATAGAGAATATTATATATTCTTTTAATAAAGTCGATAATAGGGATTAACTATAAGAGCATTGCTATACTTATACTATTATTAATAGAAGTGCGCAAATAACACGTAAATTAGGCTTATAATTGTCGCAAGTAGTAAAGGTAAAGTAATTATATATAATTGTCTAATTAAGAGGAAGGAAACTTGTAATAAAGAGGCTCTAGTTTATAAGGGAGCTACTAAGTAAGCACGCTAAGCTTTTTAATTATTATAAAATGCTTAATTTTATAAGGTATAACTTTTATTAAAAAGTTATTAAGTAACTTAGCTAAACTTTAATAAATACTAATAAATAATATATTAAAATTTATTATTAAAAGTCTTTAAAAGGCAAGAAAGATAGTTCAAAAGGATACTTAAGAGGATAGTTTAAGAGGAGGATAGCTTAAGAAAAGGATAGCTTGAGAGGAGGATAGCTTAAAAAGTAGCTTAAGAGGAGGATAAATTAAAAAGAGGACAAATTAAGAGGAAGATAGCTTAAGAAGAAGATAGCTTAAAAGGAGGATAGCTTAAGAGGAAGATAGCTTAAGAGGAAGATAGCTTAAAAGGAGGGTAGCTTAAGAGGATAGTTTAAAGGATAATTTAAAAGATAGTTTAAAGGATAATTTAAAAGGATAATTTAAGAGGATAATAACTTTTTAACGTAAATAGCTACTAGTAAATAATAGCTAGCGCGCTAAAGACAAAGTAGTATTTCTTATTAAATATATTCTTTAATATTATTATAAAGCCTTTATTATTTGCAAAGTAATAAGAATAATATTATTATAAAGAGCGTGTTTTAACTATTCTCGATTTAGAAAAAGAGAGGCCTTTAGTTAAATTAATGCTTAATTTTAAAATATTGCGCTAATACTAATATAGTCTTCTTTATATACTTATAAACGTTTGCGTATATATGCCCTCTTTATATATAATACTTGAATTTTATCTTTTATTATATTATAACTTAAGTAGCTTAAACTTAATAATTACTCCGAGTTTTAACTTTATTATCGACTTTTCTTAAAGTAACTTTACAAGAATATCTTATTACTATACTCTTAAAGTAAGCAAATAACGTTTTATCTATTATATTATATTAAAAAGTTAAAGTTAATATAATTATAAAGGATATTATATAATTTGCTATAAATGCAATTATTAATATAACTAGTCTTTTACTTTTTAATTACTGCAAATTTAATAGTAGTTTAAACTTTATTAATACTTAAATGCAACTACTTGCTAGTAATAAATTATTTAAAGAACTTTAAAATGCTTACCTTAATAATAATAATATAAAGTATATATACCTTATATTCCCTTATAATATAGCAAACGTATAATATATTATTAATGTCGTAAGGCCGGATTTTCTTAATTATTAAAGATTTCGAATAAATATTAAGTTATTTTATATATACGAAAACGCTTTATAAATAGCTTTAAATCTCGAATGCGCGTTAATTGTGTTTCTTTCTATTAATATTAGCGCGACTAATATTCCGATAAATAAAGCTATAAAAATAGCTTTAATTATAGTTTATAACTTTATTAAAGACTTTAATACTATTAAAGCGGACGAGACTAGCAATAAGGAGCAATTGCTAGCGCAAATTACATTTATACTTTTAAAGAGAGAAGACGATAAAATAATAGTATATAAAGACTAATTTAAGTAAATAAAGTTTACAAAATTAATAAAAGTTACAATTAAGTTTACAAATAATAATATATTTGCTTTATTAGCTCTTGCTTTGCTAGCTCTTGCTTTGCTAGCTCCCGCCTTACTAGCTCTTGCCCTGCTAGCTCCCGCCCTGCTAGCTCCCGCCTTGCTAGCTCCCGCCCTACTAGCTCTTGCTTTGCTAGCTCCCGCCCTGCTAGCTCTTGCTTTACTAGCTTTTGCTTTGCCTTTTAGTATAACTTAAGGAACTTGTAATGCAAATGGAAGGGTAATATAGTTTAGCCGCCTATATAACTATAAGCCTTTAACGGGGCAAAATTGTTACTATTATTATTAACCTTTTTCTCTTATTTATAATAGTAACACGAGGGTTTTATTATTATATCGAGGATTTAGCTTAAGTCTTTAAAGTAAGAGATATAATTAAAAGGACGGTTTAAAAGGATAGTTAAGAGGCTAGTTTAAATGCTTATAAGTTAAACTCCTTTTTTTTTGCAATAGTAGCAAGAATAAAATAAACTAATAATTATAATTAGCTATAATTTTATACTCGCAACAAGAAAATCCTATTATAAGTTAATATAATAAAGAAATTGCTAAGTTTATTAACTTTGGCTATATTATTTTAAAGACGCTTCTTTAAGTTATTTTTGCTAATAGGACGTTTTCGAGGGCAGTTTTAATAATAGCATTTTTGGGGTAATTTTAAAGGCTAGTTTAAGAGGCTAGTATAAGTTTAAGAGGATAGTTTAAGAGGGTAGCTTAAAAGACAATTTAAAGGATAGTTTAAGAGAGCAATTTAAGAGGACAGTTTAAGAAGACAATTTAAAGGATAATTTAAAGATAGTTTAAGAGGATAGTTTAAGAGGATAATTTAAGAGGATAGTTTAAGAGGACAATTTAAAAAGATAGTTTAAGAGGACAATTTCGGAAGTCAGTTTAAGAGGATAGTTTCGGAGGATAATTTAAAAGGATAGTTTTAGAGGACAATTTAAGAGGATAATTTCGGAAGATAGTTTAAAAGGTTGGTTTCGGAGGTTAATTTTATTTATTTAAAGGGTCTAATTTTGCTACTTATTATATAAATTATTATTAAAGTTAATAACTTGCATCGAACTTTGTCCTTGTTTTGCTTATGCTAAAGCTTTGCCTTTGCCTTTGCCTTTGCTTTAAACATTAGCTAACGCTCGCATTATAGCTTTAATAATATTAGCTTATAACTTATTAACTATGCAAATTTTATCTTTTATAATATTATCCTTTGCAAGAAATACTTAAAAATACACTTTTATATTCTTATTTCCTTGCTTATAATATCGAGTACACCTTTATATTATAATAATAGCTCGATAATCCGGTTTTAAAAACCCGACTAATATAGCTTTAGCTAAAGTTAAACTAGTTATAAAAGCGCTACTTATTGCGATAATATATCGGGCAATCCTTTAATTTAAAGCTTCTTTGTTAATATCGAGATAAAACCTTGTAAGCTAAGTAATAATTGCTTTAGTAGTTATTATTTTATTATTTTAAATAATATCTTCTTTCGAAATCTTGTAAATATATACTATTTATTAAAGAATATAATTAGCTTTATATATTAATATAATTTTATAATACGTATAAGATATAAAACGTAAGCGCTAATAAAAAAGTATAAGGTTTAAATTTAATAAGCCTCCTTTCTTTTGCATTAATAAAGTTATATTACTCGTTTATCTTCTTGCTAATTGCTTTAAGCTTAGCAGATAAAGCAATAATTATATTAAGATTCTTGAAATAAAAATCCGAATCCGACTTAAAAACTTATTATTAAATATTATTATTCTTCTTTAAGCGGATATAGTCTATTTACTCTTATTTAATTAGTTTAAAGGGTTTACTATCTTCGTTTTTTAAGTCTATTAAAGCCGGAAACGAGGCGCAAAGTCGGGCTCGGTAATATATATTAAAGAGATCTTTCTTAAGACTTTAATAATTGTTTATATTTTTATAATAGTCTTTACTTTATTATTCTCTTTTTCTCTTTTCTTTAGCATTTAATAATTCCTTCTCGGTAACACGTAATTGCTTATAATAATTATTTTACTCCTTCTTATTATTATAAAAGATTTTATTATAAATAAATTGGGCCACTTTAATTAAAAGAAAGCTTAAAAAGTTACTTGTAATAATAAATCGAATAAAGAGTTTTTTATAAGCGGTTAAAAGTTTTAAATAATCCGGTTTACAAGTTTTGCATTTAAAGTCTTAATATAATATTTTTTTTATTATTTACTTATCTTAATTGCTTTAAGACTTATTTAATTGCGCAAAATCTTATTTTTAGCTTACTTTAGCCGGACTATTGCTTTAATATAATAAGCAATATCTTTAAGCTTAGACTATAATAAAGTTCCGCTTATAAGAATAATAAAAACCTTATAGCATATATAAGGTAAACTTAGTTTTCGAAGCAAATTATAGCTTTAGCGTCTTTACAAGATTTCGAAGGCTTTAATTGTTATTAATCTAAAATTCTTTTTAATATAAAATTTATCTCGGAAGAGGGTAAATATAATTGCAATTTAATAAGAGTATAAATTATAAGTAGCTAGTTTCGGCTTTATTATATATTACTTACCCTTTGCATTCTTCTTTTTTTCCCCTTTTAGCTAAACTTGCTAAGACTTTTTCTTTTTAAAAATATCGAGAAACTTAGTCTAAAAAGAATTAAATATTAAAACTATAAAGACTTTATTATTTTTAAGTTATAATATAAATTCCGAGGACGCTAAGTTCTTATTATTATTCTTAAACTCCTTTTCCTCGCTAATTAAGAGTCCTTTTACTTTTATAAAGAAAACTTGCTAATTATATACTTTAATTACAATTAATATATTTTTAATGCTAATAAGGAAATAAGCTTAACTTTTATATATTTAAACGTTAAAAAAGCCGAGAGGAACTAAAGCAATATTAACTTTAAGCCTCTTTTTAATAAAATGAGTAGGACTTAAAAGGGCATATAAGCAATTAAATTTAAAGCGCTTAATAAATTCTTTATTATAAATATAAGATATAATCTCCTTATTTGCAAGAGGATTATTTAAATAATAATGTCCTTCGAGGGAGGCTTTAATTTAAACTTATATATAATTAATATAATACTAAATATAAGCAATAGCGTATGCTATAATAATCTTGCTAATACTTATAATATAGCTAAGAAAAAGAGATTAAGCAAGGGTATTAAACATTTAAAGATTATACTAAACCTTATATGCTTATATAAGCAAGAGTCGTCTTTTAAAAAATCTTACTTTAATAATATAGTTTAATGTTATCTTAAGTTTAAAATTATAATAAAATAGTCGATAAACTTAAAGCTATATATGCGGGTCGAGATATATATAAGTAATATTATCTAATCCCTATTACATTTTAAGCTTACCTTATTAGTATAAAAATTAATATTAAAGAGAGAAAAGTAAATACTTGTCTTTATTTATATTGCAAAAATACTTATTATATTCTTTTATATGCAAGTTATAATCTTATTTTAACTTGTCCTCTTCTTTTTCTAGTAAGCTTGCAATCTCTTCCTTATTAGCTCTTTAAAGCAATTAATTAATATCGTATATAATTCTTTTAAAGCGCTTATTAATTGTAATAGCAAGTTTTTTTTAGTAATAAGTGCTATAAGTTTCTCGGCAATAAAGATTGCAAGTTTCTCGATAATAAGGATTATAGCTTTCTTAGCAATAAGGATTATAAGTTTCTCGGTAATAAGGACTTGTAATATTTCCGGGGCCTAACAATTATAATAAAAGACAAGCTCCTTAAATATAAGTCTTTAAAGGTAAAGCGTTAATGTGCTTAGCCTTTAAGAGGCACTAAAAGTATTAAATATTACACTTATAGCATTTGCAAATATATATGCAAATAATATAATAAAATACTTTTTAAGAAGTCCTTTTATTAGCAATTTGACTGTAAATTTAAATTTGTAATCTATTAAAGCAAGAGTAAAGCTAAAAGTCTTTTTTATAAGCACGCGATACTTATCTTAAGAGAAATAGCTAACGCAAAGCTTTTTAGTTAATAGTAAGCGAAATTGCTTATTTATTAATAGGGTAATCGGGATAAGGTAACCTTATAATAGCAAATTTAAAAGACTTTAATATACTTTATTGCAAAGCTTAATATTAAATATAAAGCAATTTAAAGGTAAAGAAAGAGGCCCGGCTACTTATTATAAACGTAATAGTATAATAAATTAAGCTTTTTAAATAAGAGGAGTAATATTTGTAAAATTATTAAGTGTGTTTTTAAAAAGCTTAAAGGTATAAGATTAAATAACTTACTTAATATATTAATATCTAGCAACTCTTGCGTTACCCTTATAAATAAATTAAAGGGCTTAGCTATTATAGTCGTAATTTTAAAAATAGCAATTAAAAGGAAAACTTTAAAGGTAAGGCGTAATAAATAATAGCAAGTAGCGTTTTATAAGCTAAATATATATATATTAAAGTTAAAGTTAATATTAATATTAAGATATAAAAATCGAGGAAGCGTTATAGTATTATTAGCAAAGCGCAAGGCAAGAAGCGCTAATACTTAATATAATAAGGAAGGCGTTTTGCGAGGGACAATTTTGTAAAGGATAGTTTATAAAAGACAATTTTGCAAAGGGCAATTTTATAAAAGGCAATTTTACAAAAAGCAGTTTTATAAAGGGCAATTTTATAAAAGACAAATTACAAAAGGATAATTTGCTTTACGCTAAGCGATTTTAAGAAAGTTTAGCTTAGCTAAGCCTTATCGGCCTTAGCTTACTTCTAAGAACGCGACTATTTAAATTGCGATTTAACAATTCCTCGACCTTTAGCTTCCTTTAAAGATTAATACTATTATTAGACCTTTTTAGTTTATTGCGCTTATGCTTATCTTAAATCCTTTATATAAAATATCCTTTTATGCAATTGCATTAGCTTTAAATTTGTTTGCTCTTTTATTACTTTATAAATTATAATAGTAAAACTCCGATTCTCGACTCCGATTCTCGACTTTAATTTATTATATATCCCTTTAGCCCTCGCATTCTTAGAGACATTTGTTATCTTTAGCATTAAAGACATTTAATTTACTTTTATTTAAAATCCTTTTCGTCTTTTACTTCTTATACGCTTTTTAAATAGCTACTAGTATAAATTTTATAAATCCTTATTAAAAACCGGGCAAAATTAATAAGCTACTAGCTAAGGATCTAGTTTAGCTAATATACTAAGATTTATAGCTAACCGAATATAATAAAAGTGCAACTAAATTATAGCTTTTTACTTTATAACGTTTATTAGTATTATTATATAAGAACTAGCTTTGTAGCCAAATCTAGAGTTATATATTAAAACTATTACCGATTATATAAGCGCGATTATTATATCTTTGTTATAAAGGGTATATAAGGAAAAATGGGGTAAAAGGGATTTAAGTTAATATGCTAAAGACAATATACTATGCAATATTAAACGAAGGATAGCTAATTTGCTAATAAAATCTTTAATAGTTGCTTAAAAGGATAATATATAATCTTAAATATAATAAGCGTATATTGCTATAGCTAAACGATTTTTAGTATTGTAAAAGAAGAAAGCTCGGCGTAATAACGTTAAATAGTCTAATTAAAATGTCGATAAAGACAATGCTAAGTTTATAGCTTCGACTTTTATAATAATAGCTAAGTTTATAGCTTTAACTTCGACTTCGACTTTTATAATAGCTACTTTAAGACTATCTTTAAAGGCAACTCTAAATACTAAGACGCTAAATAATATTAAAGCAATTTTAAAGAAGTAGCAAGTAATAACTTATATAAGGAAAACTATTTCTTTTATAGCTAATTAAGACTTATATTATCCTTCTTCTTAGCTAAAGGGGGAGCGTTACCTTATTTATTAAACGATTATTGTCTAGCTTAGTCCCGTTTATATAAAGGCTTACAAGGCACTATTTTATATTCTTATAAGGATTATAGCTATTATAAATTAAGATGCGCAAGTTATAAGTTATAAGGATATATAATGCAAGCACTTAAGCTAAGACCGATTTAATATAATTTTAAAAGCAATACATTTAGCGTATAATAACCCGCTATTAATAAGCCTTTATTATAATATGCCATATAAAACTAAAAGAGAAGATATCTTAATTTTTAATAAGGATAACTTTAAGCGTATTATTAAGACGCTAAACTTGTTTGCAAGAATTAAAAGAGGAAACAAGTTATTTATAACTTTTTAGCAAAGGTATAAATACTAAAATAGCGTAAGAATATAAGAAATAAACTAATATTTTAAATTAGCCTTTTAAACTAGCCTCTTAAATTATCCTCTTAAACTATCCTCTTAAACTATCCTTTTAAACTATCCTTTTAAACTATTCTCCTAAACTATCCTCTTAAATTATCCTCTTAAATTGTCCTCTTAAACTATCCTCCTAAACTATCTTCCTAAATTGTCCTCAAAACTGGCCTCCGAAATTGTCCTCTAAAACTAGCCTCTTAAACTATCCTCTTAAACTGTCCTCTTAAATTATCCTCTTAAACTATCCTCTTAAACTATCCTCTTAAACTGTCCTCGAAATTGGCCTCCGAAACTGTCCTCTTAAACTAGCCTCCGAAAATGTCCTCTAAAACTAGCCTCTTAAATTGTTCTTTAAATTAACCTCTTAAACTAGCCTCTAAAACGACTTTAAAAATGCTATTATCAAAATTGCCCTCGAAAATGTCCTGCTAGCAAAAATAACTTAAAGAAGTGTCCTCGAAATAATATAGCTAAAGTTAATAAACTTAATAGTTTCTTTGTTATATTAACTTGCAATAAGATTTTCTTGTTGCAAGTATAAAATTATAGCTAACTATAATTATTAGCTTATCTTATTCTTGCTACTATTTGCAAAAAAAGGAGTTTAACTTATAAGTATCTTATTTCGCTTGCTAAAGAATTAGCTAATACTTTTTAACTATAATAATACTTTCTTAATAACTCTTTTAAAATAGTTTATTTGCCGCTGCCCTATTATCTCCTAATATAATAAATAATTCTTACTTTATTGTAAGATCTTCCCGATTAATTACGCATACTATTATCCCTTTAATAGCAATAACTAGAGGGAAATAAACTATAAAAGGATAGTGCAAATAAGTACTTATAACTTTATATTAATGTAAAAGGTACTTGCTATAAAAGATTAGATATAATATTTGTATAAGGTTTAATTGCTATATTTTTGACTTTAACCTTATATTATTATTATCGAGAGACGAATTAAAGTATATACTTATTAGCTATATCGCTATTCCCTTTTTTTGTTGCAATTTCGCGCAATTAACTTTAATATTATAAACTATTTCGGGCTTATTAAGACGTAAGCTTATCTTCTTATTAAGTAAAGGCTAAAGTTTAGCTACTTGCCCGGAGTAGCTCTTTATATTAAGCTATACTTTAGTTAAGTTTATTATAAAGTCTTTGTAATTAAGCTTTAAAAGATTTAGGCTTTTTAATATAATTTATTTATAAACCGTTTTTAAGGTAATTTAGCTATTATTACCGCTTAAGTGAAGACCTTTTATACTTTAAGTATAGTTTGCTTTGTCTTCGTTGTTAAAACTTATAAATATTTAAATATTATTAGTGCTTTTATTTTTATAAATTAACTTGTAAATATTGTTATTAATATAAGTAAATTTAAAATTGTCTTTAGCCCGGCAATTCTTAATATAATATAGCAAGTTAATTTACCCTTTAAGTATAAAAGAGTTTAAGCGAGACAAGTAATATAAGATATTAAAGCGTAAGTCTTAAGTTATAAGCTATTATAATAGCAAGAAGAATATGTTTTTACTTTAGCTTATAACCCTCTTTTTATTAACCTCTTCTTATAAATAATATAAAAACATATTAAACTTTATATAAAGAATATTTATAAGTTTTTAATTGTTTTGAAACTCGGCAAAGAAATTGCATAAGTTAATTGTGTTTTGTAAGTTATATTTATCTTATAAGTCGATAATCCCGGCAATATTATTAAAAAGTACCTTTTACTATATACTTAAAAGGATTTGTAGCTATTAAAGTAATTAGCTAAAATACTTATTAAAGCTAAATAAATACTTTAAATGCGTAGGGTTAACTCCTTTTTTAAACATATATAAGTATTACTATTAAAAGTCGGCTAAACTGCTAATGCGCTAGTGTATTAAGCAAATAAAAATTGAGTTAACTACTTTATTATAATTCTCTTTTAGCTTAATCGTTTAAAGTTAAGTCGCCTATTTAGCAAATAGCTTATTATAAGTAAAATAGATAATACTGCAAAACTAGGCTTAATTTAATAAGACTATTATATTAGTGCTAATAATAGCATCTAAGAACAAGTAAGAATTTAAGTTTTTCTTATTATACTCTTTTTAGCAAAAGTTTATAACCTAAAATATTAATAATATAAATAGCTTGCACACTTGGCACTTAAGCGGCTAGCTTAGCTAATCTAGCATATTAACTAAGTTTTTTGTAGTAATAACAATCTTGTCTTTTATTATTTTATTTATATTTGTAAGCTAGTCGATTATTAATTGCTAATTTTTTAAGCTTTAAGCAAATATATCTAAGAAAATATATAAAGTACAAGTAATAATTAAGCCCTTTACTAGTAAAAGTCGATTTAATATATTATCTTTGCTTAATATGCTTTTGTCGGCAAATTTAATATTAATATACTAGCTATTTATAATATCTTCCTAGTTACTTGAATCTTAGCCGCTATCTTCGGATAATATAAAGCTAAAACTCTTAATAGTAAACTAACTCTCTTTTATATTATAGCTATATTTAGTAAAGCTATATTTAATAGTAGTCTTTCTTCGTTTCGTCTTTACCTCGCTACTAATATCTCTTATTTATATATTTGTATTTATAAAGGAAGAGGCCTCGTTTTAGTTTTTTTGTTTAGTCTTTACTTAGCTACTAATATTTCTTATTTATACATTTATATTTATAGTAAAAGAGGCCTCTTCTTAATTATAATAAGAGCTTATAAGATTAGATAATAGACTATTACTACTTGCTATTTTAGCTTTCTTTAATAAAATGTTATTAGCGTTATAAGATAAAAAAGAGTACCTTATATTATTAAAGCTATTTAATATACTCTTATTTAAAGCAATATACTTTAGTTTATAGCTTCCTTTATATACTTTACTTTAAAGATATTAATCGCGTATATAATATCCGAGTATAACACTTTAAGCGTTATCCGAAAACCCTTCTTTTTACGTCCTTGTTTATCTTTTATTATAGCTTTATACTCTTTTAAATTTTTATTTAATAATATACTAAAATATAATTTTGCGATAACGTTAATTAACTTAATTAAGCTATAAAGTACCTATTTATTAACGGGGGCATCGGGGACCTTAAAGTTTTTAGAAATATAAATACCCTTACCGCTTAATAACTCTTTTATATTTTAATCTTCTACCCCTTAATTGCGTATAAAGGAGCTTAAGCTATTAATTAAGCCTTATACTTAAAATAGTTTACCTTGAAAGGCTATATAAGCGATATTATAACAAGGGGCTAACGAAAGCAATTTCTTAATAGACTAAGCTAACTTAAATATGCTAGCTTATATAATTTCGTTTAATTTATTATATTTTTGCCTTAAAAATGTAATAATTATATATTATACAATTAAGAGCTTTTAAAGCCGGCCTTCGAATGTCTTATAAGCGCTTTTTATACTATGTTATATATTTGCTATAAAAGCTTATTATTACTTAGTTTTAAGGCCTCTTATATAAGCATATAATTATTTTAGGATAGCCTTTATAGTTAATTCTTTGCTAAAGGTTAAATTAATAAACTTAAATATATTAAACTTTAAAGTTGCCCTTTTATTTAATGCTTTAGCGGGGGGGCTATATTATAAACTAATAATTACAAGTTGTAAATCGTCCGTATAAGATAAAGAGGAGCTACTTAGCCTTATATTTAGTGTTAAGTAGTATGCTATATTAACGTTTTAAGCTATATTAAGATTATATTAATTTGAAATTAAAGACAAAATCTAAGGTATTAACTTATAATCCGTGTTTAATAAATTATTTAAGCTTTTAAAATACTAAAAACGTTAAGAGTAATAAAGACGCTTTAAGCAATAAAGACTATAAAAACGACAAATCCGGCAAAATATATTATTTAATAAAGAATTTAAGCTTTTAGGATATTAAAAAACGTTAAGAGTAATAAAGACGCTATAAGCGATAAAGATTATAAAAACGACAAATCTAGTAAAATAACAAAGAAAAAAAGAAATTTCATTAATAATTATATTAAAACAAAGAAAGGCTTTAATAATATTATAGCACTTAACTACTAAGCTACTTGCTATTAGCTAAATTATCTTAAGAAACGTCTTTAAAATGGTTATTACTAAAACTATCCCGAAAAATATTTTTAAAATGTCTTTAAAATGCTTATTACTAAAATTGCCCTAAAAAACGTCCTTAAAATGCTTACTACTAAAATTATCCTAAAAAATATCCTTATAATACTTGCTACTAAAACTATTTTAAGAAATATCTTTAATATGCTTATTACTTAAATTGCTTAAAAAAATATCTTTAATATGCTTAAAGTATATAGTTTAGTTTTAATAACCCGGAGTATTACTCGCATCTTATAACTTTATTCGCCTTTTTTGCCCTTAGCTTTAGCTTTCTCGTCTCCGACTAATTTAAATGCTATTACTTTGCTCTTATATAGCTATATTATTATTCTTATTATTAAATCGATTTCTTATTTAACTTTTAACTAATTAAATCGATTTCTTTATTAAACTCGCTTAAGTATAAAATAGCGAAGTATATTATAATCTTTATAACCTTAGCGTATAAGTGTCGAGTTTCCTCTTATATTTGCAAGTTACTAAGCGTTATAAATTTATTACCTTATATACTTATACTTTTACTAGATCTCTTTAATAAAATAGCCTTAATTTAACGATGTTCGGATCCTTATATAATTGCTATTAATAAAGGGGATATAAGTTTTAAAGGGCATAAAAGTCTTATAAAAGAGGAAGTAGTATTATAAATGTAGTCTATTACAAGATAGCTAAGATATAGTTGTTGCTTTAGTCGATAATAGGGTTAATAGCCGCTTAAAGGGTGTAATATAAGCTTATATATGCATATTAAGAGTCGGAGTCGGAGTTAATAGTATATTAGTAGATCTTTCGAGTAACGGGAATAGCGCTACCTCGAAGCTAGTAAGCTAAAGGCATATTACTTGTAATAGCAGCGTTAAAATTAGAGTATTATCGGGTTATTATATTAGCTTAAATAAAGAATACGTGTCGGGTTATTGCATTAGCCCGAATAAAGAATATATATATATGGGAGTTTTAAAAACTAACTCTTTTTATATAATTTCGTTACACTTATAATATGTTAATATATTTGGTAAAATAATAATAAAAGACTATAATATGCATTCTTGCATTATAAACTTATCCTCTTAAGAGTTTAGGATTTTGTTATACTTATAATATATTTGTGTATTTAGCAAGATAGTAATAAGAGACTATAAAGCAAATTCTTATATTGCAAGCTTGTCCTTTTAAGAGTTTAGGATTTTGTTATACTTGTAATATATTTATATATTTGGCAAGATAGTAATAAGAGACTATAAAGCGGATTCTTATATTATAAGCTTATCCTTTTAAGAGTTTAAGATTTTGTTATACTTGTAATATATTTGTATATTTAGCGGGATAATAATAAAAGACTATAAAGCGGATTCTTGCATTGCAAGCTTGTCCTCTTAAGAGTTTAGGATTTTAAAGACAAATATTAAAACTAGAAATTAAAGGGTATATTCTTGCTAAAAGTATAATATCTTTAATAAATTAAAAATACTTATTATAATATAAAAATAAAAGGATAAATAATAATATATAATTATAAAAAGTAGCGCTTTTCTTATTATTATTTTCGTTTTAGTTGTTTACTTTTCTTTATTAGCGAAATTAAAGCGTTCTTATAATAATTTAATTTAATTTTTTCCTCCTTTCTTCCTTTTTATTTAATATCTCTTTGTCTAATATCTTTATACTTAACTTTATTTTATTAAACTTTTAAATAGCTAACATATTAATATTGTCTTTTTATATCTTTATTTAGCTAAACTTTACATTACCCTTTATAAATAGCTAGCAAATAACTAAAGCAGAGAGCTAATAAAGTAAGAAGACTTAAAGCAAGCATTAAAGTATATACTTGTATTATTAGACTTTGCATCTAAAAACTAATCCCTCTTTAATATACTTAAAGCATAAATTAATTATATAGCTAAATGCCTTAAGATAAGAGTGTTTTTAACTGCAATTTGCAAATATATTATAATACAAGTTATTCCCTTATTATTAAATATATATATTTAATTTATTATATATAATAAAAATAAGCAATAACTAAATAATTAAGGCCCTTTAAGTATAATGCAAGATACTTTAAAACTATTTATATTAAAACCCCGCTTATCTTATTAATATTTAAATAGCTCGAAAACTTGCTTATCCTATTAACGTTTATATAGCTTGATATCCTCCTCTTATTTAAGCGCTAAAGTTTTATTAAGTTATAAAGCAATAGCCCGACTTGATAATAACATATATAGCTAATTTTAAGGGAGTAATAAGGGCTTAAGCGGGATATACTTATAAGGTAATATTAAGGCTCGAGGTAAGCGCGGAGATTTAGTAGTAATAAGTTAAATAAAAAGTATATAACGCAAGATTACTTTTACTCTTTTCTTAACTTTTATATTATAAGTTACTAGGGAATTAGGCCTTAAATAGTTACTTTAGCTTAAGGATAATAGATATATATTTAAAGAAAGTATTATTAATTGTTAAGAGTTGGTAAAAAAATAGTAAAAGAAGGACGGGTTTAATTTGCATCTTTTAAATAAAGTTATAGCTTAAAAGGTAAGCGCTTTAAGTAATATTTAAGTCTTTAAGATTATGCTAATCTTATATAAATGCGCAATTATATTTCCGAAAAACGTTTATAACTTATATAAATAATTCGATTTATAATATAGCTTAAGTTTGCTAATTACTTAAATTAATTAAACGAGACAAGGAAAGATGCATTTTAAATTCGGTTACTAAAAGACTATAATATTCTTTTATTAAACTTAAATCGAGTAAGTAAATTTAATTAATTTAATTGCTTATTAATATTAAATAGCTTAAATACTAAAAATAGATTAGTAATATTATTATAAAGTGTCTTGCAATATTCTTTCGATCTCTGGGCGCGTAGGCATTAAGCTTTTATGCTATTATAAAGGAATAGTAAAATCTAATTCTTGCATATATTATTATAATAATTTATAGTATAATCCTTTATATTATAAAGGCTAAAGCTTAAAGGGGCAAATTATAACGATTGGATTTTATATTAAGTTATAATAAATATTTTATTTAACGATTTATTTAAGAAAATTATACTAATATTATTACTTTATTTTTAAGTAATATTTTTTAAAGTAAAAAATAGCTAGCAAAACATATCAAGTATAAAGCAATTAGTGCTTTGCTGTCTTTTTACAAAGAAGGCCTAAAAACTTGTTAAAGTAAATAAGGATCTTATAAATTTTACACTTATCCCGAATAAATAAGATAATATATTAAATAATTTATTTAATAATTTTAACTTTAAAGATATATATTATCTTATTCCCTTAAAAATTTTTTAAGCTAATTATATATAATAAGATAGTCCCGCAAGAGCTAATAGACTCCTTATTTGCTATAATAATAAGCACTTTAACGCGCTAATTCTTTTTAAAATTGCGAAGATTATATTATATTTAATATTATGCCAAGTTAAGCAAATAGCAATAAAGAGGCATTTAATATCGGGCTTTAAAAATCCTTCTTTAGCAAGTTATTCCTTTATTATAAATAAGGGTATAATATTATTAACTAATCCGGTTATTTGCATATCCTAATTAAAATAGCAATAATAATAGTAATAATAATAGTAGCTTTCCTTCGATTAAGGATATAATACTAACAATTAAAAAGAAAGCTTATCCGGAGGCGGCTTAAAGTAGCGTAATAAGCTTAAAGAAAAGGAATATACACCTTAACTTGTCTTAAACCGGCTATAAAGTTATAAAGAAGTCGACGCGTAAGCTTCCCCCGAATTGTAATTTTATTAGATTTGCTTTAATATATATTATAATAACAAGAAATATGCGAAAGATTTTAGTTTAATTTAATAATAGCAAAGACAAATTCCTTAAAAAAGTCCTTATTACTTGCAAATAAATTAAATTTATAGCAATAGCAAATAAATATATAAAAGATATACTATTTTAATTAAAGCTTAAAGACTAGGAGAAATTTGGAAAGAAGGCGAGAAGGACTATAATATACAATAACGCAAACCTTATAAAGATGCTATAATAAGCAAAAAGTTTTAATTAGCTATATATACAAGTTTATAATACTATTAATTAGTTTCTTAATAACTTAAACGAGGATAATAATAGTTAAAGGGCAGCTTAAGTCGAGGCTACTTTTTGTAAAGGACACTTTAACAAGTCATTTTAGTAAGGCGGGTTTCGAGGCCACTTTTGTAAAGGACACTTTTATAAGGCGTTTTAGCAAGGCGTTTTAGCAAGGCGGGTTTCGAGGCCACTTTCTATAAAGGACACTTTAGCAAGTTATTTTAGTAAGGCGTTTTGGTAAGGCGGGTTTCGAGGCCACTTTCTATAAAGGACACTTTCGCAAGGCGTTTTAGTAAGTCGTTTTAGCAAGGCAACTTATATAAAGTCATATTTTTGCAATATTAAAGCAATTTTATAAATTATTTCCTTATAAGCTTTTATAAAGGATATAATTAAATTAGAATTCTTAGTCTTATAAATACTATACAGCATATATACACCTATATTCCAAAGGGGCTAGCTATCACTAAATATCCTAATTAGGGTCTAATTAGTATTAGTATAATAGTTATTATCTTTGCGTATAATATAATTGCTATATATAATATAATCGCTGCGTATAGCTCGATTATTATCGGTATAAGCTTATAACTATAAACTATTACTCTTGCACTTTGTTCGTGTAATCTAAAAGGTGCTAATAGTAGTTAATTGGCACCTACTATCGAAAATTTGGTGCTAAATTTTTGGACATGCAAAAATGGCACCATTAGCACGTCGTTGGCACTGTTGGCACGTCGTTAGCACTATTAGCAGGTCGTTGGCACGTTTTTTTTTTCCTGATATATCTTGCTAAGAGGGCTCGAGTAAGTATAGCTTTAGTAAGATTAAAGAGTTTAAAGTATAAGCTGCCTTTAAGCTAGCTAACTATTTTGCTTTAATTTAAAAAGATAAATTTTTAGCTTAACAAGTTTAAAGATTAGGGATACTTTTTAAATGTTTAATAAAAATATATACAAGCCAAAATATCCCTATCTATTCTCGCTTAAGCTTTAAGTATATTTAAAATAATTATTAAAGATTTGCAAGACATTAAAAACCTTTAACGCTTTAAGCTCCTTTAAAGCGCTATACTAATATACACTTATAGCTAATATAGATTAGAAGCTGCAAGATAGCATATTTATCCTTATAATATATAATAAGCTATTAATCTCCTTAATAAAGGTATTTATACAAATTCGGATATAATTATAATAAGCTAATAGTGTAAATGATTTAAATTGTTAATTTGATATAGCAAAGCAAAACCGAAATATCGAGTTTATCCTTTATAATAATAGGACTATCTTCTGCTTTCTCGAGACTAATAAGTTATAAAAAAAGGGATTTTGCTCGAAACAGGTAAAAGTCGACTTAAAGGCAATTAAGAAACAGCTAGCCTTATATGTAGCGCTTGCTATATTATAACTATTTGTAGAGTTATAAGATTCTTTTTACAAGGAAACTTTAAAGCATATTAACTGCTTTAAATGCAATAATATAAAGCATATTAACTGCTTTAAATGCAATAATATAAAGCATATTAGCCTTGCCTTAAAAAGCACTAGCTAATAGTAATAAGAACTTATATATTACTTTAATAATATAAAAAGGATATAGATGTTTATTATTAGTAGTAACTTAAAGCTTATAAAGAAGATAAACGCAGCAATAGTAAAACTAATTAAAGCATGGGCCCTAATAATATTATTAGCAGATAAAGAAGATATTGTGCAAGGATTTTAGGATAAGACAATCTTTTATCAAGTGGGTAAAAGCGCTACTAAAATACAGCTTTAATAAAATGTTTTAGCTATTAACAAAATAATCCCTTTTATTAAGACTTTCTTAGCTAATATATTATACTTTAAAGATAGTTACATTTC
>Ga0302221_10000600_pt1 | contig 25975 bp, 21 predicted proteins | sample II_Palsa_E2_1_FD_193517 | JGI IMG/M metagenome (GOLD analysis project Ga0302221, IMG submission 193517) | Peat permafrost microbial communities from Stordalen Mire near Abisko, Sweden - II_Palsa_E2_1 | ecosystem: Environmental > Terrestrial > Soil > Palsa > Peat permafrost | place: Sweden... | reverse complement strand
TCGTTTTCATCGTGCTTGACGGCGTATAACTCTTTATTTCAATACCCGTTTTGCATGACGTCGCAGTAGAGTGGCTCGTTTTCGTGCCAAATGTCACTATATTACTGATTACTGTGTACCAAGTTTAGTTCTGTTATACCTTAACTCGATTGTAGTTAACTGTTTAGATCTCAGTGTGAAATCGGTATCATTGGTGAATATATTTACGACCAGCACTGCTATGCGAAAATTGACTTATCTTATCTTAAGTTCCCATCCCGAGATTAATTTATTTTTACGAAGTGTTAGATTTCTTAAATATTCGGTAGATGCATTGCTATTACATTTATTTGTGTTAACGCGATTAGTCCACAGCAATATTGTTAGTTATTTAGTTGCATAAATGTTAGCTCGTAACGCTGCGCCCAGATTACAACGTTTCTTAGTTAACAATATTCGTCGATTATTACGGACTGCTACAACTTATGCACGGCGTTATTTTTTAAAATCACTTGTAAATCCAACAGTTCTTCGTATTAAAATAACAGTTAAGTTAGCTGTTTCGTTAATAACACGTAACTATTTTATTGGACCGCGATATTTGCCGTTGCACACTATTGCGCATTCAGTATAGTTAATTTCAGCTATGGTTAATACTAAGTATGTTATATTTACTGTTCGGGTTTGGTGCTGGTAAGGATTTTTATATTAAGTTTTATTATCCTAATTTAGCTTTTTGAAAAGGTTAAGCTATGTTGCTAAGGTTCGTTACCTTATTAGGGTTGTAGTTATTTTGCCTTTATAGCTATTATGCTAAAAGCGTATATTATAAATAGTACCTTAGTGGCAAATAGTGCCATGGTCAGTACGCCTTTATAAGCGAAATCTATTAATAATGTGTCGCTTTATCGTAGGTTGGTTAGTAGCTGACGAAATTTAAGTTCTCGATGGTTGTATGCAACTAATCACAAGTAGATTGTTGTTTTATATTTGATATTTGGAGGTTCATGTTGTGTTCTAGTAACTGCGCTATCGGCAGTGATACGCTTATAGTTGGCTCAACCTGGTAATAAGTATTTAGGTGGTAATCTTTTGTTGTATAATACAATCGTAACGACGCATGCGTTTGTTATGATTTTTTTTATTGTCATGCCTATTTTAATTTGTTGTTTTGTTAACATTTTTGTTCCGATTTTGATAGGTGCGCCATACATGGCGTTTCCGCGGTTAAATAACTTAAGCTTTTGGCTACTACCTTCAAGTTTATTTCTACTACTTAACTCGAGCTTTGTTAGTACAGTTGTTTGTACTGTATTAACCGTATATCCGCCGTTAATTGGGATAATTTGACATCCATGTTATGCTGTATATATGGCTATTTTTATTTTGCATATTGCTTGTATTATTTCCATTTGTTGTGCTATTAATTTTATCGTTACTATTCTTAATATGCGCACAGTTGGAATGCGTTTATTTCGAATGCCGTTATTTGTTTGGTCCATCTTAATTACGGCAATTTTATTGTTACTGTCATTGCCTGTATTAGCGGGTGCAATAACAATTTTACTGAGCGATATAAACTTTAACACAAGTTTTTTTAATCCTAATGTTGGTTGATATCCTGTATTGTATCAACATTTGTTTTGGTTTTTTGGTCATCCATATGTTTATATTCTTATACTACCTTGTTTTGTAATCATCATTGAGTTTGTTGCTGGGGTTTCAGGTAAGCGGATTTTTTGTTATACTATTATGGTTTGAGCTATGATAACGATTGGTGTGATGTGGTTTATTGTCTTAGCCCATCATATGTATACATTTGGTTTATATGTTGATACCCTTGCTTATTTTACAGCTGCTACTATGATTATTGCGGTACCAACCGGTGTTAAAATTTTTAATTGGCTTGCCACGTTATTAGGTGTAAATATTTGTTTGAATACTCCTTTGTTATTTGCTTTAGGTTTTATTTTTTTATTTACGTGTTGTTGTCTTACTTGTGTAATTTTATCTAATGCTGGTTTATATATTGCATTGCACTATACTTATTATGTTGTTGCTCATTTTCATTATTTACTATCTATGTGTGCTGTATTTGCAATTTTTGCTGGGTTTTATTATTGGATATAGAAAATTTCTGGTCGGAAGTACAATGAAACGTTAGGTAAAATTCATTTTTTAGTTTTCTTTATTGTTGTTAATATTACGTTTTTTCCAATGCACTTTTTATGTTTGGCTGTTATGCCTCGTCGTATTTCATATTATCCTGATGCTTTTGCTGGGTGTAACTGGGTATCTTCACTTGGTTCTATGATTTCGATTTTAGCAACAGTCTTATTTCTTTATATAGTCTTTCGATTATTACGGGGTTTGGATGGTGGTGGTACATCCTCGCCTTGGCGTCGAAATACCCCACGTTACGTACGTCGTAAAGTACTTAAGAATTCCGCTGCAAACTCGAAGCCAAAACAGCTCGGGGTTATTGGTCTTTTATATTATGCTTCTCCGTGATAAGTAACGTTTCAATATCCAGCAACACCTATAATGTAATGTATTATTGATTTGCATCATTATATAATGTTCTTTTTAATTCTTATAATTGTATTTATTTTATGGATTCTAGCTCGTATAATTTTTTGATTTGGTAGTACACGCAATAGTAAGTTGCCGTTAACTATAACGCACCATACAGCTCTCGAAATTGTGTGGACCGTTGTACCCGCAGTAATTTTAGTTTTTATTGCCGTTCCTTCATTTGCACTACTTTATGCTATGTATGCTGCGAATAATCCGTCGCTAACTGTAAAGGCGATTGGACATCAATTATATTTAAGCTATTAAAACAGTGATTTTAAGAGTAATGGTAAAACTGTATATCAAAATTTTGATAGCTATATGATTCTTACATAGTATTTAGCTGCTGGATAATTACGGCTTTTATAAGTTGACAATTCGCTACTTTTACCAATTTATATGCAGATTCGAGTATTGGTTTCCTCAAGTGACGTATTGCATATTTGAGCTGTTCCGAGCTTTGGTGTAAAAACAGATGCTTGTCCTTGTCGTTTAAATTAAATCAATTTGTTTATACTAAGGACTGTTGTTTTTTACGGGCAGTGCTCGTAATTATTTGGCTTACGCCACATTTTTATGCCTATCAAGGTTGTTGCTTATGACCTTAGTGAGTACACTAGCGTTATATAGCTGTATAACATTTTTGGCGGCAGCCTCTGTAGCCCAATATTATAGGCAGTAGATTCAAAATCTATTTATTATTAGTGCAAGTCTCGTCAGAGGCATTTCGCAGTTGCAAAATGCTTAACTCCTGTAGCCCAATATTATAGGCACTAGATTTAGAATCTAGCAAGTATTAGTGCAAATCTCATTAGGAGTATGCTTTGATTTACCCCTTTTAGCCCAATGGTATAGGCGATGGACTTAAAATCCATAAAGTATAAGTTCGAATCTTATCGAGGGGATTAGCGATTTTGTTTGGTAGCTTATGACTTTATTTTTTTTAATAACTGTTATGCTTTTACATACACACCCCTTTTTAAATAACTACCCCGCTTCCGCTATTAGTGCTCTTGATATTTCTGTAAGTACTATTGTTTTATCTGACTACACTCCCTTTTTTCAATTTTGATCAGAGTTATTGCTAGGGGTTATTCTAATGGTTTGGTGTTTAATGACACGGTGGCCTGGGGGTTACTTAGCCTACCATCTAGCTTATAACCGAACAACTACGCACCGAATTTTTGGACTTTGTTTAATTTCAGTTGTTTTTTTTATGTTACTGTTATATTATAGTGTTGTTGCTACTTCATCTCATATTGGTCGTTGGTCTTTATTTATTAATACACCCTATGCATTGACAAGTAAGTTTGTATTAATTTTTTTTGTTGCAGCATCGTTGATAAATCGGGTGTTAGTTAACTAATATACGGTTTATTCTTTTATATTGCTATTATTTGGCATGCTTCTACTGGATACGTCACATTTATTAAGTTTGTACGTTTGTTTATAAGGTTTAATTTTAGTAAGCTATGGCTTAATCGCTTTAAGCGGCACAATAGGTAATGCGTAGGCCGCTATTAAATACTATTTGTTTGGTAGTATTTCGTCAGCGCTTTTTGCGTACGTAGTATCTGTATAATATTTGTTGATTCATAGCATATATTTTGCTTTTATTAAGTTAGGTGTTTTAACTTGTTATTTTGATTTCGTCACAACGCTTTATTCAATTTTAATTGTATGTATAATCTCAGCTTATCTGTACAAGCTAGCTCTATTTCCATTTCACTTTATTTTACCGTATGTTTATTCAGGTATCTCTTTAGCTACTATAGGCTTATTAAATGTTGGTGTCAAGTTACCGATTGGCCTTCATCTTTTTTATTTATGAAATATTCATTTTGTGCACCCTTTATGGGTAAACGTAACTTCATCGTTTTTAATTTTTAGTTGGCTGTTAATTGTTGTAGTTGTATGCATGGTAGCATTAACGCAAGGCTCGTTGAAACGCTTTATGGGCTATGCCTCGATTAATCAGATGTGCTTTATGGTTTTAGTTTTGAGCTGTACAAGTTTTATTGTTTTATCTGCGTCGATACTATATTTGTTGATTTATATTTGATCACTGTTGCTTTTTTCAACAATCCTCCTTCGTGCCAATATTCCTTCTAAGTATCTAACCTACCTTGTTTTTGGTGATGATGTCGACAAGTCACTTTTAGCGTTGGTTATATTTTCTATGGCTGGGTTACCTCCGTTTATAGTATTTATCAGTAAATATTTTATATGGTTATCGCTAATGGATAATTTTCTTTTTAGTTATACATCAAGTACGGTAAGTTTGTATGGAATTTTTGTGCTTTTAACAATGCTGGTAACGATGGTAACCAGTATAATTAGTACGTTCTATTATTTACGCTTTATAAAGATTATGTGATTTATGCCAAGTCGCCGTGTGCTTCACACAAGGCCCTTTCGTGATGCGGTGTATGCACACGGGCCAATGGCCTCATTAGTTTGTTTTACTCTATTAGCTTGGCCTTTATTTATTGGTCGGTTAGCCGATTTTTGTCATTCCCTTAATTTTTACAGTTGCGGCAGTACGATTTTTCAGTAAAGGCACCTTAACACAACGAGAGTAGTAGGCTTTTCCACATATAAGTATTGGGGTGTTTGTGGATGCGTGCATCGGTTTCTTAAATTTTTGAACACGTTACTTTAGTTTATTATTACTATTTTATGGTACTTTTTACAACTTGTTGTGGAATTTTAGCAGCGTTGATTATCCTTGTAAGCTACTTATTAGCGCCTAAAGCTAGCTATAACTAAAAGGTTAAAGGTTATTAATGCGGTTTTATTCCGTACGGAACGCCAATAACGCCCTTTTAAATACATTTTTATATTGTTTCGATACTGTTTATTATCTTTGATTTATAGATTGTTTACCTGGTACCTTGATCTTTAAATCTGTGACTTTTTTCCATTCATTCACATTAAGTTGTCATTTCATTTATTTTAATTCTGGTTTTTGGCTTAATCTATTAATTAAACCTTTCGATACTTCGATTAAAAAAGGGCTTTACTACTCGATTTTAGGGTGGCTTAATTGAAATGTTTTTAGGCACAAATATTATTAACTTTATTATGATTGAGGTTGTGGCTGGTCAAAAACATTGCGGGATTTTTAGAGTTGGTGAAAATGTTAAGTTTCTGGTTAAGCAGTATGCTACGTTTATAATATATATATATATATATATTTGGCCTATATCCAAGTTTGTTAAGGCAACGTTCTTTTAAACCGTCACGCTTGGGTTCGATGCCCACTGGGCCAATTAGTGGTCTTATTATTATTTTAAAGTTGACTTACGTAGATACTTTAAGTAATAATAAAACCTAAGTATTAGATTTTAATTAATTTTGGCGTGTTATTTCGATATCATATTGCATTGCTACAATTAATGTTTTGTACAATGTCGCTGCTGGTTAGTTATTTAAAATTAATGATGTTTCTGTAATCGCTCTTAATATTTAATTGCGCTTTGTTAAGTTTGTTATTTTTGCAACTTAAACCAGTGTAAAGCAAGGCGATATTGCTGTTATAGTAGGCTCTCTTATCAGTATTCCAGTTTGTTTTAACACTCTTGGTCGTATTGTTTATAGTTTGGGTAATGCTATTGACGGTGGGGATTAAATAGTTGCGTCATACTATTCTTAAGTAGACATTAAGGCACCCGGTATTATTACTCGTAAGAGTGTGCACGAGCCTTTACAAACAGTAATTCTAGCAATTGATGCTATGATTCCAATTGGACGTGGCCAACGTTAACTTATAATTGGTTATAGGCAAACTGTAAAGACAACTATTGCTATTGATACAATTATAAATAACCACCTACTATCAAATGTTTCATAAACTACAGTTCCGAATATCGATTCTGTTAATTTTACTTAATCCTATGTGGCTGATTTACTTTAAGTGATATAATAAACGTATGCGGATATAATTAATGATGATACTGAAGACAGCTATAGTTCAGACGATCTAGTTACTTAACACACTACTGACTTTAACGATGACGATGAGTCAGCTATAGCTTCTGACGATGATGGTACAATTTTAGACGACCCATAGTTAATTGCTTAACTAGTTGTTCCGAACTTTGAGGATATTTTTTAAACGGATACATATTAATCATTGTATTGCGTTTATTTTGCTATTGGTCAAAAGTGTTCAACAGTTACATATATCGTTGATCGTTTAAAAAAGGCTAATTCTTTTGGCAATGTTACTTTTGTTTCTGCAACATCGTCATATGCTGCAAGCTTACAATATTTAGCCCCTTATACTGGATGTGCGGTTTGATAGTACTTTATATATCGTGCGTTGCATGCGTTGGTAGTTTATTATGATCTGATTAAGCATGCCGTCGCATACCGTCATATGTCCTTGCTATTACGTCGTCCGCCTGTAAGAGAAGCTTTTCCAGTAGATGTGTTTTATTTACACTCTCGCTTACTATAACGTGCTGCGAAATTGTCGGATAGTTTTGGCGCAGGCTCGTTAACCGCGCTGCCGATTATATAAACACAGGCATGTTATGTTTCGGCGTATATTCCGACTAATGTAATTAGTATTACTGATGGTCAAATTTTTTTATAAGTAGAGCTGTTCTATAAATGTATTCGTCCTGCTGTTAACGTCGGGTTAATTGTTAGTCGATTTGTATCTGCTGCTCAAGTTAAGTCTATGAAGAATATGGCTGGTTCGTTAAAGTTATAATTAGCTCATTATATATAAGTTTAAGCGTTTGCTTCGTTTGGTTCATAGTTATACGAAGCAACACAATTTACATTGCGCCTTGTAGCACGCATTGTATAGATTTTAAATCAAGATCCTTACAACCCGTTAACGTTAGATCATTAGTTAATTTTAATTTATTCTGTAATTAACGGTTATCTTGATAATATACCTGTTGAAAAGGTATCACGCTTTAAGTACCTATTGGCATAAACTATAGTGGATCCTGATTACTAAGTTACGGCTATTATTGATTCGGTAGCTGATAATGATGTCCGATAAGTACTGTACGATGTTTTAATTAGAAACATTGTTAAAAAGATTACATCCTAGTGTTGTAAATATTTAATATGGTGTTGATGCTGTACAAATGTTTCAAGTCGCATAATCTGTTGCAAACATTTGGAACTTGACCTTTGTAATGCGCATATATGGGGTATACGTTAATCGTGCCATGCCCCCCTGCTGTTAGTTTAATTATAAAACATTTGTCTTCAAAACCAGAGTTATAGTTTTGAGTCCTATCCGGCCGGATTTAGTTATGTTGATTGTATCCCATAAACACTGTCGTTAGTTTATTAGTAAAACGCTGGTCTCCAAAACTATAGATTTAATTGCAAATCTTATCCGATCGTTGTTTGCTGATATGTTTTACTTTTATAGCTAGCCTTGTAGCGGCTTCGTCGTTTAAGGGTTAGCTTTTTAGTTAAAGTTTTACGTTGGTTAGTTTAGTGGTATAATATTTGATTTGTAATCAAAAGTTAAAGTTTCGATTCCTTTCCCGCCGATTAGATTTGGTTGTATTAGGTTGGGTATGTATTTTATACTATTTATTTTCACTATGTGTTTTAGAGTGAAAAAATTTTATAATAATTTGGGCTAGTTATTAACCTGGCTTCTAATGAACGTTATCAATGTGTTTGACAAATTCTAACATTAATTAAAGAATAATTTTTAATTGTGACCGGTTGCATAATAAACGCTATTTTTAACAATCTAGCTTCTGGATAATCCAGAATAATGTATAAAAATAAAATTGCTAGTTAACAAAAGCGTTGAGGATTAAGTGAAGTTTGTTGTTATTTAGGTAATCGCCTACCAAAGTTATTAAAAAGCCGAAAATCCTTAGCTGGTAATATACTTACGATCAGCCACATCTTAACTGAAATAAGGTCAGACCTGCACTAGTTGTTTAGTCTGAATTGCATAATTCTGGACAATGGAGTAATACTTCTGATCCGGCGACATTGAATCCGCTAATACGACGTGTATGTTGTAAACCGGGGTAGCTGATTTAACTAATGTTATAGATTAGCTAAGTAGTCCTGAGCAATTCTTTGCCAGCAGTCGCGGGAATACATAAGGGACAAACTTTATTCGAATTAATTGGTTGTTAAGGTTAAGTATATAGTTGTTAAAGTTCTTTGTTAAATTCTAGCTTTATCGGTTAGTATGCAAGGAAAACAAATAACTGCGAGCATACTTAAAAGGGTACAGGAATTTCTAATGCAGGGGTAGAATCTTTATATTATAAGGAACGCTATAGGCGAAGGCGTGTATCTTGGGTATCGCTGACATTCTGGTACTGAAGTTAGGGTATTGAATAGTATTTTTAGCCTATTAATCCTAGCCGTAAACGATATATGCTGCCATTCTTCTGATATGAGTTGGTAAGCTTACGCGTTAAGCATCTCACCTGGTAAGTAATGTAATAGTTAAACTCAACGTTATTGGCGGTACACTTTACAATTGGTTGTGCATTTAGTTTAATAATATAAAGCGCTTCTAATCTTACCAAAGATTGAAAAGTTCTGCTTAGCAGCTTTGTGGTACTGCATGTTTATCGTAAGTTCGTGTAGTAAGATGTTTGGTTAAATCCTTACAAGAAATTAACCTTTATGTTATTATTTTAACTAGCTATACTCTTGGCTCTAAAATTATTAGAGTGCTGCTAACTGTCGAAGTTAAGTAAGTTAATAACTACGTTAAATCATCATTGTCTATCTTTTGGGCAACTTACGTGCAACATTATGCTGGTTAATAATCTTTAATCAAGTCTTAGTATGATTTGTTAAAAACCTTATTAAAGTTCGAATTAGTTTCTGTAACTCGAAACTATTAATTAGTAATCACTAGTAATCAAATGTAAGAATAGTTTGGTGAATATGTTCCAATTGTATTTACACATCGCCCACCAATTGCTGGTTAGTAAACTTACTCATTGTTGTTGCTAACATCAACTAAGGTAGTTGGTTGTGAGACAGCAGCAAAGGAAGGGGCCCGACTTGGATTAAGTTGTAACAAGGTAACTGTAGGGGAACCTGCAGTTGGAGAAAAATAATTATATATGCTTTTATGCCTATTAGTTAATTTTTTTATTTTATTATAGTTGTTTAGTGGCTTTCGTCTAACGTTAGTACAGCAGCCTTTCACGCTTAAAATATAAGTTCAATTCTCCTAAGCCCTAGTTATAGTATTTAACTTGTATTACTATAACAGATTGTAGTGTTAAGTTTGCATAACTTTTACATACTTATTATTTTTTTACCTTTTTATAGTGCTTTTATTTGTGGATTTTTTGGGCGTTTGATTGGACGGTGAGTAAGTATTTTTGTTTCAATCGGTTGTCTTTCTGTTGCCGCATTTTTAGCATGGCATAAGCTTATGCTAGGTGGCGATGCGACGACCGAAGTTAATTTTGGCCTGTGATGCTTTTTGCTTAACAATATTTCGTTAACATTTGTTTTATATATTGCGACCAGTGTTATGTTGGTGGTTGTTGCTACAATATCTTTGTTTTTACATATCTATTCGGTTAGTTATATGCGTTATTATCCTCATATTATTATATTTTTTTGTTATTTGTCGTTATTTACATTTTTTATGCTGATGTTGGTGACATCTTGTAGCTTAATTGCGTTGTTTATAGTATTATAGGTAGTCGTTTTATGCTCCTATTTGCTAGTAAACTTTTGGTTTACGCGCCTACAAGCAAATAAAGCTGCGCTAAAGTCTGTAATATTTAATATAGTTGTATATATCATTATTATTTTAGGTGCTGGCTTGTTGTTTTATTTAACGATTATTTTAAACTTCACTGTGATTGCTAATGTTGCAGCATTCTGTACGTTTAGCTATTTGAAAAGCTCGTTAGTTGTACTATCAAATTTAATGTTACTTATTGCAGCGGTTGGCAATTCAGCCCAAATAGGTTTGCATATGTGGTTGCCTGATGCTATGTAAGGACCAACACCTTTTTCTGCGCTGATTCATGCTGCAACAATGTTAACAGCAGGTATTTTTTTATTGGTAAGATTTAATTTTTGGTATTGTCTATCGGTTGGTATCCTTAATGCAACTATTTTAGTTTGTTGTCTAACCGCCATTTTTGCAGGTACGGTGGGTTTGTTTCAAACAGATATAAAAAAGTTTATTGCGTATTCAACTTTTAGTCAATTAGTTTATATTATGCTAGCAGTTGTTTGTACCGCTTTTAATTTAAGTTTGTTTCATTTATTTAATCATGCATTTTTTAAAGCTTTACTTTTTTTAAGTGCCGGTTCTGTAATCCATGCTTTATCTGATTAGCAATATATGCGGAGGTATGTAGGTTTATGCTCGTTATTACCAGTTCAGTATGTAATTATTTTATTTGGTTCATTGTCGCTGATTGTTACACCGTATTTGGCAGTATTTTATTCTAAGTATATTATTCCTTAAACTTTGCTAGTTTGGTCTAATGTATTGGGTATTGGGTCGTGCGGTTTTGTTTTAAGCTTGTTAGCATCTGTATTAACAGTTAGCTATTCGGTTAAACTTATTTTTTGAACTTTTTTTTCAAGCTCCTATCAAGGTTTGAAGAGTCGTTTGACCGGTATACATCCCATAACATATTTGGAGATGTTGGTTTTAGGCTGCTTAAGTCTTTTTAGTATTTTCATTGGTTTTATAATGAGGGACAGGTTTATTGGTTTAGCTAGCGGTTATTTGGTACCAGTTTTAGCAGATAGTAATATTTACTGTAATAGTGAGTTTTTATCGCCGCTTTATAAGGTTATAATTTTATTAACATTGATTTTTGGTTTAAGTTTTGCTTTTTGACTTAATTTGTATTGGTCTACGGTTTATTATTGGTTTTTGTCATTTTGAACTGTTGAGCTTAGTTGGGTCGCTATTACTTGCTCAAAGTTTTTTATATGCAAGTTATATTTTTATATGCTTTTCAATCAGTACGTAGCTAGCGTAGTGTTAGATTTTGGTTACAAGTCTTTTTGAGTTTGATATAGATGAATTTTATAGCAAGGGCGTCTACCTTATTTACGTAGCGCATTAAAAGACAAGTATGTTACTTACCGTTAATTTATTGATTATTGGTTTTTCGTTAACAAGTTTTTGTATTTTTAGCTTTTTACTATGTTTTAATTTGTTGTTAAGTTTGTTGCTGCTATGTTTGACTACTTTAGGCTTGTATACTGGTCTGGGTAGTGCTCGATAAGTTTTTCAGCTGTACTTAACGTCAGATTGGGTTGTATTTTTTGGTTCGAATGGTGTTATTGATTGTTTTAGTTGGCTTGTAGCGTTTATTATGCCAGTATGCTATTTAGCCTTATTAAATAATGTATTTAAACCGGTCCTGTTGCTAAATTTGGTAAGCTTGATAGGGATTTTTTTAAATTGTGCGTTTTACTGCTACTATTTATTAGCGTTTTATTTTTTTTTTTAAAGTACGTTGATACCGATGTTTTTGATTATTGGAGTTTGAGGCTCACGTGTTTAGAAAGTGAAAGCTTCGTATTATTTTTTTTTATATACTTTAGCCGGTTCATTGTTTTTGTTAGTTGGCATTATGTATCTTTATGTGACTGTGGGTAGTACATGTCTTTTTTATATTACGCTTGATATAGGTCATTCTTATTATATTTGACTTCTATTTTTTATTGCATTCGCAGTTAAGATACCCATCTTTCCGTTTCACATTTGACTACCATAAGCGCATGTGTAGGCTCCAACAGTAGGATCGGTTATTTTAGCTGCATTGTTGCTTAAATTAGTTGGCTTTGGTTATTTGCGATTTATGCTTCCGTTGTTTAATCCTGCTGTTCATAGCTATTACTGACCGGTAGTAGTGTGTTTAAGTGTTAGTAGTATTGTTTTAGCATCGTTGACGGCGATTAGACAGTTGGATATGAAGCGTGTGATTGCATACTCATCAATCGCCCACATGAATATTGCAGTACTCGTAATTTTTTCAAATAGTGTATCAGCTTTATCAGTTAGTTTAATTATTATTATAATTCATGGTTTTATTTCAATTGCTATGTTTTTGCTAATAGTTGTGTTGTATGATAGGTACCATAGTCGTTTAATATATCATTATAGTTGTTTAGCCTCGACTATGCCTGTGTTTGCAACGATTTTAATAATGGCATCTCTAGTTAATATTTGGTTTCCGTTAACGTATAATTATTTTGGATAGTTTGGTGTTATTGTTGGTTTGACTGGTTTAAGTATTTACTATGGTTTTATTGGTTCGTTAGTTGTTTTTTTAGGTGCTGTCTATACTATGTGGTTGGTAAATCGTATTTTATTTGGAAATATTTCAAGTCGTTACATAAGTAACTATCACTATATTTCAAATCGTTAAACTGTTTTTTTATATTCTTTGATCTTTATGACAGTTTTATGTGGTGTGTATTCATTTCTTTTTGATATGATATTTTTTTTTGATATTTTGTTGCTCATAAAATAAGGTTTTATGTTTTTTTTATACAGCCTGTGAATTGTTACACACGGATATTATTTCGGGTTGTTCAATAATTTTCATACAGGGGCAGGATTCTACGTTGAACTTTGTATTTAAGTTTATAGTCAATTTCCTAATTAAATTTAGATTGACTATTGTTGTCTTAACTTTAATGATGTTTTTAAAAGCAACATTGGTAAGCTAGTGATAAGTAGCTTAAAAGCTGAATGTTTATCAATAGACTTAAAGGGGTTTATATGAGATAAACTAAACTTAATTAGCAAAAATGCTAAGTATTTGAAATACTTTGTGAAGTTAAACATCTCAGTAACAAATAAGTTAAATCAATATATAGCTCATAAGTAGTGGCTAGCGAAAGTTATGGTTAAGGCTAACTGCAACAACTGTTATATTACAGACCGTAAAGTATGGTTGCTAAGTTACTTGAATGAAGTAGTACTAATAATGTGCAAAGTCGTATTAAAATATTATAACCATCTGCTAATATTAAAAAATAGCTTAGCCGATAGTGCACAATTACCTTTAGGTAAATGTTAAAAAGTACCTGTAAAGGGAATGAAATAGCTTAAAATAAACATCAAAAAACCGATTATATTTAGTTTATAATGTACCTTTTGTATAATGGTCAAGCAACTTATAGTATTTAGCAAGCTTAAGCGTTATGCAAAAGCGAATTGTAAGAGTCGTAGTTAAGTACTGTATACCCTAAACCTAGTTATCTATTTGTTATCAGATATTATGATCGAATTTATGCATGTTGTAAAATGCTAAAACTAATAGCAAATATGGTTGAAAGGCTAATCAAACTAGTTTATATCTGGTTTTCTACTAAATATATCTAAGTATAGCACCATTTGTAATGGCAATTATAAATAATTGCTGTTAAGTTAGAGCAAATTTTATGTTTGTGGTTGTCACAAACTTGAAAAACTCCGAATGATAATGTTAGTCATTCGTATAGCTATAAGTTTCTACGACAAGAGGGTAACAGCCCAGATCATTTGCTAAGGTCTTAAAAAATAGCTTATTTATAAGAGTACTCCACAACATTGATTAAAATGTTTCCAATTAGGCCTAGGTGTCGCCAACTTTTAAATAGTGTTATCTCATAAACTGTAAGTATTTGTGGGTAGATGTATTCAATAATTCGTTGATAATTTACTATTAACCGAAGCAGTGAATGCTATTATGGTATTAGAATGTATTATTAGATTAATATTAATTATGCTTTAATGAGTAACGTAATACTAACGTAGGCCGCATAGACCAAGGTTAACTTTTAAGAGTGTGAAACGGGATCTAAGTAGTTTATTAAAAAATTCTACAAATAAAAATTTTTGGTTGAAGCAGACTTTGTAAAGGTAAATGCTAGTACAACTAAAATTATAAAATTATAATCCTTACCAACCAACTCCGTTGGTCTTGTATGCTAATACTAAGGCTTTTAGATTAAAGATGCTAAAGGAACTCTGCAAAAAATCACCGTAACTTAGGGATAAGGTGTACCTTTATATGTTAGCATTAAATTAGGCTAAGCTACTGTTTACTAAAAACACAGTACTAATCAAAATCGTAAGATGCTGTATTTGGTCTTAGGTCTGTCCAATGCTATTAAATGAAAAGATAGTGGGTAAAATCACTAGATATAAGTCATAGCAAATTACGGCTTTAACTCTAACGTTCCTAAGTTAGCTAAACCTCTTTGCGGGTAAGTTCCGTCCTGCATTAATTATTTAACGACTTCGTAACTGTCTCTAGCATCTATCTAGTTAAATTTAAATATCAGTTAATATGCTGATTATCTCTATTTATACGGAAATACCCTACATACCTTTACTGGAAATATATAAAGTTTTTTTTAACAATTTGTGTAGTATAGGCGTTAAGTGGCTAAGCATAGTTGCTAAGCTATGCAGTACTGTTAATTGAAATACCGTTCGATTTGATTAAAAAAACTAATTGAAGTTATATGTTGTACAGTTTGGCTGGTATGGCCGCCTCCTAAAGAGTAACTAAGGCTATTATAAGTTATTTTTGGTTAATCGCTGAAAAATATCTGACATTTAAGACTTACAAGTCGAAATTAGACTTTTGTCAAAAATAATGACCCGGTAATACTTCATGTAAAGATTATCGCTCACCTACTAAAAGGTACATTAGTGATAACAGGCTAGTACGACTCAAGAGCCCATATCAACGGTCGTGCTCGGCACCTCTATGTCGGCTCGAACGCATCCAAGTGTTTTATATGATACTAATGTTTAGTCTGTTCGCCTATTAAAGCGTTACGTTAGCTGGTTTTATACCGTGGTGACACAGGTTGGTCCCTATATTATATAAGTATCGAAATAAAGGTAGATGCAATCATCAGTACGCAAGTAATTTGATTGGCATACCAATGTTGATTCGATTGTAGCTAATATATGCTGTATGTCGAGTAGCTAAGTCGGGAAAAAATAAGCGTTTAAGTATAAACTAAATGCGAAATTAATCTATCATCTTCTTTAAAGAGTTAAAAATTAAACATTTTATAATGGTTTATTGTAGTTGCTTGTAAAAGTTGCTAAATAAATTACTTTAATACTCTAGGTTAAGACAACTTACAGCTATACAATTATAAAAATGCAAAAAGTCATTTCATAGGTTAATTTGATTAAAAAAAAAAAAGGGTTAGGGGAGCAAAAATAAATTGATATATTTATAGTAGTTAAAGAGATTAAGTTAAATTGATATATTTATAGTAGTTAAAGAGATTAAGTTAAATTGAATAAAATATAGAATGTTAAAATTTTTAAAGAGATAAGTTTTTAATCGGCCCTTAAAAAATCATCTGGTAACGTACCCAAGCCCGGGAAGCTTCAATTTTTTCTTAAGTCTTGGTTCGCTACTAGGCATAACTTTGGGGGTGCAGATTTGTACCGGCATATTTTGCGCTATGTATTATTGCCCGCACATCTATATCGCATTTGACAGTGTAGCCCACCTAATGCGTAACATTTCAGTCGGTTTAACCATCCGTTATATGCACGCGAACGTAGCATCCTTTATCTTTATGTTGATGTACGCACACATGGCACTTGTTTTATACTACATATCTTATCGCTATCCTCTTATGTATGTATTAACATCATGTGTTATTATTTTTATTTTGATGGCAGGTACTGCTTTTTTAGGTTATTTTCTACCATTAGGTCAAATTAGTTATTGAGTAGCTACGGTTATTACTAGTATTTTATCATCAGTTCCTGTTGTATGTCAACCTCTTGTTTAATGAATTTGTGGCGGGCCTTCTATAAATAATGCAACTTTAACACTATTTTATAGTCTGCACTATTTATTACCTTTTGTTATTGCAGCATTAGCGATTATTCATATTATTTTGCTACACTCGGTCGGTTCGTCAAGTCCGACCGTAGTTTTAACCAATAACTATGCTGTGCATTTTTCGCCTTACTATGTTTGGAAGTATTTGCTAGGTGTTGTCTTTGTTGTTATGCTTTTGTTAATGGTTACATGTTACGCCCCTAATATGTTTAGTCACCCCGATAACAATATATTGGCAAGCCCGACAGTTACACCGCGTCATATTGTTCCTGATTGTTATTTTTTAATATTTTATGCTATTTTAAAGTCGATACCTGACAAGTTAGTATGAGCAATTTTTATGGGTCTTAGCATGCTATGTCTTTTCTTATTTCCTGTGGTTTATAGTCGACGATAGACATCAAATAAATTAACGCTTTGGTACGCTGTATCGTTTTTTGTGTTTATGCTTGTAGTTTGTTTATTAGGGTGGTTTGTAGTTCGTACGCCTAACAGCTCAACTATGTACATAACTTAGCTATTGACGTTGTACTACTTCATTCATATTTTAGTTATTGTACCTTATCTGGGTAAGCTGAATGATTCCTATCACAGTAGGCTCGATGAGGATGAAAAGTCTTAGGTTTAAGAAGGTTTACGTATCGCAGTCTAGTATGGGGCTTAACGCACTATCAGCAAGAAAGTCAGGTGTAGTATCGCATTATTCATTAAATTTTGGTCCTCAGCATCCAATTGCGCATGTTGTTTTACGATTGATTTTAGATTTACGCTGATATAAAGTTTTGAATGCTGATCCACATATAGGCTTATTGCATCGTGTTACATATAAGTTGTTATAGCAAAAAACTTATATACAGGCGTTACCGTATTTTGATAGTTTGTATTATTTATCTATGCTATAACAGTAGCATAGCTTTGTATTGGCGATTGAAAAGTTGGGGGTATTATCAGTACCACGACGAGCCCAAATAATTCGTATTTTATTTGTTTAAATAACTCGTCTGCTAAACCATATTATGGCAATAACAACACATGCTATGTACGTTGTGGCACTAACACCCTTTTTGTGGGGTTTTTAGTAGAGATAAAAACTATTATAGTTTTATTAACGTGTTAGTGGTGCGCGTATGCATGCTAATTACTATCGCGTTGGTGGTATTGCGTGATATTTGCCGTTAGGTTTACTGGCATATATTCATTTGTTTATTAGTTCGTTTAACTCTCGTATTTAATAAATTTAGTAGCTGCTAAGTGCGAATCGCATTTGACGTGATCGTTTTGTTAATGTTGGTTGTGTTTCAGCACGCTCGGCGGTAGCATGAGGTTTTTCATGTGTTATGCTGATAGTATCTGTTGTTTTACAGTATCTACGTATTACATAACCCTACTAAGTTTATGGTTAAATACCTTTTAACATTCCGGTTGTTAATAATGGATATTGCTACGATCGTTATCTAATTCGCATCTCTGAAATGCGTGAAAGTTTGCGTATTATCGAATGGTGCATTAATTCGATTGAAGTTGGGCCAATCAAAATATCCGATTACAAGTTTGTAACACCACCACGTGCTTAAATGCGTACATCTATGTAAGCATTAATTCATCATTTTAAGCTTTATACATCTGGCTTTGTATTAGATAGTTTATATGTATATGCTGTTATTTAAGCTCCTAAGTGATAATTTGGCGTTTATCTAGTTTCTGATGGTTTGAACAGGCCTTATAGGTGTAAAATTAGATCTCCAGGTTTTTTACATTTGCAAGGTATGAAATTTTTAGCTAAAAATCATTTATTAGCGTATTTATTAGCTATTATTGTAACGTCTTACATTGTTTTTGTTTAGGTTGATCGCTAACGTTTATATTTGGTTCAGACGTGCCTTTATCGGTGTTGAGTAATCCTATATATCAATTTTTAACGATTGGTGTGCAGTATAATTTTTTTTCTAACTATCGTCTAACAGTTATAACAGGTATTTTTAGTTTTTTAATATTTTTTGTTACTTGTTTATACTCGATCAACTATAGGTCTTTGTTTATTTTGTTGAAAAACTTTATATCTGTCAGCAGCGGGACACTTATGCCGATTACTTGATATAATGCTTATATGTCGGTATTGTTTGCTGTAATTTGTGCTTTTAACATTTTTGGTTTAATTCCTTATAGTCTTACACTTACCAGCTTAGCTTTAACAACCCTTTATTTTGGCGTTCAATCTTTTTTAGGTTTGAATGTTATAGCCTTTGTAGTACAAAACTCAAAATTGGCCGGAATTTTTTTACCATCCGGATCGCCTTTAGCTATGTCTTGATTTTTAATTGTTTTATAGTTAATTTCTTATAATTTACGTGTACTAAGTTTGTCAATACGACTTTTTGCTAATATGCTTGCGTGCCATGCATTATCCAAAATATTAGTATCTTTTGTTTGATCGATTGCTGGTGTTGGTTTTTTTGGGTTTTTGATGGTTGCTCCACTCATCACTTTATTTGTGATTAGTTTTTTGGAAATTCTTATTTGCGTTTTACAAGGTTATGTTTTTAGTGTCTTAGTTTCACTGTATATAAACTATGTTATACGTAGCCACTAAGTAGTTTTATTTATATTGATGCTTGTTAATGGAAAAAAAGCGATAAACGCACAACACCCATTTCATATTGTATCACCGTCGCATCTTCCAATTATCGTTTCGATTTTAATAGGCTTAATTGCCGACATGACCGCCTACCTACTTCATAATCCAGTTTCACACAGTTCTTGTCCGTATGTTAGCTATATTGCATTTGGATTTACCCCCGATTTTTATGTATTGAGTGTTACGTTTATTCTGCTAATAAATTTTTTAACTATTTGGTTTTGGGATATTATAGTTTAAGCACGTATTGTGTGGCACACTATACGTGTTGCAAAAGGTTTAAAACTGGGTATGGTTTTGTTTATTGCTTCAGAAATTATGTTCTTTTTTTCTTTTTTTTGAGCCTTTTTTCATGTTAGTATTGCGCCAGCTGTTGGAATTGGGTGTGTTTGACCCCCTGTTGTTATTTATACACTTAACCCTTGGCATCTTCCGTTAGCTAACACGATTATACTGTTGTCATCTGTAGTTTGTACTGTTTTAGCTCATCGTGCTATTTTAGCTGGTTTAACGTTATATGCAGCAACTGGTTTATTTTTAGCTTGCTTATATGTTATTCTATTTAGTTGATTGCAATTTATATAGTATGGTTTAGCAAATTTTTCAATAAACTATATTGTTTATGGGTCAATTTTTTATATGGCAACATGCTTTCATTGCGTTCATTTCATTTTTGTTACTATAATGCTGTTGGTTGCTTATTTTAGGTTACTAGCCGGTCATTTTTCGACCGATAGGCATATCGGTTTCGAAGTTGCAAGTTGGTATTTACACTTTGTTTATGTTGTTTGACTTTTTTTATATGTGTTTGTTTACTGCTGGGGTTCCTAGAAGGTTGTTTATTGGACCAGCTTAGGTTCCATACGTAGTGTCCCTTTTTAAGAGAGTCACATTCTGTTTGTCTTAGCTCAACGGAATAGTTTAGTATTGTTAATCCTACGATAATGTTTCGACTCCATTAGACAACCGCTCTACCCTATACTTAGATTAAACTACTGAATTAGTAGTATGCTTAGTACTTGGGTAGGTGCAATTTTATAAGTATGTTCATTTATAATAATTTTATGTGAGTCCTGATTAGTATTATTACATTAATCGTAACGTTGGTATTAGTTGCTTTTTTTACTTTAGCTTAACGTAAACTAATCGCGTCTATTCAACGAATACGTTGACCTAACGTTACTGTATTTTATTGTTTATTGCAGCCAATCGCTGATGGTTTGAAGCTGTTAGGTAAATAGCTTATTTGACCTGCAAAGTCGAACAAGTATTTATTTATCTTAGCTCCGTTTCTTACGTTCTTTATTAGTTTGGTTAATTGGGGCTTTATGCCTCTAGGCAATTTAGCTAACGTTATTTCCTAAACATATTTTAGTATCTTTTTATTTTTTGCTACCTCTTCTATTGGTGTTTATTGAATAATACTTAGTGTATTATCGAGTAACTCGCGTTATGCCTTTTTAGTTGCGATTCGTTCGACCGCTCAAATGGTATCCTATTAAGTATCCATGGTTGTATTAATTTTACCGGTTGCAATGTGCACCGGCTCGTTATATTTTTCGGTAATTGCCGATTATCAGTCTAATACTACCTGGCTATTATTTCCACTGATGCCAATCGGTGGAATGTTTTTAGTTACGAGTTTAGCTTAAACAAATCGTACCCCTTTTGATTTACCATAAGCATAAGCATAGCTGGTTGCAGTATTTAATGTTTAATATTCATCGCTGGTATTTGCGTTATTTTTTTTATGTTAGTATAACAATATGTTTCTTTTAGCAATGTTTTTAACGATTATTTTTTTAGTTGGGTGGTCGACGTTTACGTTTAATGTGGTCAACTTGCTTTTGTTTATTGTTCCGATTTTATGCGTAAACGCACTTTATATAATTCTACTAGCAAGTTTGCCTATGTATCTTTATTATCAACTTATGCTGATTGTTTGATAAGTAATACTGCCGTTATCTTTAGGTTATCTTTTGTTTGTATCTGGTATAATTATTTATTTTTCTGCATACCCGATCACCAATCCTGCTGTATTTAGTTAGTTAAGCGGTCTGGACGATTGTGAAGATCATACGTAACTTGTGTTGTCATTTATTGTTATCGATAATGTTAAATCTTTATTATTTTTCAGCAAGTCTTTTTTTTATCGGGATGGTATCGGTAATATATAACAGTCATAATATAATACGAATTTTGATTGGCATATAGCTATGCTTATTAGCTGCAAACTGAAATTTTTTATTAGGTTTTGTTTATAATTCAACGTTATATGTTTTAAGCGTAATTTTGGTGCTACTTGCAATTGCAGCATCATAAGTAGCTTTAGGTTTTGGTCTTATTATTTTTGGTTACCGTAAAATGGGTACGATTGACTTGAATAAGTATACTATGTTGAACGAGGGTGTTGACCCAAAAGGTAGGGGTGATGAGTTTGATGCGCGATAATCTATTAGCCAACTTACACTTAAGTCGTCTTTCGCTTGATATAGACAGCCATCATCTAAGTTTGATTAAAAAAGGTCGGTATACAGTTTCAATAGGTTCTGACCCAAAATCGTCTTTTTGTGCGTCGCCTTGTATTCTCTCAGTCATTAGTGGTTTTACTGTAAAAGCTTTAAATCTAGGTGGGGTTATTACCCCATATTTTTTAACGAACTCGTTTCGCGCTATTTCAAATATGTACTTTTCATCCTTTATATCTGTTATCCCTGATTTAAATTCTGCAAAAGTCGCTGTATTTGAAGGGCGGCTAGATCTTAGTTTAGGCATGTGTACAAATTTTTATAATGCTTATGAGGGTATATCGTGGTTTGCGTACACTGATAGACCTTTGCTACAGATTAGTGCGTTAAGTTATGGTGATATACTTTTGTCGAGTCAGGGTAGGTATAATTTACTATTCGTACTAGTATACTTAAACTATGTCGTTTAAAAAGTTTAAGTTTTAAACTTTTAATTTCGGTTGGTACAATGGTAGTATGTTTGGCTCATGACCCAGAGATGCTAGTTCGAGTCTAGCCCCGGCAAGTAGCTGTTTTATATTAATAAAGATTATGTATTTCAATTTAATAATTTTAACTGTAGTCCTGGTCAGTGCACTCTGTGCTTTATTTTGTCGACGAACTATATATGCACTATTATTTTTAATGACTACCTTTATTACTAGTGCATTTTTTTTTTTACGTCTATAAATTTATTTTATCAGCTCGATTTTAATAATCGTTTATTTCGGTGCTATTACGATGTTGTTCTTATACGTTGTTATGTTTCTTGATTTAGCCCACTATGCACGCTTATTTTGAAGTTCGTAACGTTTTTTAATTTGATTCAGTATTCTGTTTTGAGCAGTTGTTAGCTGATTTATTAGTTTAACAAATGCTAGTTGATTTTTATTAGTCGATTGCGATACTCATAAGTTAGTTCATGAATTTTTTCGTGACTCGTATATATTGTCAGTTAGTCTAACTTTATATTCTTTTTATGGTGATTTGGTTCTGATAGTTGGTTTTTTATTATTCATCGTAATTGTTATTGCTACATACATTGCGCGGCCGTCCTCTAAACGCTACGGAAATTAATGTATTATTTTGCAATGAGATTTTTTTTACTATCGAGTGTGAGGCTCTGTGCATACATCTTAAGAATTATTCAGGGTGTATATTGAATTTTTGCCTTTGGTTGAAAGTCTATTTGTGTTTCGAGGATTGACGTGCTACTTAAAGCCTCTAAATTAATTGTAGCGGGTTTAGCTACCATAAGTTTAGCAGTTGCTTGAGTTGTAATTGTTATTGTATTTATTAGTTTAACTTTGGCAATTGCACGTAATCCATCGTTAACAAAACAACTATTTACCTACGCCTTATTATGTTTTGCTCTTACTTATGCTATAGCGTTATTTTGTTTAATTATGGCTTTTTTAATTTTATTTGGTTAGTTTTTAACTAACTTTAATTAAGCTATCAATTTTTACACTTACTAGCCTTTGGGGTGAAGTTCCCGAGGGTGCGTATGCGCACGCGTTGTAAGTGTGTTTTTTTATTGTGTGGCATGCTTTTACACCTATTAGAGTTTTAATCATTTTTTAACGGTAGGAGTTTTGTACCAGCTCGCTCTCATAATAACTCGAGCTTGGCTGGTTTGTCCTTAAATACTAGTTCCTGGGAAGCAGGGCGAAAATTAGAAATAGCTTTTCATTAAAAGTTTGTATATGTTTTTTTTACCCAAAAGTTCGTCTTTACGTAGGTCTATTCCACGTTACAAGCTTACATAATTAGGTGTTCGAACTAAAAATCGTCGTTAATTAGTAGCTAAGTATTTTCGCTATTTGTTAAACCCGTCTGTTTTTGCTCGAGTTTGGCGCCTAAGTGGTCGGCGTAGACGATGATTAAAAAGACGGCGCGTCCTACGTAGGTGGCGTTATAATAGGCGTTCCTCGAAAGTTTGACGTAAAGTGGGTCTGTTGAATACCCGCGCGTTAGGTCGTAGCAGTCGAAGGCTTAAGGTTCTTAAGGATTTTCATACTAAAAAACTCCTATTAGATTTTTTGGCTTGAAAGTTTTCGATGTCCAAGAAGCGCTTGAAGTTTTTGATTGATTGTGCCTTTAGACGGCATAGTAGCGCATAATATCATGTTGCAAATATTGCATGGAGCTTATTGTCTCGGTGAGATTCGATTTTATTTTATACTGGATTGGTTAAAAATAGGTTCACGTGTTCTAAAATGATTGCTAACAAGGGCATTTATATCAATGGTAGAGCTGTCACAAATATTGTAAGACTATCAAACTTAGTTTAGGTTGTTTATGCTTTGACTATTCGTCATAAGTATCGAACGTTTTTTCGACGATTTTGACGCTATCGCAATAGGCGTGTATGGCCCTCGATTTTTGAGTATAATAGACGCATCTGTACTTGGGTGGTATATCGAAAGTTAAGCTATTTTATTATCAGTCGGTACTCGCCACAAATTTTACGTTTCTTAGCGCAACCTTTGCTTATATATATAATTTTAGGTCGTTTGCGCTACCGTTAATATGGTCTATTAAAGTTTTAGATATGGCCCGGTTTGGTATCCAATTATGGCTAAAGTAAGCATACTGTAAATCTGCTGTCTTATTACTTCGTAATTTCAAATCTTACCCCAACCAGTTGCTTCTTTGTTATTGCAACAAGCTTGTTAATTTTAGTATTTTGACAACAAGTAACTTAAAAAATCCATTAGTTATACGTCAGGGTAGTACGCTGGGTTGATAAAATGCTTTATGGCCTATTGTTTATAACTCGATAGCAGGTCCTAATAGTCGGCTTAGTAAGTAGATATTATAACTAAAAATTTTCCCTGTGCGAATGCGGTAAGTAAACTCAAAGCTAACAATTGTTTTTTATAAATGGTTTCAACGTGTTTATGCGTCTAAACGACGACGAGTGTACTTTAGACGTCTACGACGGCATAAATCGCGATGAAATCGTTTACAAGTGAAGAAGCGTTATCGTAATAGGCTATTATCGAATAATTTTTATAAGCTTATACGAACAAATCGTTCACGTCATCGGCGCCATTATCACCGTAATGTACGTACGCGTGTGTTTCGGCGAATACGCAAGTCGTCGCATATCCGACGATTAAGATTGCGACGCTCTTTGCGCTACAGCATACGAAAAGTAAATCGGCACGCACGTCAATATCAGTTTCATAGCCAGCGTTATTTCTTAAAATCGAGTTCCGTTTCTAAGACTCAGCGTGTTCATAAACCTAATCATGCTCGACGTCGTAAAAAAGGTACAGTTAAATCAACTATTCTTGGTTTAGGTTTAGCATGTCAGGCTGTTATGCGCGTTCGTATGATTCAAAGATTAGGCGCACCCGCCTGAGTGTTTTCTATTTTATATGCCAGATATTTAGCGATGTTGTCACGCAATCGTCCGACTAGTGTAAATCAGAGAGGATCGCGCCGCGCGCTAATTTTTAAACGTATTTTTAAAACCCGCCCCAAACGTAAATTGCTGCAAATACGTCAATCGAAGCTTTCACCGTCAAAGGCAGTTTCCATATCAAAACAAACCTACAAGCCTCAGAATATTCGTCGACGACGTAGAAAAATCATTCGTGCACCTTTAGCGCGTGTCAAGGTAGCCTGACAGCGACGTACCATGGTAAATACTGGTAATCCGTACGCAGTCTTTATACGGGGTTTTACGCATTTTTGTCGATCCGCTTTACGATCGTCCCGTTTAAGGTTAATAAATTTTAATGGACTTTATTTTAGAGATGCTGCCAATAATCGGGGAATTGCGCAAGTGAAACAAAAGCGTTTTAAACCTTTGCGAACCAACACCCCTTCTGAAAACATGGACCGGCGGTTGAATTTTAAAGGCCATCCGAATAAAGCATTTACTCCACCAAATGGTGTGGTTAAGTATGTTCGGCGGAAGCCGTTATTATGATGAAAGCGTCGAGGCTTAAAACGGCCGCGTATACGTGTTGATTGACGTAAGAGGTCGTGAACCCCTTGATGGATGCGGGCGAAGTCGGTAGCACGACGATCACGAAAAGCTCTGTTAAATCGATATCATCGAATTAATTTGTTAATTTATCGTTATCGACGTCGTTTTCATCGTGCTTGACGGCGTATAACTCTTTATTTCAATACCCGTTTTGCATGACGTCGCAGTAGAGTGGCTCGTTTTCGTGCCAAATGTCATTATATTACTGATTACTGTGTACCAAGTTTAGTTCTGTTATACCTTAACTCGATTGTAGTTAACTGTTTAGATCTCAGTGTGAAATCGGTATCATTGGTGAATATATTTACGACCAGCACTGCTATGCGAAAATTGACTTATCTTACCTTAAGTTCCCATCCCGAGATTAATTTATTTTTACGAAGTGTTAGATTTCTTAAATATTCGGTAGATGCATTGCTATTACATTTATTTCTGTTAACGCGATTAGTCC
>Ga0302221_10000598_pt1 | contig 26012 bp, 20 predicted proteins | sample II_Palsa_E2_1_FD_193517 | JGI IMG/M metagenome (GOLD analysis project Ga0302221, IMG submission 193517) | Peat permafrost microbial communities from Stordalen Mire near Abisko, Sweden - II_Palsa_E2_1 | ecosystem: Environmental > Terrestrial > Soil > Palsa > Peat permafrost | place: Sweden... | reverse complement strand
CTTCTGGGGTTTTATAGCGGGGGCCGCCTTATGTTTAATTACAAAGGATGAGCACAGGGATCCGCGGGCTTTATTGAATGTAATAAGAAGCAAAAATATAACTACGGTTCATTTTGTTCCTTCTATGCTTCAGGTGTTTCTAGGGGAGATGCGGCGAAAATGCGCGCTTCCTTTGAAGAGGGTGATATGTAGTGGGGAAGCTTTAACGGCGGATGTCATAAGTAATTATTTCAGTTATGTGGACGCATCGCTGAATAACCTATATGGGCCAACGGAGGCGGCGATTGATGTGACGTTTATCGAATGCGGGGCAGGGTCGACAAGCGGATGCCCTATTGGACGACCGATTTGGAACACGCAGGTGTATGTATTGGACGAAGGCTTGGAGCCTGTGCCGGTGGGTGTGGTTGGTGAGTTGTATATCGGGGGCGCTGGGCTGGCGCGAGGGTACCTGAAGAGGGCGGGGCTGACGGCGAGTCGTTTTGTGGCCAATCCGTACGGGAAGGATGGGAGTCGGATGTACCGGACGGGGGATTTGGTGAAGTGGAGGGCGGATGGAGTTTTGGACTTTTATGGGCGGGCGGACGACCAGGTGAAGATCCGCGGGTTCAGGATCGAGCTTGGGGAAGTAGAGTCTGTTCTCGGGCGTCAAGGCGGGGTGCAGGCGGCGGCGGTCGTGGCGAGGGAGGACGAACCGGGGCAGAAGCGGCTGGTGGGGTACGTGGTGCCAAGGGAAGGAGAGCGGCTGGAGGTGGAGCGGCTCAGGGAGGCGCTGGGAGAGAGCCTGCCGGAGTACATGGTGCCCGGCGCTTTTGTGGTGATGGATAGACTTCCTCTCACTCCCAACGGCAAGCTCGATCGGAAGGCGCTCCCGAAGCCGGAATTTACGCCAACATCCTACCGTCATCCGCGTAGTCCCCAGGAGGAGATCCTCTGCGCGCTGTTTGCCGAGGTGCTCAAGGTGCCGCGGGTAGGCCTGGACGACAATTTTTTCCATCTGGGAGGCGATAGCATCATCTCGATCCAGCTGGTGAGTCGCGCGCGCAAGGCTGGGCTGAAGTTGACGCCGCGGGAGGTGTTCGAGCGCCAGACGGTGGAGGCGCTGGCGCGAGCGGCGAAGCCGCTGGAGCAGGTGGGCGAGACGGATCGGGGGGTGGGGGTGGTGCCGCTGACGCCGATTGTGCGCTGGTATGCGGATAGCGCAGGGGTAAGCGACCGCTTTTACCAGTCGATCCTCATGGAGGTCCCGGCGGGGACGGGACAAGAGCAGGTGGTGAGGGCTTTGCAGGGGCTTCTGGACCGGCAAGCGGCGCTACGGATGAAGCTGCGAAGAGCGGCAGGCCGATGGGAGATGGAAGCGCTTGGAGAGGGAAGCGTGCGGGCGCAGGAGTGTGTGAAGCGCCTGGAAGTCGCCGGACTTGAAGCCGAAGCGCTCAGGCAGGGCTTTTGGAGGGAGAGGGCGGCGGCGCAGGGGCGGTTGAGTTTGGAGCAAGGCCGGCTGGTACAGACGGTGTGGTTTGACGCGGGAACGACGAAGGCGGGACGGCTGTTAATCCTCATCCATCACTTGGCGGTGGACGGGGTGTCATGGCGGATCATTGAGGAGCAGCTTAGCGGGGCGTGGCGGGGGCAGGCAGATGCGTTCGAGATCGGCACGTCGTTCCGGCGCTGGGCGCTGGCGTTGGAGGCAGAAGCTCAGCGTCCCGAGAGGCTAAGGGAACTTGGGTTTTGGCAGGAGACGCTTGGGCGAGCCGGGCGGCTGGTGGAGGGCCAGCTCGATGCGCAGCGGGACACCATTGCCGCAAGCGGACATTTTGTGAGCAGCCTGTCGGCCGTCTGCACGCAGGCGCTCCTGACGAAGGTGGTGGCGGCGTTCCATGCGCGCGTCAACGACGTGCTGTTGGTCGGGCTTGCGATCGGTGTAGCGCGGTGGCGGCGTCGGCGCGGCCAACCGACGGCTCCCGTTCTGGTCGAGCTCGAAGGCCACGGGCGCGAGGAGCTTGCGGGGGTGGATCTATCGCGAACGGTGGGTTGGTTTACGAGTCAGTATCCCGTGGCGCTGCAGGTACGGGATGCGGACAATCCCGGGCAAGCGCTCAAGGCGGTCAAGGAGCAGCTGAGGAAGGTGCCGGACAACGGGCTTGGCTATGGGCTGCTGCGCTACCTGAATGCCGAGAGCGCGGCTGCGTTGATGGAGCTTGGGCGACCGCAGTTGGGCTTTAATTATCTCGGCCGTTTTGGTGCCAAGGAGCGAGGCGAGTGGTCTGGGATGGCCGAGGGCCTTGGAGGCGGGGCGGATGGGCAGATGCCGCTTACCAAGGTGATCGACATCAATGCCCAGACACTGGAGCGCGAGGACGGAGCTCTGGAGCTAGTGGCAAACTGGACATGGGCACCGTCGCTGGTGGACGAGCAGCAGGTGCGTGAGTTGGCGAGAGACTGGTTTGAAGCGCTGGAGGAGCTGGCGCGGTACGGGAGCCAGCCCGGATCCGGAGGGCTGAGTCCTTCGGATGCGCCGTTGGTGAGACTGAGCCAAGACCAGATCGAATTTTTGGAGCGGAAGCACGGCCGGATTATGGAGATCTTGCCACTGGCGCCGCTGCAGGAAGGCCTGCTCTTCCACGCTCTCTACGAGACGCAGGAGCATGATCCGTATATGGTGCAACTGGGGCTGACGCTGCACGGGCCCTTGGACGAGGGGCGCCTGCACGAGAGCGTCCGGGAATTGCTCACGCGACACCCAAACCTGAGAGCCTGTTTTGAGTCGGAGGGTCTAGACGAGCCCGTGCAGGTTGTCCCGGCCGAGCCCTCGTTGCCCTGGCAGAAGCTGGATCTGATGGGAGCCGGCCCGCAAGGGCTGGAGCAATGGATGCAAGAGGACCGGGCACGCCGGTTTGATCCGGCGCAGGCGCCGCTGCTGCGCTTTGCGCTGATCAAGCTTGGCGCCGAGCGCCATCATTTTGTTCTGACGCTCAACCATCTGCTCTGCGACGGCTGGTCGACGCCGATCATGGTGCGCGAGCTGCTCTCGCTCTACGAGGGGACGCAGCTGCCCAAACCGACGGCCTACCGAGAGTACCTGGCTTGGCTGGCGGGGCAGGACCGGGAGGCCACGCGGGCCGTCTGGCGGAGCGAGTTGGAGGGGCTAGCGGAGCCAACGAGGCTGGCTCCGGCCGATATGAGACTGGCTTCCTTTGCTTCGGAGCAGGTGGAGGTAACGCTGTCACAGGAACTCACCGAGGCCCTCCGCCAGCAGGCGCGCGCCCACGGGCTTACGCTCAATACGATCGTCCAGGGGGCATGGGGCCTCTTGCTCGCTCGGCTGACGGGCCGCAGCGATGTGGTCTTTGGGGTCACGGTCGCGGGGCGGCCGGCGGAGGTGCCGGGTGTGGAAGGCATGGTGGGGCTGTTCATTAACACGCTGCCCTTGCGCCTACGCCTCAAGCCCGAGGAGCGTCTGCTCGATCTGCTTGCACGACTGCAGGAAAACCAAGCCCGGCTGATGGCGCACCAGTACCTGGGCCTAAGCGAGATCCAGCGCCTGGCGGGCTTGGGGGAGCTCTTCGATACAAGTGTCGTTTTTGAAAACTACCCCGTTGATCCCCTGCGTCAGGAGCCGAGTCAGGCCCGCCAGCAGGGTCTGCGCCTGGACGGACTCTTTGGACGCGACGGCACCCATTATCCGCTCGGCCTTATAGCCGTGCCTGGACGCAGGCTGATGCTGCGCCTGCACTACCGCACGAGCGCCTTCACCCAGGAGCAAGTCCAGGCGATAGCGCAGCGACTGGAGCGGCTCCTGACCGCGGCCGCCGAGCGCCCCGAGGAGCGCATCGGCTCGATCGACATCCTATCTCCCGAGGAGCGTCGGCAGCTGCTGGTGGACTGGAACCAGACAGAGCGGCCGGTGCCGGAGACGAGCCTGCCCGCGCTCTTCGAGCAGCAGGTGCGCCGCAGTGCCGAGGCGACGGCGCTCGTCTACGAAGAGCAGAGCCTGAGCTACGGCGCGCTCAACGAACGGGCCAACCGCCTGGCGCACTTGCTGATCGGCCGGGGCGTGGGCCCGGAGGACCTGGTGGCCATCGCTCTACCGCGCTCGCTGGAGATGATCGTCGCCCTGCTGGGCATCCTCAAGGCCGGAGCCGCCTACCTGCCTCTCGACCCGGACTACCCGGCGGAACGGCTCACCTTCATGCTCGCGGACGCGCAGCCCAAACTGCTCCTCTGCGTCGCGCAGACTGCGGCCGATCTGCCGCCGGCCCAGTGCGAGCGCCTGCTCCTGGATGATCCCGCCCTGGCCACCCTCTTGCAGGACCTGCCCGCCTCCAACCCCACGGACCTGGAGCGCACTCACCCGCTGCTGCCCCTGCACCCCGCCTACGTCATCTACACCTCCGGCTCCACCGGCAAACCAAAGGGGGTGATGGGCACCTGTTTAGGCACAGCAAATAGATGTTATGCGCAAGATCGAATAAGAGCTCTCACCATGTCGGACATATATAGTCAAAGGACGAACATCGGCTTTGTAGATTCCATTTTTGAAATTCTAGTTCCACTACTTTTCCACCTTAAACTAGTTATAATACCAAACGAATCTGGTCGTAATATAGATGAGATGCTTTCGTTATTGGAGAAGTATAAAGTTACGGGCATAGTCATGGTTCCATCGATGGCATCCGAGATAGCAAATGCGTGTGAAAAATCAGAAAATCTACAAATATCTTGTTGGCATTTGGGTGGCGAAGCATTGCCAATTGAAACTCTACTAAAGCTACGCGATCGTTTCAAAAAGTGCTCTTTCGTAAATATCTATGGATCTACCGAGGTTTCATCTGATGTCTTGACCCATTTGATTGTCGAGAATTACTTAGTGCGTGTACCTATCGGCAAACCCATCGACAATACACAGGCTTATGTGTTGGACGAAAATCTGGAGCCGGTACCGGTTGGTGTGGTTGGTGAGTTGTATATCGGGGGCGCCGGGCTGGCGCGAGGGTACCTGAAAAGGGCGGGGCTGACGGCGAGTCGTTTTGTGGCCAATCCGTACGGGAAGAATGGGAGTCGGATGTACCGGACGGGGGATTTAGTGAAGTGGAGGGCGGATGGGGTTGTGGATTTTCTTGGGAGAGCGGATGATCAAGTGAAGATTCATGGCATAAGAATCGAACTTTCAGAGGTGGAGTCTGTGTTAGCCCGTCAGGACGGGGTGCAGACGGCGGCGGTCGTGGCGAGGGAGGACGAGCCGGGGCAGAAGCGGCTAGTAGGCTACGTGGTGCCAAAAGAGGGCGAACTTCTGGAGGTAATGCGCCTAAGGGAGGCACTTCGCTTAAATCTGCCTAAAACCATGGTGCCAAGTGCGATTGTCGTAATAGATAGATTACCACTTAATTCCAATCGTAAATTGGAAAAGCGGGCACTCCCCAAACCAGCCTTTACCCCAACATCCTACCGTCATCCGCGGAGTCCACAGGAAGAAATCCTATGTGCGCTTTTTGCTGAGGTGCTACATGTCTCACACGTGGGCATCGCAGACAACTTCTTTGATTTAGGGGGCGACTCCTTGCTCGCAATCAGGCTTCTCTCTAAGATCCAGAAAATGTTCCGAATACGCCTCTCTATCCAAACACTCATAAGCTTTCCCACCGTAGCGCACCTATCAGAGTCCCTAAGAATTGAGTCAAATCCAAATGCCTTTTCTGTATTTTTACCATTACGGCTCGGCGTCAATGGCAGTCCGGTCATTTGCGTACATCCGATCGGTGGAACTAGCTGGTGCTATGGCAATCTTAGCTTAAGAAACCACTCAATTTATGGACTTCAATCGCCACGCTTAAGTGATCCACTGTATAATCCTAGCAATATTGCCGAAATAGCTTCGCGTTATATAAAGGAAATCCAGGACCAAGGGCTTCAAGGACCCTACATTCTGCTTGGCTGGTCGAGTGGCGGATTAATTGCCCATGAAATGGCAATACAGATGACTAGGCTCGCTCCTGTAGTGAAAGCCCTTGTCTTGTTGGATACTCATATTCCTTCGCAAGCTGCGGCTGAAATAACATCCAGCGCCTCATTTCAAACGTCTTGCCTAGAACGGAATAGAAGCAGATGGGGGGACTATGTGACTGAGCACGAATTGAACAATATAGTCGCGTCTGAGATCCTCAATTTAAAACTCAATCTACTGCATCATCTAAAGATATTTCAGGGACCCATGCTCTACTTCTCAGCCGCTGAGACTTCCGATAAAATGGTCGGAGAGACATGGAAAGGTTTTATCGCGGGCCCAATTTGCATCCATAAAGTAAATTGCGGTCATCAAGAAATGATGAGGGCCGCTCTTTCTTTGCAAATGTCTTCCATTATCGATAATTATCTAGGAGCCTTAGAGGGCTCTTAACAGGAAGGCCCAAGGATGACCTCAAGAAAGCAATATAGATACGTTATATGATACGCGTATATCTAGACGAAATTATACGACGTTATACACTGGCAAGCACGTTCGACATTTCTATAATGTTGTCATCGCAAGAGTAGACTACCAAATGCCATGAAAGACGTTCACCGCTTTGCAGACCAGCGCCCGTTCGGAGAAGCCTTTTTAAAGTAATGGACTATGGCAAGCGAGCTACTTGAAGTTATTCCTGCTGTCCTTGAACTCAAGTTCCCTCGAAAAACGAGACGCAGGCTCAACCACTTTAGAGGAATTGCGCCCGCAGCGGTGCGCATGCAATCGTTACATCCCCTTGTGACAAACGTATGCGTACACAGTAACAGCGAAGACTACCCGCTCTAATCAATGTTAATATTAGGAATATCAGGCGGTTTCGACACGATATATTCGCTCGCATACAATCTACCTTTTTGGCTTTTACACGACGCAGCGGCAGTTCTCTTAGATAATGGTCGATTGGTCGCCGCGGTTGAACAAGAGCGTTTGGATCGAATTAAACACAGCAATCGGTCGGCACTGTCTGCAGCAAAGGAATGCCTAAAGATCTATGGAGCTGATTTCCATGATGTCCATGGTTTTGCTTTTTCTCATAGCGAAAGCTGGGCCACCGGCTGGTTTGAAAAACTATTCGATCCAGCGGATGGAAAGCCAAAGGATTTTCAATCGTTACTCGGTAGGACCCTCGAATGTGAATTCGGCCAAGGTGCCGAATTCAAACGCCTGCATTACACGGACCACCATTTAGCACATTCTGTGTGCGCCTTCTCCCAATCGGCTTTCGATCATAGTTTGGTGTTGTCAATAGATGGTGCCGGCGACGACAAGTCAGGACTGATTTCAATTGCTAAGGGCAATCTTATGCAACCATTACGCGAGATTTCATTAGAGAACTCGCTGGGCATGCTTTATCTTAATGTTATACGTTATATCGGATTCGGGTTATTCGAGGAATACAAAGTAATGGGACTAGCCCCGTATGGTGATAGTTCCCGATTTAGGGATCTATTTCGGACTTTTTATGAGCTCCGCCCGGAAGGAGAGTTCCACATATTTACCGAGCGAATTGCTGTTCTTCGGAAAGCGATCGAGCCACGAAAAAAAGGTACGGAGATAACCAGCGAGCATAGTGATGTTGCAGCCGCGCTACAGGAGTGCTTAGAAGCCATGGTTATGCACTTACTTAGCTGGTTTCGCCGGAGTGCCGGCGAAAGCAATCTGTGTATGGCTGGCGGCGTAGCTCTCAATGCGACGCTAAATGGTAAAATACTTCGCTCAGGACTATTTGGAAATCTCTTTGTACATCCTGCCGCTCATGATGCCGGCGCAGCGTTGGGAGCTGCCATCGATGCACACCTAAAGTGGAATCCAGGTTTCAAACCATTTAGATTAGAACATTTGTATTTAGGGCGGGATATTCCGGTTAAGAAAGATCTCTTTGCCCAGCTGAAAGCCTGGCATCCACTAGTAAAGGTGGAAATGCTTGAGGATCCCTGCCGAGCCACCGCGGAGTTGTTAGCTGCCGGGAAGGTGGTCGCGTGGATGCAAGGCCGATCGGAGTTCGGCCCTCGGGCCTTGGGGAATCGGAGCATACTTGCCGACCCGCGACCGAGTGCGAACAAGACGCGGATTAACGAAATGGTAAAGAAACGTGAGGAATTTCGCCCTTTTGCACCCTCGGTGACGGAGGACTTTGCAGCGGAGTTTTTTGAGATGCCTTCAAATGCGCGTGATCTTCCATATATGATTGTTGTAGTCTATGTACGGAAAGAGAAACGGAATCTCTTGGGAGCCGTGACACATATAGATGGAACCGCTCGGATTCAAACGGTGTCCCCACGGCAAAACCTTCTTTTCTCGGAATTGCTCAGCCAGTTCAGGGAATTGACCGGTATTCCGATACTATTGAATACCTCGTTCAATAATAACTGCGAGCCTATAGTCGATGGAGTATTTGACGCAATCCAATGCTACCTTACCACGGGATTGGATTACCTTGTGATCGGTCAATATTTAATTAGTCGCAATGATATCAGTGACGCGTCCTATTTGGCCATGTCTGTGACGGTGCCTGACCGCGTGGCGATCCGAGAGATCAACGACTGCCAAGGACGGGGCCAGCGAGGAAATCGTGCGGAAATCTACATGCGACCGCATAATACGAATATGCTTCGAATCGGAAGGAGCACGTGTGATCTGCTTAAGGTGAGTTGCAAAAGCAAAAGTATAGCTGAACTCGCTTCGGTACTCGGTCTGTCGGCACTTGAACGTAATGAACTGTTGGCTGACCTCAAAGCGCTTTGGCAAGCTAGGTATATCTGTATTGCTCCGGTGGAGTGATTTATGGATATAATGCTATATGGTAATTGTTGCTGATGAGATGAATTCTAATACTGCTAATGCCTAGAAGCAGGAGTTTTTGCTAGCGAAAGAGCGGATGCCGCCGTGATCTGCTCCCGTAGCTGGCCTGTCAAAATGGGAGTCCCGGGAGGATTTGGTTGGTTTGAAAGTTCATGTTTGGACTACGAGTGATGGGTTGGTCGGGTCCAAGGGTCCCCCGTTGGGGTCCCGCGCGGTATACGCGGCTGGCGTCATGTCGTCCAGCGGGCTGTGCGGCCGGGTTTGGTTATAATCTTCGCGGAAGGCCTTTATTGTCCCTTGGCGTGCTCGAGTTTGATAAGCTCTTTTTTATTTAGGCATTCGTCGCGGAGCTCGCCGTTGAAGCTTGCTATGTAGCTATTCTGTGAGGGTTTCCTGGGACGATTAAGCGATGCTGCGCCTATTGATCTTGAGCCCAGTGCTCGAGCGCCAGTCCCGTAAACTCGGGTCCATTTTCGGTGAGGATGCTGCTGGGGCGGCCGCGGAGCTCGGTAACGTAGTTGAGCACCCCCGTGACCTGTGGGCCGGACAGGGAGATGTCCGCATCGATCCAGAGGCATTTCCGCGTGTAGTCGTCATGCATGGTGAGGAACCGAAGAGCGCGGCCGTTGGCGAGACGGTCATGGACGAGATTCTGCCTCCAGCGCTCATTTGGCCGTTGTGGCGCCGGCGGACGCTCGGTACCGCGCACGAGGCGCTGCTTGCACCGACGGCGCTTGCGAACCTGTAGCCCTTCCGAGCAATAATGCGGGTAGACCCGCTTGTGGTTGTCCGTGATGCCCTCGCGACGCAACAGTACCAGGAGCTGCCTATGTCCCGAACGGCGCCTCACGGCGCCGTGCCGCCGCAAAGCCTCGCGGATCGGCCTGTCGTCGCGTCGGCCGTGGGGCTGGTAGTAGTGGCTGCTCACGGCCAGACGCATCAGCCAGCAGGCCCTCGCTCCGGTCACTGGATATGTCTCTTGAAGATAAGCCACGGCGGTTCGACGGGCCGCGGGCTCTACCAGTTTCTTGAGTTAACGCCCTCGCCCTTTAGCATCTGGATATCTAGAGCATTTTCGAGTTAGATAGCAGCATATTGGGTATGTCGAAAAAAGCCGTGGCAGTGGTTGGACTCGAAGCGTGCGAGGCTGCGGGCGACGGCAGGCTGAAGGGTCTCAAGGGTGCGTGCGGCTTCGAGGCGCAGGTGGCTCTTTAGCTTGGCGAAGGCCATCTCGATCGGATTTAGGTCGGGGCTGTAGGGTGGCAGGAAGCGCAGCCTGGCTCCGCGGGCCTCGATCAGCCTCGTGACGGCCGGAGTCTTGTGGATGCAGAGGTTGTCCATGATGACGTTGTCGCCTTCCTCGAGCTCAGGACAGAGCACCTGGCCGACGTAGGCTGCAAATACCTCCATGTTGGCCGAGCCCTCGATCAGGAACGGGGCGCTTACCCGGTCGTGGCGCAGGGCCGCGATGAAGGTCGATGTCGCCCAATGGCCATGGGGAACGGCCCCTATGCAGCGCCGACCACGGGCGCTCCAGCCTCGCAGGCGGGCCATCTTGGTGTTGAGCGCGGTCTCGTCGATAAAGACCAGGCGCCGCGGATCCCACCCGGGTTGCTCGCTGCGCCAGAGCGTGCGAGCGGCCGCTACATCAGGCCGGTCCTGCTCGGCGGCGCGCGTCGTTTTTTTTTGAACTCAGCCCCATCCGCCTCAGCTGGTGCCAGAGAGCGTTGATCCCGACCTTTACTCCAAGCTCCTCGGCGCAGCGCTCCCTAAGCTCCGCCAGGGTAACGTCCGACTTCTTGTCGATCCAGCGTCCGAGTATCCTGCCATGCTTCTCGAGCCGCGACTTACGGTATCCTCCCACCTGCTTCGGCTCCACGTGTCCCAGCTTGCAGTGCTGGTTCCAGACGCGCTCCACCGTGCTTCTACTCACCGAAAAGCGCTGGCTCACCTCACCGGTACCAACGCCGCCTTCGCGCGCCGCCACGATCCGGCTGCGCAGATCCTGACTGAAGGGTCTCATGGACCCCTCTTATCAGCGAAAATAGATGTCCCGTCAACGCATACAGCTAACTAACTCGAAAATGCTCTAGCGCCTGATCGGCTACGATTTTCTATAATTGGCCGTTTTCGCGTTCGAGGTCCTTCAGGCGGCGCAGCTGGCTTGGTTCCAGTCCGCGGTATTTTCTCTTCCAGCGATAGTCGGTGTTCTGCGCGATGCCTCGCTGGCGCAACAGGTCCGGCAATGCCTTTTTCGGCCTCTCGCAGGAACCCTAGGAAATGCTCTCCAGTGTGGCGTTTTTCATCTCCGGGTGGGGGTCGATTCCACCCGGGATTCCCACTCAAACCACTTCAGCTGGCGGGGGCAGGTCAATCAAGCACGCCTAAACAAATTCGGAATTGAAGGGACGGAAGAGGCGACAGGTGAGCCAGGTTATCATTTGCCTCCAGAAAATTGTAGGCTCAAACAGCAGAGCGACAACCGAGTACCCAACATCAATTACAAAAATGGGCTAACTATCGAGACGCGTTACTCAATAGAACGATGTAACCCAAATGATAAGGAATCGGAAAATGCCATTTGGGTCACGATGAGTCGCAATACAAATATCGTGTTCAAAGGCCTGTTCAGGCGCTTGAAAACGATGTTTAATAGGTATAGTCAATGATGCGGCCTAGTGATAGTACGATTGCCATCGGATAGAATGATAACCTTTGAATCCCAATGGGTAGCTTCATCAGGAGTGCAAAAAGCAAATGCCATAATGACAAGTAGATCGCCTATACAACCCCTTCTTGCCGTCGGTCCATTTAATGAAATAGTTTTGGACCCATGGGTAGCGGGAATTGCGTAAGTTTCAAATCGCTGCCCGGTGTTAACATTGGAGACCAGAATTTTTTCATAGGGGAGAATGCCCGTTAGCTCTAGAAATTCCGTGTCTATCTCCAAGCTGCCTTCGTAATCCAAAGAAGAGTCGGTAACCGCAGCGCGATGGATCTTAGCTTTGAGGACTTGAATTAACATAAATGTGTGAAGTGAATTAGATGGTGTCCGCCGTTGTCCCGCCTACAGCTGCTTGTGAGGCACGTAATGATCGGTTGAATATTTATCTTGTATCATAGAATGATTGAAATCCGACGTCCTTTCAATATTAGCGGTCTCTTGATTAATTGTGAGAATGAGAGCTGCACGCAGCTTGTATTTGTGTTAAAGATTGCGAGAACGGAGGTCCAAGAGAGGATTTGTAAGAGGTGAAAGCCCTTGCTGTAACCATGCTCGAACAGGTCGTGCGATAACTCCTCCGAGGTGGGTGCGTTAGTGGCAATCTTACGACTATTGAATTGGCTACGCCATTTATTACTATAATTGCGGCAAGGCGACTGCGAATTCCGGCGAGATTGATTAGCGTTCTGCTTTTGCGATTGCTACGGCTTGGCATTGTTCTGAAGTAGGAGGCCGAAGGCCAGATTCGCGTCAATTTCTATCAGCAAGAATGTCAATATGGGTGCGCGCATCGTAACTGCCGACCAGCGCCGAGATGACGCGGAATGAAAGAGAATGGAAGGGATTCAAGGCGCGATTCGATTCTTCGCAAGCGAAAAAGCCCATGAGGCGCCTTGTTGTAAGTCGTCGTCGCTAATAAAAAGTTGCGAGCAGGAAGAGCGACTACTGCGGTCGCATATGAGATTGTCCCGAGCCGATTGAGGGAAGTCATTATGGAGCCGAAAGCAGTTGAACTTCAGGAGGTCGGCAACTCCAATCCCTAGCAATATGTGAAGCTGCGGGTAAAGGGGAAGGCCTTAATGGTCCAGAGCGGCTTTATCACATGGATTTAGTGTATCATCATATAATGTGGGTGTGCTGCGACGAGAAACGATTGCTCTCGAAGTTAGGCGAGAGCGAGTTCTTGGGCAACATATGGGAAATGTTTTTGTGAGGGCTGTGAAAAAGACGGACGATTCTTAAATGTTTCAGGCTTTTTCCGGAGGAAATGAGGGTATCATCGCTGAGCTGTTTGAAGTGCTCTTTTTATGTAGATCGGAAAGTGGATCGTTTGTCCGAGCGCGGGCATTTTACGTCGCCGCGGTGAAGGATCTCCCAGAGACACTCGAGTCCATTCGTAGAACCACAGCAAGACAAGCTACCCTTGCTCAATGCTCAGACTGCCGAGAAGCTGCGTGAAGCCTAACATAAGACCGCGAAGGCCTGGTCGCACTTAGCCTTGCCGTACCGGGGTAGGTGCGGATCAAATCGGCGAAACGACCGAGATTACCCGGTCGTTGGTTTAGTTTTATCGCGGGTGAGAAAGTCCGTGATTTTCTTACTCGATGACTGGAGTATGCGAAGTTATCCCGAGAAGTTCGCATTTGCGTACAGGCCTCTGCTGTCCAACGACTTAATGCTATTTCGGAGTGCGATTCGGCCGTCGGACACTTGAATGACCCTTGGCTCGCTCCTATCCCCACCGGGGATGCACGTATCAAGAGTGCAGGCAACCCTGTGCAACGCGTGTCTTGGGGCTCCCAGGGGTGCTAAAACTGGCAGGAAAGACGGGCCTAGACTGCCGGAGCCTGCGCGCTCTCGGGTACGGGTGCCGGCACGGGCGCGGTGGCTTTCTTGCCTGCCTTCCCTTTGGCTTTGGGCGCCGAAGGCATCTTTTCGCGCGCAGCTTTGACGCGCCGTTTAACTCTTTTGGCCTTCGGGGCATTCGCCTTTGAAGAGGTCTTCCCCCGCACTTTGACGAGACCCAGCGCCTTCTTGATGTTCTGAACGCTCGGCAGCGAGATCACAAGCGCTTTTGCTATCTCGGACCCCGTCTTCCCATCTCCGACTAGTCTTTTAACAAGCGCCCGCGTGGCATCTGAAATTTTCGCGCGCTTCCTTCGGGCAGCGACTTTCTTCGCCTTCGCCGGCCTTTCGCGCTTCTTGCCGGCCGAGTCCTGGAGGGCCCTAATAAACGAGGCGATATCCTCAAAACCATACTTCTCCGGCAGCTTGGCCAACTCCATGGGGAGCTCGGCAGCGACCTGCTTTTCAAGCTGCCCAACACGGGCTTTGGCAGAGACTAGTTCCTTAATCTTGTTGGTGACCATTTGGGCTATATACAGCACTAAAACCCAGAAGTGCAAGCGGACAAGTAGCCTCCTTTCCTAACGCCTCGCTTTTCTTAGGATTAGACGTCGTTCGAGCCCAGTGCCAACTCCTAGACTTTCGGGTACCTCCGGGGCGGCTGCCTTTCGTTTTATTTCGACAGGGGCCCTGCGGTCTCGTGGGGAAGCTCGTCGGGGTTCCTGAGCCTGGTCGGCTGCAGGATGCCCGCAGTCGTCCAGTGCGCGCGTCGGGCCATGGCAAGCAGCTACTCGACGAAGAAAACGCCTACGACCGTGAAATCGATGCTGACACCGCAGCGGGTTGCCAGCGCCTCGCGGGTTTCGGCCAATACATGAAGGTGATTCCAATTCAGGAGGTTGCCCTAATTGCCGGATTCTAGAACTTACGGGTTTCCGAGAATCCATACCACGGCGTATGCCTGTATTCCGCGGTGTCGCAGAAACCCCCGGTCGTTGCAAAGGACGGGGATTGTTGCCTTGCCGGCACATTTTTAGATTTTCTTTCGTTGAGATCGGGCTGTATATGCACGCTCGCATTTGTTCACCGGATCGACAAAGTCATCGCGTCTACTTTTACGAATATGAAAGGCAAGAAGACCAATCTTCGCGAACGTCAAATTGCTTCGATAGAATATTTGAAGCTAAATTTCCCGGACCATGTTCATCTTATTCCAGAATTCCTCCGCGAGCAAAAGATTCACCAGGAGAGTGATCTTTGGCTGCAATACACGGCTGCGGGGCTTGCCAGGTTATTCGAAGGATATTTGGAGCCAGCTAAATCTTTATTGGATCCAGCCGGAAGCGAATCGCTAAAAGATTCTATGCAGCTAGCAGTGATTCAGAAGCACTTAGCCCATCTTCAAACACAGCTTCAGTCCAAGCCAGATATCAAAGTCATGCAACGGATTTTGGAATCCGAAGTCATTGCACAACTTATGCAATTGAACGGAAAATGGACGCGAAATCTTATCCATTGTGATTCGCCAGATAAAGCGGACACGCGTTGAGAGTGTCATAGTGAAGTGACCTACTGAGGTTCTCTCGATTTGCCGAACACACGTTGAGCCTTAAAGGAAATTGGTGCTTAGTCGCTGATATCAATTTGGTCTGTTTCGGTTTCTTGCCGCGAGTGATTTCCACTTTTGACCCTCGTCGGATTGCTTTTTTTGTGGAGTCGTCCGGGGAGTGATCATGCTGGCGTTGGTGCCAATTGGAATTCCCCGGGCGGGCGTTTCAAGGCGCCTATGGGCAAGTATGGGGGAGGAGCGAGTAGGAGCCGGGGCATTACGCTCTGGCTCCGTCAGGTCACGCCAGACCCAAATCTGTGACACTTTTGTGACACCGAGACGCTTACGTATATTAAGCGACTAATTGTTAGGTACTTAAAATTGGAGGCGCGGGTCGGAATCGAACCGACGCATAGAGGTTTTGCAGACCTCGGCCTTACCACTTGGCTACCGCGCCCTCGCCCAATCAGACGGCAAAGAGGGGGTATTACGGTTTGATCAAAATCGGCTGACAAGCAATTTCGCGGCGTTGACCGCCAGCTGCTCGGCCCTGCCGACGATCCACCTGATGTTCCCAACCTGCATCTGCTGCGCCGCCTCGATCGTCTCGGGCTCGAGATCGACGGTCAGTACTTCCCGGAATGAGGAGGCAATCGCCAGGGCCACGCGGCCGGGTCCGTGCGCCAAAGCGAGCAGGCGTCCGTTTCCCGTGACGCCCGATCCTTCAGCCAGGTCCGCCAGGAGCCTCTTGGGATAGGGAATCCGGTACCGAGCATAGAAGGCGGCGGTGCCGGCAAAGGCATCTTTGGCAAGATTCGAATGAACCTCCTCATCACGATTCATGTCTGCGATATTTTTTCCCCGCTGACTTGAGGGAAAGTGCCTGGATCCGGCGCCATTAGTGCGGGAGCGCCTCAATCTTGTCCAGAACCCGGCGGGCCGGCTCGTTTCCCGGCTGAAGGCGCAGGACCTCCCTGAGCTGAGCGGTTGCCTCGTCGGTTCGACCCGGGACCTGGAGAAGCGCGCCGGCAAGATAAAAATGGATGGTCGGATCGTCAGGCTTCAGGCTCGACGCTTCCTCGTAGTGTTCGATCGCTTCCGTGATGCGCCCCATCGCCTTGAGAGCGGTCCCCAGATTGAATTCCGCCTGGTAGAAGCCCGGATTCAGGCGAAGAGCTTCCTCAAATTGGGCCACCGAGTCATTCCCGCGGCCGGGAACATTCTTTAGGGCGACGCCCAGGCCGTTATGCGCCTCAGCATAATCGGGCCTTAGGCGCAGCGCTTCCTCATAGTGTGCAATCGCATCATGCGTGCTGCCCATGGATCCAAGGGCATTCCCGAGGTTGTTATGGGCTTCGGCAAAATCAGGCCTCAGGCGCAGCGCCTCCTCAAAATGGGGCACTGCCTCGTGCGTGCGGCCGATTGATAACAGGGCATTCCCCAGATTGTTTTGGGCCTTCGGATAATCGGGCCTCAGGCGCACCGCCTCCTCGAGTTGGGCGATCGCCTCGTTCATTCGGCCTGGCATTCTCTCCAGGACGGACCCGAGGTTGTAGCGCGCCCGTTCATTCTCAGGGAGCTTGGCCACCGTGTCGGCCCATAGACTCTCTTCGCTTTGGTACGTCTCATTCCGATGCCAGGTGGTCCAAAGGAGCACCGAGGCAATGGCGACGGCGACCGGAAAGGCTGCGCGATGCAGCAACCTGTAGATTCCCAGAACCACCAGCACGACCACGGGAATGGACGCCAGGTACATTCGCTGCTCTGCCATTGTCTCGGTGGCAACCGGGATTATGCTGGATGTCGGCGCGAGAATGGCGAAGAAGGCTGCCCCCAAAAATCCGACGGCGGACCGCCGGACAAGGCCCCACACGGTCGCCGCCACAAGCCCAGTGACGATCAACACGGATGGCACTACCCGAAGCGTATGCGCCTCAAGGCCGTTGCCGTAGTCAAAGATCAGCGTTCTCGGCCAGAAGCAGAGCCCCAAGTAATGGACAATCGCCGGAAACTGGGTCAACGCATAGCTAAAGACCGAGACGCCGGAATGGAAGCCCGCGCTCCCTTGCCTGCCGTGATTGGAGATGACAAGAACGGCGAGGACGATCCAGCTCGCGGCGAGGCCGGCATAGGTCCATCGGCGAAGCCTCCATGCAGCCTGGAAGGAGCCGGCGATGAACGTGCGGTCATAGAGAAGGGCAATGAGCGGCGCCGAGACGATCGCCTCCTTGGTGCCCGAGCCGAGGAGGCAGGCGGCGATGGAAAGGCCGTTCCAAAGCCGCCTTCTTGGACGCTCCACTTCGGCTCCGCGAATGAAGCAGTATAAGGTCAGAAGATAGAACAGCCCCATCAGCGATTCCGCGCGCTGGATCGTGTACGTGACCGATTCGGTCAGGATGGGGTGGACGATCCAGAGCAGCGCAGCGGAGAAGGCGATGCCCCATGCGGCCCGGCCGTTCACCGGCATGAGCGCGCGCCGAAGGATCCCGAAGAGCGTCAACCCGGCAAGGATATGGATCGCCAGGTTCGCGGCGTGATAGCTCCAGACGGCGGTTCCGCTGACAGCGTAGTTTATCGCGAGCGAAAGGTTCAGGATCGGCCGACCGCTTACCGTGGCATCGGGCGGGGGAAAGAGCGCGGTTCCAAGGCGCCGGATGGTGGGATTGTCAGGGATCGAGGACCCGTCGTCAAAGACCAGCGGAACAGAGAGGGTCCGGCCGTAGGCAAAGATCGCGGCAATCGCCAGAGCCGCTCCAGCCGCGACTACCGGCCACTTCGCCTTCCGGACAGGCGCGAGGCGCGGGATAGGGGTTCCTGATTTAATGAGCAATGAGCAATGCGCGCGCAAAGGCCCCAGGTATCAGCAAAACGCAGCCGACTTGTGCAAATACGCTGACCATCCGATGGACCTTTTCCAAGGATTCGGCAGACGAAACCCTCCGCTCCATTGGTATTGCGATTGACAAATGCGAGCGAATGAGGAGGCCTTCTCCACAACGTCACAACCCGAAAATAATATGGCCTCCAAAATTAGGAAAACCAAGGCGAAGCCCAGCGTCAAATTCAAGGATCTCAAGTCCAAGAAGAATCCGAAAGGTGGGGCCGTCGACACTTACATGATTGGCGGAGATCCGCCGCCGACGACAACATCCACAAGCAGTAAGAAATAGTGGGTAGCCTCGTGTCGCCGTCCGGCGATTGCGTGGGCATTGCATTCGGGGAAAGCATTGAAACTTGGAATTGGTTGAGGGTCGGGCCTCAGGAAGATAACAGGATCATTTACTTCTCGATCCTGGCATGACTGGGGATCCGGAATGATTTCAGGCGCCCCATGCGTGCGGCAAGCCATCCGTCCATGACGGGCGAAGACGAGGCAATTCCCCTTTCCTACGGGAAAGGGCCGTCACCCGGCTTCCGCGTTGCCCAAGAGCGGATTCCACACGATCAGAGGTGCTTTGCAGTCGATAACAGGTACGCGATCATCACCACACCCAGCAACGCGACCGAGATTGTGACGACGGTGACGAGCCCCCTGTCAGCCTGAAACTCGCCCCGATCGATCGCTCGATTGATCGCGCGGTAGCGCCATGCCGCCATGAGGGTGAGTGCGCCGCCGAGAGCCATCATGGCCACGCCCACGAAGAGAGAAAAGCTGGTTCTCTCGGTCTCCACCTTGGGGTTGATCTGGGTGGCCAGTTCCCGCAGCCAGACGCCAAATCGCGCCACCACAAATCCAAGGCTGATGACCGCGACGCACGTGCGGATCCAGGCGAGAAACGTTCGTTCATTCGCCAGGTATTCCGTGGCCTTCTTGTCCGGTGAAATTTCTGGAGGCATGAAAGGGGGCTTGAGGCCGCCAGAATGCGGAGGACCTAGGCATTTGCCAGCGGTAAGCCGAGGGAGGGCGCGATCCGGCGGCCTCCCCAAGGGAGCCCAAATATCCTGCGCTACAACCGTCGGGGAAAACGACCGACCCCAGGGGCTCGAGCGGCAACCTCGCATTCGCGGACGCGACTATCCGCCGTCGGGCATTGGAAAACGCCCGGCCGGTCTGGTCATGTCAAGCGCCGGGCCGACTGGGACGATTCGCGTCGGATTGATCCCGGTGTGGGTGTAATAATAATGCCGCTTGATGTGGTCAAAATTCACCGTGCCGGCGATGCCTGGCTGCTGGTAGAGATCGAGCAGGTAACCTTGCAGGTTGGCATAGTCGACAATGCGCCTGATGTTGCATTTGAAGTGGCCGTGATAAACGGCGTCGAAGCGCACCAAAGTGCAGAAGAGCCGCCAGTCCGCCTCGACGATCCGGTTGCCAAACAGGAAGCGCCTTGACGCCAGCCGGTCCTCCAACGCGTCCAGCGCCGAAAACACCCGTCGGCAGGCCTGCTCGTAAGCCGACTGCGTCGTCGCAAAACCCGCCTGATAGACCCCGTTGTTGACGTTCTCGTAGATGAAGCGGGCGAGTTCCGCATGGTCGTGTTCGATCGCGGCGGGAAACAGGTCGATCCCCCTGTTGCCGAGGCCGGCGAAGGAATCATTGAACATCCGGCATATGTCGTCCTCCGAGTTGTTCACGATCCGCCGCTTCACCTTATCCCAGAGCACCGGGACGGTCACTCGGCCCCGGTAACCCGGCTTGGTCGCCTCGTAGGCCTCGCTCAGGAATGCGAAGCCGTTGACAGGATCGGCGGAGTATCCCGGGCCATCGCGGAAAGCCCATCCACGCTCGTCCCGGATGGGATCGACGACCGTCATTCCGACGGCGGACTCAAGCCCGGCAAGAAGCCTCACGATGACCGTCCGGCAGGCCCAGGGGCATGCGAGGGAAACATAGAGATGATACCGGCCAACCCCCGCGGGGCGGGGGCCCGCCGGGTCGGTGCTCACACGGTCCCTGAAGGCGTCTTCCTGTCGCTCAAACGTGCCGGCACTGGATTGCTCCTCGGGGAACTGGGCTGAAACATTCACTGCCGACACCGTAGGTTCTCGCGGATGGCGTGCAAGGGCGGCGCGGAACGGGTGGCCGCTGGGCGCCAATGCTTAGGGGGGTTCCCTGGGGCCGCGTGCGTTGTGGATGTTTCGTCGCGCCGGGGTCGTTCGCGCCGACCCCGTGGCTCGGGAGCGGCCGGTTGGCGATCCTGCCGCCGGCTCGCTCAGATCTGCAGTTTGGAAAGGTTTACCGAGGCGATCCCCTCAACCGGCTTGCCGTGGGCGAGGGCGGGCTTGAAGCGCAGGCTCCTCACAACCGATTCCAGAAATGGATCATCGATCTTCGTCGAGCATGCGGCGTCGGCGAACGGTTCGTCCGCCACGCCGTCCTTCGATACCACGGTATAGAACGTCTCGCCGTATTTCCCCGCGGCGAGACGAAGGGGCAGCTCGGCGGGCAATCTCCCCAGCGCGGGCTCCGCTGGAAGCGTGTCGCCCTTGTGCGCGCTGATGTATTCTATCTTGATGTATTCGAAGGCCTCGTCCCGGGTCAGCTCCACACGCTTTTGCGATTCGTTCGTCGCAATCTCCTGCCCGTGGTTGTAGATGTGGATCTGAAATTCGATCAACTCGTAGTTGAAGGGGAATCCGTCCTCGATGAAGTGGACACGGCCAAAATGTGAGTCTATCGGATTCAGGGACTTGCCGTACACCAGGCTTTGGAGGATGCCCGGCTTTGTTCCCGCCGGATGAAAACGAGCTATCGTGACCACATAGGGATCTTGCAGACGTCTGGGCGATGAGATCTCAAACTCGACATCCATCGCATCCAGGCCCTGCGTCAGGAGACGGCCGGTCGGTTCATCGCCATTCTTCGTCTGATTCGCTGCGGAAGCGGCGTTCTGATTGGCGACCGTAACGGCGAGCGCTTGCCCCTCCAGCCCATCGAACGTCGACGGGACGTTCGGGTTTGGTGGCGGAAAAAGCTGCCCCGGCGCGGCCTTGGGCTCGTGGAGCGTGGCATTTGCGATCTGGGCGGTGAATAACAGGGCATTTTCACCGAACTGGTTGTCCGAGTCGGCAAAAATGGCGGAAGGTCCCAAAGCCTTGTTGCTTTCGGTGTCGGCCACATGCTGCGCGTCCAGCGAGGCGCCCAGGAGCATCGCGTTGGTGAGTGCCGATTGGGAAAGCGTCCTCGACATCCGCACGCTGGGGTCGTTGTTGAAGGAGTATGCGGCCTGTCGCTTGAATCCCAGGATCGTCGCAGATACCTCCGTCAACTTGAGGGACGGCGTGATCTTGAGGTTCAGCGGCGCTTCCTTTGCGGATACAAGCTTGTCCTGTCCGTTGATGACGATCACCCAATTTGAGCCGTGGATGCCGCGGACGGGATAGATGTCCTTGTCGAGGTTGACGGAGATGTCGGCGCCCATGAAAAGCGTGTGCGTCTTTGCTTCGTTGACCGTTACCGGTTCCAACATCACCGGCTTTGTGTCTCGCACGCTGTCCGTCGCACGGGCCTTCACGCCGCCGATGGCCAGGGCAGGTATCAGGAATCGCATCGCAGTCGAAGTCCAGGGGAAGGGGGCTCCTCGGGGTATTTTCATGGCTTGTTCCAGAACTTAGGGAATTCCAAGGCACTGACGCACGCTCCGTGCCACGGGGCGGAGAATCCGCTTAACATCTTCGAGCCAAGCATATAACGCCGTTGGCACCTTCGCTCGTTGTTTTGTCTTACCGGCTGGATGGTTGCACGCACCCGCATTCGACGAGGGCTGGAACCGTGATTGGATATCCTCAACCAGCGTCTGACTCGATTCTGTCCGCAGCCTATGTCTGGAGGGCTGAGAAACCCTCCTCGGGAACGTAACGGCGTCGGCGCAGAGCGAAGTCATTTCGTCGGCCCCTGCGAGCCATCGCGGAGATACCCGGATCTACCTGTCCGGCGCCTCGCCGAGGGTCTTCAGGTCGCCTATTTCGATGTGGCCCTCCGGTATCGGCGGTATCCGGACCAGACCGTGGGTGTCCCTGCCAAAATACAGCCCGGCGCACTGAGCCATGGCCGGGAGGTCCTCCTTAAAATCGTGCCGGCGCTCAGACAGGCTGAATCGTGTCTCCCATAGCAGCTTCAACGTCTTTTGCCTCCAGAGAGATTGGAAATCGTATGCCCGCAATATGACAAAATAGCGGTTGACGGTAAGGTCGTCCATGACGTCGTGATGTGAAAGTTCGAGCAGGGACGATCTGAAATCGCGGCTGTAGCCGGGAATGCTGGGCTGAAAGGACAATTCAGAAAAGCCGCCGGAATTGAACCCCAAGAGGGAGGCGTTCCAGGAGTCGAGCCAGTCAACCGAATCCCCATCCCTCGTGTTGACGGAGCCCGCGGTCCTTCCCCAAAAAACCATGATCAGGAGCCGTGTCGTGTTTGGGTCGCGAGCCCGCACGTAGTTTTGGCGAGCGAGCGGGACCGCGATCGTTCGCGCAACCGCGTCAAAGCCCAGGTTGTCGATAGTGGGATCGCTGACAATCAAGACCGGCGGATCGATTTGACCTCCCTCCCCAAAGGCGAATGCCTCGGGCTGGAACGAGCCGTCCGCGAGTCGGGTGCGAACGTATCCGTTGTAGTCCCGCGAGGATACCGCGGTCAGCTTCTCCGATTCGGAAACGAGGCTGAAAGGGCCCGCGCCGACCGGGGCCGCGATGGCGGCCGCCCATCCCATCAGAAAGGCGGCCCTGATATGCACCGGCTCCTTGGGGCGCGGTTACTTCTCCGAGTTGGAGGCCAGCGTCTTCAGCTCGCCGATGTCGACGCGGCCCTCGGGAAGCGCCTTGCGAACCAGCCCATGGGTGTCCTGGCCGAAATACTGCGAGGCGTTCTGCGCGATCACCAAGAGATCCTTTTCAAAATCATGGTCGCGCTGGCGGACGCTGAAACGCGTTTCCCAAAGCAGCTTGTGCTTCTTTTGCTTCCACATCGCCTGGAAGTCATAGGCCATCAGGACCACCAGGTAGCGGCCCTCCTGGAGCTCATTGGCCAGATCCTGACGGCGGTAGGCGAGAGGCGTCCCCTGGTAGGCCGCGGCCGCGCTCCACAACGTGTCATAGCCGAGCAACGCGGCATTCTGGGCATTGATCTGATCTCGGCTGCGGTTCTCGGCCGCGACCATGGCCATGGCGCCCGTCATGGCATTGTCCGAATCTATCTGGTCGGCAACCACGCTGGATGAGATTGACGGATCAAAATGGCCGCAGGCCATTCCCGACCCCGAGGAGGGGACCGTGGCTGCTGCAGCTGCGGCCGCCGCGTTCGTCTCCTTTGCCGCGGCGGCGTTGCCCGAGGCTCGTTGCAGATTTTGCATCGCTATCGACTCGTTGGTGCTTCCCGGCGTGCCGGTCATGCCATAGTACACCAGGATAAGGAGCCTGGTCGTCTTGGCGTCCTTCGTCGGGACGTAATGCTGGTCCGCGAGAGGAACGGCAACGGTTCGCGCCATTTCCATGAAGCTGATCCTGTCGATCGTGGCATCGCTTATCGTGCCGGTCAGGTGACCGCCTTCTCCAAACGCATAGGATTCGGGCTGAAACGTGCCGTCGGCGAGCTTGATGCGAACGTAGTCGTCGCTTGTTCGTGACGAGACCGCCGTGATCACATCGCTGCTCGAGGCAAATGCGCAGGAGGGTGCCACAGCAACCGCCGCCCACGCTAATAGTATGCAAGCTTTCATAGGCAAACGTGGTTTATTCACGCCGGGGCAATAATTGTTCCTGAGCGACTGTCACATCTATCGTGAATCTTGGAACTTTGCAAGTTTCGACTCCGGCCCGTGGACCCCCAGGTCGGGGCATGGCAACGCCGCGGGAGGCGCTAACCCGGGTTGCCTGGACGCGCCGGCTCACGCCTCCAAAAGACCTCGACCGACTTCTCCCTGCAGGCGCTCAGGGCATCGGCAAATTCGGAACCGTTGAGCCACTCGGCCAAGCCAGCGCCGCCCTGGCAGTCGCTGGACCAATTGAAGCGACCGGATTCGGCCAAACGGCTGACGATGCCGATGCATTCGATGCCTTCGGGAAGGAATTCAGGGAGATTGACCTCGAACGAGAGGAAGGGGACGGGACGACTCAGCCCGCGCAGCACGCTCGGTTCATGGCCCTCGACGTCGACCTTGATGTAATGCGGAACGCCGTAGGCATCTATCAGCGAGTCAAGCGTCGCCGTCTCGACCTGTTGGCGGCCGGCAAACTCCACCGTGCTTCCGAATCGCCGGTCGTCACTTCCCAGTGCCTGGACCCATTTGCTGCTAAGCGAGTTGAGGCCGGAGCCGGGCGCGTGGACCCACATCGTCGCGACCGCGCTGGCATCGCTCATCGCCTTTGCGACTATGGTCACGCGACTCGCACCGATCCGATGATATTTCGCGGCGAGGACTCTCTGATTGGATGCATCCGGCTCCACCGCGATCACGCGCGCGTCCAATCCCAGAAAGACATCGGTCCTTTGCCCTCGATGTGCTCCGATATCAAAGATCAGCAGCTCGCTGGGATACGGGCTCAACAGGGATCGGTAGAAGAGAAGCTCATTGTGCCGCCACCCGATCGGCCGGCCGTGCCTTAAACGCTGGTAACAGTCGTAGGCGAACGACTCCCGCAGGCGATCGTATATGCCCCAGCGACGTAGAAGGTGTTGTAGATTGGCTTTGGGCACGGACCCCCGGGGTTTCGAGGCGCTTTGATTCTTCGATTCCTAATTTAGAGACGTTGGTTTCGGCCTGCCGCAATGCGACCCGAAAAGTCATTGAGGTCATGACCCCATCGGCCCCCCGGCGCGCCGGCCCGGTATCGTACTCCTTTTGCTCATGAATCATCCCGGCCCACAGAGGAACACATCATGGCGACGAAAAGCGGGGGCGGCAGAATGACCGCCGCCACGAAACGCGCCGCAAGGAGGGCCCGGTGGCAGAGGCCTGGACCAGAATCGCCCTGCCGGCCGCAGGATCATGAGCCCCTGAAGTCGCGTGCCATGACCACAGTTTCAAGGGCCGTCGAGGGACGGTCTTTTTTTCGGTCCGCGAACGGCGACAGGACGCGATTGGCCGCGCCAAGGGAGCGGCTCAGGCTGCTCGGTTCTGCCCGGCCCCGGGCGCCCATCTCCAGGCCCTGGAACACGCGCTAGAATGCGCGGCCGTATTGCACGGGCGGGGGGATCTTCACGTGAAGCTTGGCGGCGGCGTGGTGGGGCCAGTAGGGATCGCGCAGGAATTCGCGCGCGAGGATGACAAGATCGGCCTGCCCGGTGCGCAGGATGGTTTCCGCCTGCTCGGCCGAGGTGATCATGCCCACCGCCCCCGTCAGAATTCCCGTGTCGCGGCGGATTCGTTCCGCAAAGGGTGTCTGGTACCCCGGCCCCGTGGGAATCTTCGCGTCGGGCACGGTCCCCCCGGATGAGCAGTCGATCAGGTCCACCCCCTCCGCCTTCAATAGGCGGGATAATTGGACGGATTGCTCGAGGTCCCAGCCGGCCCCCTCCACCCAATCGGTCGCGGAGATCCGGACAAAGAGCGGCAGCCGCTCCCACCAGATGGCCCGCACGGCTGCCACGACCTCGCGCAGCAGCCGGACCCGGTTCTCGAATGCGCCGCCATAGGCATCGGTGCGCGTGTTGGAAAGGGGCGAGAGAAATTGATGCAACAGGTATCCGTGCGCGGCGTGGATCTCCAGCAGCTGGAAGCCCGCTTCCATGGCGCGCCCGGCGGCTTGGGCGAAGGCCTTCGTCACCGCGCGGATATGGTCGGCGCTCATTGCCTCGGGGACCGGATGACCGTCCTTGAAGGGAAGGGCGCTCGGCGCCAGGAGGGGCCGCCATCCGCCCTGGTTGACCTCGACGGGCGCGTTCCCCTCCCACGGGCGCGAGGTCGATGCCTTTCGTCCCGCGTGCGCCAGCTGAACGCCCGCGACGGCTCCCTGCGCGCGGACAAACGACGCGATGCGCTGCAGCATGTCGATCTGCGCGTCCTCCCAAATTCCTAGGTCCTGGGGGCTGATCCGGCCGCGCCCCTCGACGGCCGCAGCCTCGGTCAGGACCAGGCCGGCGCCGCCCACCGCCCGGCTTCCTAGGTGCACCAGGTGCCAGTCATTCGCTAGGCCGTCCTCGCTCGAATACT
>Ga0302221_10000597_pt1 | contig 26023 bp, 3 predicted proteins | sample II_Palsa_E2_1_FD_193517 | JGI IMG/M metagenome (GOLD analysis project Ga0302221, IMG submission 193517) | Peat permafrost microbial communities from Stordalen Mire near Abisko, Sweden - II_Palsa_E2_1 | ecosystem: Environmental > Terrestrial > Soil > Palsa > Peat permafrost | place: Sweden... | reverse complement strand
GAGGCTTTATTAAAAAGAGCCTTTTATATAATAGAAGTTAATGCTTTTATATGCCGATTATAATACCTGCAATTATTGCCGATAAGAAGAAGGCTTATTGCTATTATTTCGTTTTACCTTATTTTGCTTTAAACTCTTTAAGCTTATAAGTATAACCGCGCGACTATGTTTTTATATAATAAGTGCTTTAAAAGTATGCTTTTATAACTTTATTAGCCTTAAGAGTATAATTCTTTATATACCTTTGTCTTCTTTTCTGTTAAGTTCCTTAGCTTGCTTTTTTGCGTTATAGCCCGTTTTTAGAATATAATTTTAACTTGTTTGTCTTTTTAAGATTAACTAATTATAGAAACGATTAGCCTTATAATAAAATTGAAAAACAATTGTCTTTACTTTAAGATTTTGCCTTTAGTAAGTTTTATAATAATGCTTTACAAGAATAGGAAATAAGCGGAACTTTGTCGAGATTTGTGTTACTTTATTCGAGGTATAAAAACAATTAATCTTAATTCGAAGGGGTTAAAGATAGTAATATGTCTAAATACTCCTTATAGCTTAAAAAGTAATTTTTGAGCTTGCTAGTTTATTGCAGGTATATTTGCTTAAAAAGTTGCTTATTAACTAGATTTAATATATTATTTAAAGGGCTATTTTAATTAAAGTCGTTATAAACTTAAGCTATAGCTAAGTAAAAGGGATAATATTAAAGCACGTTTAAAGGTAACGCAAGATAATATAGCTTATTAAGTATGCATCTTGCTATTAATACTAGCACCTTTTGCTAAATAGTTACCTCCGACTTGTGCGTCGGGAATATAACCGTTTTAAGAGGGCATATAAGGGGTATAAGAGGAAAGATATTCTTTGTTTATATAATATTATAATTAAGCTTATTAATTAAGCAAGAGTAAAGGATTCGTATAAAGTCTTCCCCGTTTGCGCTTAATAACGTCTTCTTTAAATTAAGCGTAAACTCGACAATAGCTCCCCTTTTATATACTCTTTTGCTAATTAAGAGGATAACTTATAAATAAAGGAAATAAACTAAACTATTACTATTAGCTAATTTGCTACAAGTAAAGATATTGCAACGGTTTTTAATAGCTTAGCGACCGGGAATCTTTATAACAATAAAGATCTCGAGGCGGATATAAAGGATATAAGATTAATCGGCAAATTATACCCCTTAAATCAAGATGCTAAAGATGCTTTTTACTACTTAGCAAATCGGCGTAAAGTAAAGTTTTATTAATATTATTTTAATTTTATACAAGTCAATTTAATTAAAGACTTAAAGCTAGTTAAACCCTTTATTTTCTCGCTTAGCAATTTGCTAAAATTTGCGCTATTAAGCTAAAGGATTAATAAAGGAAAGAAGAATCTTAGGAATTTAAGTGTTAATATACTTTTAATAATAGAGGAAAAGGATAATAGCGATATAGCTAAGATGCACGCGCGCTTTGCTTAAGTAAAGGGAAGGGGTAAGTTCTTTTTAATTGCAAATAACATGTGTAGCAAGATAGTAATATTAAATAAAAAGGCGCTTTTAAATAAGTAGCAATTAATTCTTTACTAAAATATAATTAAAATAAGCGAGTATTACTTTACCCTCAAGTTTCTAATACGCATAGCAAAATAAGATAAATAGTTTTAAATAAAATTAGCTACATTTTATAGTCACGTTTTAAGCGATTTAGTTTTATTAGTAGTTTTTACTTTAAGTAAGTATAAGGTAATAATAAGAGATTAGGTAATTAAGAATACAATCGCGAAAGGGACATTTAGTCATATTTACGAAATTATATATGCGCGTATAAAAGAAGCTATAGTAGCTAAAGAACTTTAGCAAATAAAATATAATTTGCGCAAAGTAGATAAAGAGGTTATTATAGCTAAATATCTTATAAATATTAAATACATATATAAGTGTCTTTAAAAATTTTAAGATTAACGATAATAATAAAAACATTTAATAACCCCCTTTTAATTTTATTATAAACTTGTTTATAATAAGGTTAAAAAGGTATATTTAAAGAAAGTTAAATATTTAATATTGCGTTAATACGAAAGTAAGCACGTATTATAAGGCTTTTAAATAATATTTAAGAACCGGGATCAAATAATGTCGTTGACAAGTATATATTCTTTAATTTACTTTTAATAAGTATATTTTATTCTTTAATCGCGTTAAAAGTATTTAAGGAAACTTGCACTTTCCTCTTTATATAAGTCTTTAAAAGGATTATATTCCTTTATAAGAATAGTATTACTTATCGCGATATAAAGCTTGCTAACCTCCTCGTGCAATCTTATAACTTTCCTTTAGCTAAAATTACTAATTTTAGATTTATAATAGCTAAAAAGACGACGTTATACAATTAGCTAAGAATAGTACCTTATTTAGCCCCCGAGTAGCGAGAAGGATAATATTATAGATATTATATTAATTATTAAGCTTATACTTTAGTTGCTATTAAAATCTTTAGATATTAACGTTTAAATAAACAAGTAAATAAGAAAGATTTTAATAAGATTTACAAGTAGCTTAGCAAGAAACCTTATCGACTTATAGCAATTTGTTATAAAGTTATGCTTTAGTAAAAACTAGAAGACCGAATAATAGCTGATAAAGCTTTATAAGATTTGCTTGCTTAATATCAAGAAAAGAGCGCTACTAATAAACGGATGCTTATTAAATAAAATTAACTTTATTAATAGTTACATTACTTGCTTTTACTTGTTTTAAATAATAGTATATAATAAATTTAAGGATAAAGTTTTTTACTAGTAAAGGTTTTATTCGAGGTGCTAGTTTTTTACTTAGCTATACTTTATAGCGAAAGTTGCTAAATCTAATTTGTTTTAATTTTGCTAACGGATATTGCTTTTAGTTTGCAGATTTTTATATCTTTAATTAAACACAATTAAAATTAGATACTTAATAAAGCTTTTATATTCTTTAAAAAACAATTTAATTAACGCTTACGTTTTATTATTTTATAGAAAGCTATTAAGTCTATATCCTTTACTTTATTATAGCACAAACGACATTATCTTTATTACTCTTTTAAATATAGATTATTAGGCTATTTTAAGAAGATCGGGATAAGAGACGGATATTGTAAATAATAAAGGAAGGAGGAGTATTAGTTTTACCCTTTACTTTACCCTTTACTTATATAAATATAGTATTATTATCCTTATCCTTATTAGTGTCCTCGCCCTTAATAGTCTCCTCGTTAATGTCCTTATCGTTATTTACAACTTTATCTATTACTTTTACTTCGTTTATTACTTTATCTTTATATTATATAATAAGTATAATCCTTCTTTCGGTAACTTTTTTCTTAACAAATTCTTAAGTAATATTTATATATTTAATCGGGGATATAGCTTATTAATTTATATTTAAAAGAGTAATAAAGATAATAACACATTTACTATTTTCGTTTATGCCTTCGATTGCTCTTTAATAAATTGCTATATACTCTTCTTTAATAAAAGAGAGTTTAACGCTAATAAGATAAAGTTTTTAATAAAGGTGAAGTTGAGATGTGCTTAAAATAAGGGGCTCTTATAATATTTTTGTAAGGCCGGTAGCGTTATAAACTTAAGTAAACGATAACTTAATTATATGTTATCTTATATAATTAACTTTATAAGTAATAGTTTAGCGCTACTCTTTTCAATTGACTTAAAGTATAATAGCAATTTTCTTATCGGCGTCATCTTTGCCTTTGTCCTTTTTGCATTCTTCTTTTCTTATTACTTCCTCCTTTTTAAAGTATGCAATTTAGTAATCTAGTTTTAAGTCTCTTTATTTAAAGGTAATGCGCTTATCTCTCTTCTTATTACCTCCGTTCTCTTTGTTTATTATTTCGTTTATTATTTTATTTGTTACTTTATTTATTATATCCCTTTAAGTAAATTCCTCTTAAAAACCCTTTATAATTATTTCCTTAATCTTATTCTCTTCTTTTATCTTAATTATATCCTCTCTTGCTATGTTTAATAGCTTATCCTCCTTATTAGGTAAAGCTAATAATATCTTTATAATATAAAATGCAACTTTGTAGTAGTTAAGTGTTATTTTATTAGCTAAAATTGCTACTAAAACTTTATTACTTTAAAAAGGACTAAGATTAGGACTATAATCGCGAATTTGTGGCAAAGGAATTGCTAGTAAAGGACTTAATAAAGGCTAAAGATTGACTTTCTTGGGTTTAACAAGTATATTATATAAACTAATATAGCTCGAGTTATTTATATTAAGAATAACTTGAAGTTCCTTAATCTTAGCGTAAAGGTTATCCTAATTTATTTATGTATCTTTTATTAATACTTCGAGGAACACTTTTATTTATATGTTTTTTAGTAATATTAGTTTAGTAAATAACTTTATAATAGTATTATCGAGACATTTTTTGCAAATTAAATAAGTATCCGAGCAATTAAATTGCAAGAGAATTTATTAGCGCTTATTATATTTTAAAACGTTAAAAGTACTTTTATATATTTATAATAAAAATATTTATTATAATTACTTAAAGGGTTTTCTTATATATAATTTTTCTTGTTTATTCGAGTTATAATGCAAATAAACTAAAGAGAATATAAGTTTATAGCTATTATCTCGTCTTTTTAGTTTAATAAAGATAAGAGATTAGAATAAAAGGGGTTAAACTAGTATAAAATAAGGTAAAAGGCTTAAAAAGAAGGGTATAACACACTTTGATAACTTTATAAAAGGCAAATGCTAGCAAGGAAATATAAATTTGTGCTATTATATGCGTGCATTTACTTAGCCTTATTTTGCTTAATTAATAGTAAAGTCTTATAATTGTCGTATAGCTTTATAGCTATTCCTTATTAAAATCGATAAGGCAAGAAGTAGTTACCTTATCTCTTGCTTTTGCTTTTTATATTTTAAGTAAAGCTATTTATATATATTATTAAATAAAACATCTTTAATTAGTATTTATTAGGTTTGCCTTATCTCTTTTTGCCTTTTATTGCTTAATAAATAGCTTGCTAAAAAGAAATAAAGTACACAATTGCTAAAGATATAAGTTTTTCTCTTTAGCTGCTAAAAAGGGGAATAATATAACTTAAAGTCGAACGAGAAGTAATAATAGGGTTTTTTAAGCATATTATTAAGTTATAATTTAGCTTTTAAAGTCTTAGCTTACTCTTTAGCTTCTTATTCCTCTAAACTTGTGCGTATCTTATCTTATTAAGTATTGCAAACACGGAGTAATATCGAAGGCAGAGCTTAATTCTCGTTTATTAAGTAATCTTCTCCTTTACTTTAAAAGTTATAAGAATAGTGCTAATTATTTACAAGTAATTTAGCAATAAATTTAATCGAAATAATCTTTTCTTTATCTTCTTTATATAAGTTTAATTTCTAAGATTCCTTTAGCCTTTAATACTTCTAATCTTCTAGTTTAATGCTTGCTTCCCCCTTATAATCCTTATATATAAAGAAGACTAGTTTGCAAGTCTTTAGGAGTATAATAAAAAATTTAGCTTAATAATATATAGCAATGTTAATAAAGCCTTTTGCTCTCTTTAACTTAAATATAAAGTACTTATAGTCGATGCTTAATAGCTTAATGTTGTCCCGTTTTATTATAGCGTGTTCCTTTATTTACTCGAAGTTATTATGCTTTATAATATATTTAAAGAAGAGATATTAAATGCTTAATAAATTTAAAATGCAAAACTATTACTTTATTTTTAATATAAAAGCTTAAGAAGGTTAAATAAAAAGCAAGAAGGGTTTTATAAATCTTTTAAGGTGCTTATCTTAATACACTTATAATATAAGAATAAATTAATAATAAAGATATTTATATATACTTAATAAGGGGATTATTTTAGTTATATCTCTTATAGCTAGCTATATAATTTTAAAACCCGATTAAGCGGCTAATTAGCTAATTTTTATATTATATATAACTACTTATAAGCTATTTAATATAAGAGCTAAGTAGTGTAAATAGTAAAACCGGCTACTTTACTTATATAATTATATTATTATTTGCAAAGCTATATATAAAACATTTATAATATTGCGACTATTACCCTTATATAAAGTGTTTTGACAAATACTTGCGTTAAAGAGACCCTTATATGCGACAAATAAGAAGTTAAAGATAGCGGAATAGCTATTATAAACTATTAAATAAACACTTTTATATACCCCGACTTGCGGGTAATTAAGCTTTTAGCACTAATAAGACAAGTATAGCGGGATAATTTTACGCTAAGTTAGCTTACTTATTATTTGATTCTCGACTATATTATAGTCGAAATATATTTATATACATATTTGTATATATTTCTTTTAATTAAATTATAAAGCGCTTTACTAAAAGATACATAAAAGATTAAAAGGGATTTAAAGTATATTAAATTTAATTCTTATATATTATTTAAGACAAAGTTTACTATTAAATTAAATTAGCTGTAGCTATAAATCCTTAAGCTTTAGCTAAAGACATCTCTTTAGCTTAAGTTTTTACTTGCTTTTAGACTTTGGGAAGTAAGCTTTAATAGACTTTTTTATTGTTTTAAATTATTAAACTTAATTTATTAATAGCCTTGCGTCTCTCTTTTATAGCTTAATAATATATGTCCGAAGGTATACTTAAAACGTTTATATAATTATAACTTAATTAAAGATTTGTGAAAAATATATATACGAGGCTATATTATTCCTTTTTATTAAGCTTATATATATCTTTAAAGAATTTAAGGTTAGCTATTATCGCCTTGTAGCTTTAGAAACTATAAGACGTGGCGTCTTTTACTTTTATTACTTTAAAGAAGCTAATAATTATTAGCTTAGCTACTTATTTAAGGGATATACTTTATTAGATATATTTTTAAGCAAAATATTAGATAATTTTATCTCTTAAATAGTAATCTTTGTTAATTATCTCTTTTAGCAAAAATCTTTTACTTAAAAATAGTAGAAGGCTTTATTCCGGATAATAGCTCTTAAGTCCGGCTATCTTATATAATAAATAACATATGCATTTTATTATAAGTAAGCTTATCTTGATTTTAAAGCAAGTAATTTGCTAATATATTTTATTATTTATTTTAATTTTAACTTAAATTGACTCGTTATTAAAGGATAATCGAGTAAGCTAATAAAACGTTATTGTGTTATTAAATGAAATCAAAAATTAACTTTTAAGTAGCTTTAAAGAGAAGGTGCTAAAGGAAATATATAAGGTTAAAATGCTTAATTAAATAAGAATATAGCAACTTGCTAAAGAAGTAAAGCAAATAAATATAAGTATAATTGCCTTGTTTTATTGCTTACTTATATAAATCTCGGTAGTCTTAGCAAATAGTAGATAATATTATATATTATTATAATAAGTATAAGAATTTAAAGCGGAATAAAAATAGCTTAAATATAAAGTTTATAAACATTAAAAATAATTGCATTAAATTTAACTTAAATTATAATTGATATTACTTTATAAGAGAGTTACTTTATATTTATCTCTTTAATTTAAGATATAATAGCATTAGCGTTTATCGGAGCAAATATGCTAATAAAAGCATTTTACAAGTGCTTAATGCGTATTACGCGCTATTTAGTATATGTTTAAACTTAGCTAGCATATGTTAAGACGTCTAAAATCTAATTTACGCAAATAAACACGCAGCTAAATATGTAATATTATCTTCTTATTTTCGACTTACCTCTTATTATTATAAAAAGCGTCTCTTTTCTAGAAATTGCTTTAATATTAATAACCTTTAATAGCCTAGTCCCTTTGCAAATTGCTAGCTTAAATCTTATAAGGCCGAATTATAATAGCCTCCTTATTATACTCTATTGCTTATCGAAAGAGTAGTAGCAAATTATTTTAAAAGCATTATAGCTAATTAAAATTAAAGATCTTACTCGAGAAGAATTAGTTGCGTAAAAGATAATATTAAATGCAATTGTTAAGCCCTTTAATTTACTTTATTACTATTAAATAATGCTTCGGGATCTTAGCTATAAGAGGAAAGGCAAAGATTTTACTTTAAACTTATATTTTTTTAAATATAAAAATATAATCTTTAAAATAATTTTTCGATTATCTTTAATAGCTATTTTGCTACTAATTAAGCGTCTAGTAGCTAAAGCCGCCGAAGTCGAGAAACCGAAGGAAGATAAGACACTTAATAAAGATAAGATATACAAGAAGAAGATTTTAATACTTAAAAGATTAATTTAAGATTTTAAATATATACTTATATATAGTTAAATTATAGCTTAAGTTTAGCGTTAAGACTAAAGAAGTAGCTAAATAGAGGCACTAATAATAAGCAAGAAGCGGCGAGGTAAAGCGTTAAATATAAGAAATTTATATTACTAATATTAAGTAAAAGCAATTAATTAAAACATTATATATAAACGACAAGTGACAAAAGCCTTATATCCCTTATAGCAACAATAACCCTTAATAAGAGTTTTACTTGCAATAGGCTCCTTATATATAAACTTGCTACTATTACCGAATTTATAATAAGCTACTTTATAAATATACAAATTTATATAAAATTAAGAGCAAAAGAGAATAAAGGGGCAAGAGAGAAGCTAAGAGGGGGGGCAAAAAGGCAAGTATAAAGAGGAAATAAATAACTTTAAGTAAAATATTTAAAACGTTAATATTAACAAGTTTTTATTTAATTAAATTCTTAATATAATTATTATAATTATATTTAGCTTTAATATAAAAACACTTGCGCTATATACTAGATATATTAACCCTCTTCTTATAGTTATATTTTTATTATTGTCAAGTGTAAAGCCGCTTATAATAATAAAAACGAGACAATCTCTTAGCAAGTTAACGCTAACTTAATCTCCTTTCGCAATCTAGTATATTATAGTTCTATTTACGCTAAGCTGCGAATAGTTAGCGGGATTCTTTAGTAAGTACTTTTATATGCTTACATCTATTTGTATTAAACGATATATTCTTTAATTGTCCTTCTTTTACGCTTATATATAAATCTTTTTTAAAAGCAACTTAGCATCTTTAAGTTTTTTTAAAGGTCTAATAAGCATTATTTAAAGGCATAAGGTTAACGTCGATATTAGCGTAGCAAAAGGGACCGTTCTTGTATAACCGAGAATGCGCTTAATAAAGTATAAATTATAATAGCTATAAAATTAGAATTATTATAAAAAGATTATATAATTATAAATATCGTTTAGCGTTTCCTTATTATAATACTAGCGGGCTTAAATTATATGCTATAATATTAGTAGCTAAGTTACCGAGCGTCTTTAAAGATATATACCTTAATTTATATTTTATTAAAGATAAGAAAAACGGTTATAAGCTACATTTTTGCTTAGCTTAAGCCACATCTTAACGTCTATTTTAGCTTTAATATTAGAAGTAATAAAGCTAAATTGCTATAATGCTATTTGCTTTTAAAATAGTATAATAAATTCTAGTAGACGCATTTATAGTTTATACTCTCTTAAGCATTTGTAAAGAGACTACTAATTTGCTTTTTAAGTGCTTTATATATTAAAGCAATTATTTTTGCCTTAAAATTGCCTCGAAATGCTCGGATAATAGTCTCGAGTCTTATATTAGCAATCGTGTAAAATGTTTTATTAATTAATAAAGAGGATTAAAGCTATAATTTTATCGATAATATCAAATATATTTTAAAGTAATACAAATAAGAGAGGAGGGGAAAGGAGGGAAGAAGATAAATAATAATAGTAAAGTTAAAACGTCTATTATATTTAGTTATAAAGTCCTTGCGTCAAAGCTTCACTTATATAATTTAATACCTTAATATACTAGTAATTACTATTTTAAAAAGAGTAACGTATAATAGTTAGCTAGCTTACCTTATAATAAGTATAGCTTTTTCTTTTAAAAGATGTTTAGACTAATATAACTTGCAAAAATCGAGGGTTTATAGCTATATCCTTATAGTATATAATTAGTATAGCACGCTAATGCATATGTCTCGAGCTTTAAAAGCAAGCCTTTTTACTTTATTTATAAAGCCGAATAAAACGGCTTAATTTTTAGGATTTATCTTTTGCAATTAAGATTATTATACAGCTATTTGTTATTATTTTTTATAGCTAAATACATGTAAAAGACTTTTAAAGTCGCTACTCTTGTTTATTTTTATAATTTATTACTTATTATATTATAATTAGCTTAAAAGGCGTTAAGTAATGCTTTAATAAGTTTAAAAAGCAAATTAAAGATATATTAAAGGCATAAAGCTAATAGTAATAATAGAAATCGAGGTAGCAAGTTAGCTATTCTCGAATAAAAAGCTTAAGGTTAGCTATAGCTTAATAAATTATAATAAAGCAAAAAGGCAAAACGATTTCCTTTTTTATATCTTATAACACTTGTTAAAACGGTAAATATAATTTAAAAAGTGCTTAGTAACTAAATTATATAAGAAGTAATATTTTAAAATTTAAAATCGATATTTAAACTATATATCTTTATTTAATTAGCGCATATTTATAGTTATATAGCGCACGTTTACAATTATTTAGCGCATATTTATAAGATTTTAGCGCATATTTATTTATATTAAGCGCATATTTATTGCTCTTTAGCGCATGTTTACACTTACTTTATTTATATTTAATTTAATATTATATGCATTTGATCTTATATAGCTAATAAAAGATAGCGCTTAAAGATTTATTTATAAGTAATCTTGCATTTTATCTCAAAAATAGCATGCTACGCTTTATACTTTAGCAAATTATAGTAAAGTTATAAGAGATATTACAAAATGCTATAAAATAAAGTAATATAGCTTGCCGGCATTTGCCTTTTTTTAGATAAAGTATAATAATAAAACTCCCTTTAGCGTATAAAGAGACTACTTTCTTAATCCCGGTAATCCCGGATAATCTTCTTAAATTATTTCGTGACATATTTAAAGTAGCCTTTTAAACTTTTCTCGATTTCGGTAATACTTATCTCGATTTCGATAACTTAAAACTTATTTGCAAATATTTAAACCGGAATATTATCGTTTATTTGCTATTTACTCGATAAAAGGATTAGTTAAACGAGCTTTTAAGAACCGTTTGCCGAGATAAGGCCTTTAAAAAAACATTTTTTCGATTGTGGATTTATAGTAAAAGCAATTATTACTTTTATTAAAAGTTACCTTAAAATTGCTTTAAAAGTTAACTTAAATTAAATCTTTTTAGCTTTAATTAGTTTAATAAATGCTATTAGTATTGCCGAGAAACTCGACTATATAATACGCTTAATATTAAGCTAAATCAAATTTCTAAATTTAATAATATTAAAGCTTAAGTATTTATATAGCTTTATTTTAAACATTTTAAAAGGAGTTTATACATTTTAGAATAACCTTATTACTTTTATTCGAGAATACTTAAAAGTGCATGTTAAAATAGTATTAGTTTAACAAGCAAGTTTTATTCTTTAAGCGAGATATATTACTAACAAATAAGCGGCTATCTTAATACCCTTTATTATATTAAATAATATTTATTATAATATAATCCGATACCTCGTTTAAGCCCGAAACCGCTTTTCGGTTTCTTTATAACCCGATCCGAAGACTGCTTCAGGGGAAATTAACTAGAGTATTATTAGTTTTTTAACGGTTTATAATCTTAAATATATATTATAAATTAAAAGTCTTATATGCGAATAAAGTAAATTAAGAAACTCTTTTCTTAACTAACTTTTCCTTTTAAAAGAGCATTCGAGAGCATTACCCGGAACCTTTAGCAAAGTTAAATATAAAGTTTATAAAGAGATTCTTTTTAAATCTTTTACTAATAAATTATCTCGAAAAGGGCAAATCCTTAAAAGCTATTAAAAGGGTATAATTAAATTAATATTATAATATTTAAGCATATTTGGCTATAGATAAAAAGTTAAAAAGTTACTTTATAAATTTTATAAAGGTATATTAAATTTTATCTTTAATATATATTACTAATATTATATAGCATTTAATTAACTTATAAATTTTATATTTTGCAATAGCTATATGCAAGGCCTTTTATATATAAGGGTTTTAGTCTAGCAACTACAAGCTATTGCAAGTTTAAGTTTAGATTATTATTAATCCGGATAACAACTTTGCTAATTATATATCTTTTATATTTAAATATAGTTATATTTTATTTTTATCCTTATATATTATAGCATTACGAAAATTCGAAACACCCGAAAATCGATTAAGTAAATTCTTTAAGATCTTTTAATATTTGTAGCGCAAATAAGAAGTAAAGGAGATATAAGAAGTAAAGAAGGCTATAAGTAAGTCTTAGTTAATAATTGCTTAAAAGTATTTAATATATAATAAATTATATTAGTTATTAATAGATATGCAAATTATATAAATTATATTATAGTTAATAATAGCAATTGCTTTAATTACTTAAAACAAAAAGCTCTGCTTAATCTTTATACTATTAATAACGCTAGCAAAGAAAATTTACGAAAATAGCAAGTATATAATATAAAGCTTTTACTTAATAAGCTAGAAATTCACTTCTAAATATCCGATCCCTTTATATATACTAAATATTAGCTAACTTAAACGCTAAGTAATAAAAATCTTAATTATTTATTATAAGACTTAAATTCGAATTATATAAAGCACCCTTCTCCTTTAATTATTCTTAAAAAGGAATTTAAGAAGCGGAATTTTTTTGCGAAATCCTCCTTGCTAATACTTTTTAAAAGATTGCCTTTTAATATTAATGCAAATGCGTAACGGGTTATTATAAGATTACTCTTTAAAAGTTAATATTTTATATATTATATAATCTCTCTAATAAGAGACTAAGTTAAAATAATTTAAGTTGCACCGAATTAGGAGAAAAAACGTTAATATAAGCATGCTTGCTAAGCGTGTAATAAGAAGAAAATAAAATATAATAAGACAAAGCCTTCTTATAAGTCCTCTTTTAGTCTCTTTAATTTTGTGCTTTAAATTTAGCTAATTAGAGTAAGTAAGATTTATAAAAGGTTATCTCTTTTATACATATATATTAAATCTTAACCGAAACTATTACTAATAAGCTAAGCTTCCCGAAATCGTGCATTAAATACAAAAATAATTGCGTCTTGCGATAAATTGCTATTATTAATAGCAATAATTTAAAGAGATTTAAACTATAATACTAAAAGCTAAGTATCGAGTATAACGTCTCCCTTTAACACAAACACCCTTTTACTAGCACCTCTAAAAAGAGTATTTATTATAAGACTAGCTTCCGATAGCTAAGATTTTATAATGCCCCTTATTATATTAAACTTATCTTTTAGTTTTGCTTATAACCTCTTTACAACACTACTATTAAGTCTTTTTTAAAGTTTAATAATTATTTGCAATATAAAATATAAGCGTGCTAATAGCGCTATAAAGGCTTTTATAGGATTTAGTAAAGGCTAGTTTTGCTTGCTTGCGTTAAATTTAAGATATTAAAACTTTATAATTATATTATTACTAAATAAACTTGTCTTTGCAAGTTAAGCCGGCAAAAATATAAAAGAAGGGTTAATATAAAGTTTATTAAGGGCTACTTTTATAAGTTAGCTACTTTCCGATAGCTAAGATTTTATAATAAACCCTTAAATTAGATTACTTGCTTTGCTAAAGTTTAAAAAAGTTCTTGCTTAAAGTCGGAAATAGCTAAAGAAGCTATCGAGAAGTAGTTGCTTTATATATAAAAAGAGGCGCGTAAAGTATAATAAAAAGAAGCCTTTTTATAAGTTTTTTCTCGTCTTATCTTTTCTTAATTTATCGCTTATAGCTAATACCGGGGAAATAAAAATTGCTAAAGATATAATACTTTATATAAAAGGTATAAAGGGCTTTTAATAGACAAGTAATGCAAAAAAATCCTCAAATAAGATAAGATATAACTCTTAAAAGACTAAGAAGTAAATTCTTAGCTAAATTTAATACGATTTTATATAAGTAAGATAAGTATTAAAAATATTGCATTAATAATAAAGCTAAGAGTTATTTTATTATAAGTAAAGTTTATTTAAAAGACAAGAATTCCGCTAAATAAAATAAATATAAGGCACTTATAAGACAATTTCGTAACTAGTCGCTCTTTATAAATCTTGCTAAGCAAAAGAACAAAATTAAGCAATTAAATGCTTTAGTCTTAAAGTCGACCCCTTTAATAAGATTTAAGCCTTATAATAAATAAGCATAAATAGCTTAACAAAAACTAGCTAAAGACTACGTGACGTCACATTAATAAAATTAATCCTTTAGTATCTTACTTTATTATGCCCTTAATCGGATTAATATAAAGCTTTTACTTAAGCCGAATCCGAAATTTATAAGTCAAATATTCCTTAAAAGAGTACTTGTAAAGGCTTTTCTTCTTAGCCCCTTACTTAAAGTTAGCTAATATAAAGTAAGTAAGAAAATTTATAATATTAATAGTAAAGAGTATAAAGTATATTTACTTAATTACTAGTATATAAAATTGCTTATTATTTAAAAACAAAAACTTAAGCGAGATTTTATATAAGATTTATTTGACTATCGATATAAGAAGAGAGTAACTTTAAGCACTAATATTTAACGGTTTATGCAAAGAAAGAATATATAAAGCTTGCAATAAAAATTTATATATATTATAATATTTTATTATATCCGGCTCTTTAATATTATAGCACACTCCTTTCGTTTTTTATATAATATTATAGCTTACTCTTATATTATCGAAAACGGAATTTTATGCGAAATAGAGGATTATAATAAGAACTTTATATGCATTATAGCATTACTACATTATCGAGGTTTATAGTAATAACGAGGCTCCCGCTAAAGCAAAGCATAAAGTTTTAAGGCCTCGGGCATATAACTAAAATAAATTTTATTAAAGGAAACTAGTAAAGTTCCTCCCCTTTTTAAGGATATAAGTCAAGAAAATACTAAAAACGTCTCCTTAAATTAATAATATAATAGTATTATTACAACTAATAGAAATTAGGCAAATTTGCTCTTTTTAAAAGCTATATTGCCTAATCTTAGTCCTTTAATAGTACGCTAAATAAAACTTACGCATGCCCAAGTATACATATTGCCTTTTTAGACTTTAAACTACGCTTAAAGTGCACTATTACCGGCAATTCCTTGCTTTTTTACTTTAATATCTTGCTATATCGACTAGTACGCTATAGCTAATCTTATACCTCTTAACAAATTATTACAAGCAAATAGCCACTTACAATTTATAAAATAATAAGCGCTATAGTTTTGTGTATTATAAAACGCGAGGCAAAGAGGTCTAATTTAGGGAATATAACCTTATTTATTTTAATTTAAGTCAAAGACTAAGAAATGTAACTAATATAGCTATTTAGCGCCGAATACAGCTAAGAATGCTTATAAAATAAGTATTTTCTGCTTAATAATACGCTATTTCTAAAGTTTGGCGCTTTATAGCTAAATCGGCAAGGCTTTGTTATACTAAGCGCACATTTATTAATATTATAATAAGATTTGCTTATAAGAAGGCTATTCGGCTTTTTAAAGAAAAGATAAATATATCAATTTTTATCGGAGGTTAAGTGTAGCAATTTATATATAAGCAAATAATAATATTATATAATTATTAAAGGGGGAAAACTCGACTAAACTAAGCTTAAAGCTTAAGTGCAAATACACAGGCTATATAATGTATATGCCCGAGCTATATAACGTCTTTAAGGCATATATAAGACCTTAATCTTAGTCCCTTAAACTTAATATTTGTTTTTCCCTTTTTGCGCTTGCTAGCAGCTAACTTTAATACTAATAACGCAATTTACGTGCCCTTTATTAAAGAATTATATATTATAGCCTCGCGCGCGTTTAAAATAAGCTATAATAGCAAAGAGTTATAATATTATTTTATATTAACATTTAACAAAATTGCTTTTATATTTTAAGCATAGCAATTTATATATAAGCAAATAATAAATACTATATAATTATTAAAGGGGGAAAACTCGATTTTAATGCAATTAATATTAAATTAAGGCTAAATTTGTAATATAACTATATTTATAATAACCTTTAGCAATGTTAGCATTAAATAAACCCTCTTCGGTAAAGGTTTAAAGGATATTTAAGTAAGGGATATCGGTTAAATTTAATCTTAAAGATTTTTAGTGTTTATAAGATATTAATACTGCCTTTATACTTTATACCTTTGCTTAATAAAGTTATAATAAGATTAACGTAAGTTTGCTATAATAGCAATTAAATCTCTTTATAAAGCGGAATTTATTAATATGCATTACACTAAAGTGCTACTATATCTGCAATTTATCTTATTATAAACGTAGCTACTAGTATTAAGCTTATAACTAGCAAGTCGCTTATAAGCTATCAAAAAGCGCTTCTTATTAGCATTTAATGCTAGTAATTTATTTCCCCTTTAGCCGATTAGCTAAGTATATAAATTTTTAAAATGCTTAAAGTTAATTATTTTTTCTAGCACGTAAGGATACACGTTAGCCTTAAAAAAACCTTAATTTAACATATTAAGTCGAAGATAAAAGGATAAGAAAGAAACTTGCTATTTAAAGAGGTAATATTTATTATTAATGTCTTATCTTTAACGATAAAGTATAAGGTAAATTTCGCTTTAAAGCGAGGCTTATAACTAGGATAAGAGACGTTAATAGCTTAAATCTATAGCCTCTTCTTAGCGAGCAAGTTACTATTTATTAACCTTTTCTGTTTGCTATAATTAAATCTCCCGAAGTAAGCATTTTAAAGTCGCTTAAATTTAAAGTAATCTTACTTATTATTTGTCTTATAATAAAGTAAGTCTCTAATTAATAACTTAAGCTTTATATATTTATAGATGCCCCTTTACCCTTATCGGGAAGAATGTATAAAGTTAATATTAAAAAAAAAGTAAGCAAAGATATTTATATTTGTTATAAACTTATATGTTTTAACTAGTATTTAACACAAATACAAGAAAGAATAACTACTTCCTTGTAAAAGCGCACGCTTATAACGCCTTTAAAGATAAATTGTAGCTAAAAATATAGACAAATTAAGCACTTTAACTTATAATAAAAGAAAGACCGACCTAGTTCTTTATTTTAAAGAAATTTATAGCCTCTTTTTAGCAAGCAAGTTACTATTTACCGATTTCTTTTATTTACTATAATTAGCTCTTTTAAAGTAAGCATTTAAGCCTTGCGCTAATATTAACCTTTCTATTAAATATAGCAACTTATTAATATTATAAGGCTTTAAATCCCTTTGCTTAAAGGATATTATAAACTTGCTATTACTATTTAGCTTTACTCGTTTTCGAAAGTTTCTATCTTTGCTAATAAAGGAACAATTACCGATTTCCCTTATAATAAGATAGTTATTTAAGTAAAAAGTAGCGTTTAATAATTATTCGAGTAATAGTTTAAAGGCTAAATCGCTTTAGCGTATTATGCAAAAGATAAAGCTAACGCTTATATATTCTTTATTATATCTTTCCGGGATTAAGTCTAATTCGAAGTAAAATAAAGAAGCAATAATATAGCATGCTATATTATTAATAACGCTAGATATTAATTAATCTTCTTATGCTTTTAATTAAAGTTTGTATATGCTTTTAATATAGTTTAACCTTAGCAAGATACTATTAAACTTTATATTAAAGCAATAATATTTAAGGTAAGTTTAAAAAATTTGTTTAACTTATTAATTACGCATTTTCTCTTAAAATATATATTATAACTTAAGAAAAGCTTTATCCTTTTAGCGATAAAAGAAGCTAAATATAAATATAAATAGCCTTCTCTTTATAAGAGGACTTCCGGTGCTTAATAAGACGATAAAATTAAGCTTTTTAACTAGCAAGAATATAGCTATTGCCTTAGAAAGCGCTAAGATAAGCGAATTATTTTTAAGAGGTTTATCGTCTTAAAATATATTAATGTTATTTATTTCCTTTAAAGGGAAAAACTTGTATATATAATTAATAAAACATTTTAAAGAAAAGCAAAAGAGTATAAGATATTTAAGCGCTATAAATGCAAATTTTGCGTTATATTTTATATTAATTTATAATATAAAAAAGCATTTTAGTAATTACTTATATTTCTTAAAGTAGCATATTCTTATAGCTATCCTTTAGCCGTATAATATAATATTCTTAGTCTTTATCTCGGACTTTAACTCTATTATAATTAATAAATATGCAATAAGATAGCTTATAAATAATAGTAACAAAAAAGCTAACTCTTATCCTTATTAAAATTATATAAGAGTAGTCTAAGATTTGCTTGTCTTTAAACGCCTCCTTTATAGCTACTTCGATATATGCTACAAGATAAAAGCTATCAAATAAAAATGATATTTAAAGCTTAAAAAGCTAAGAAAAGAAAGGAATTCTTAAATTTGCTTATTTTGCAAATGCTACTTTTATAAGCCTTTTAAAATTCTTTAAAGACTCTTCGACTATTTACCCCTTAACAAATAGTTTAATAGCATTTAAACCTCCTTATAAAGTTAGCTAAGCTTTTTAGGCTTCTTTAAAGCACTTACTTAAACTAGTCTCGATAATAACCTTAAAGAATCTTTATAATAAGATCGGTAACTTAATATAATTTTAAATTTGCTTTATCGATTTTAATAGTAAAACATTGCGCGCCCCTCCCTTATCGATATATAAAACTATTACCTTAATAGTTAAAGGATAAGTCTTTATAGCTAACTTATTAAGTATTTTTGTATTATAAAAGAAGTAGCTATAAACTTTAAAGACTTAAAAGTTATCTTTGCAAGCGTCTTTAAATAATAAGATATAATTTTCACATATAATATGCTTATATAGTAAATTGTACTAGGGTTTATAGTGCAAACAAGTAAAGCAAGTAAAATTGCTTTAAATGCTATATTAACAATCTTTAAAGCCGTTTTAGATACGTTTATAAACCTCTAATAAAGGCATCTTATAGCGGATAAACTACTTAAATAACTCTTATAAATAGCTTTCGACGCTATTAATAAAGCTATTATATAAGATAACATCTTAAGATTCTTTAAAGGCAATTACTCTCGACTTACTTATTTAGTAAAACACGTCCTTATATAAGGTTTAAAACACGTCTTCGGGCTTAAATACTAGTTTATAAATTAAAACTTATAACCCTTTAAAAGGAGGACGACAACTTATAATAAATATTTAAAGGATAATTGTTTATAAGGATACTCGAAGCAATAATAAAGACTATAAACTTAGTTAGCTCTCTTGCTAACTTTATATGCTTTAAGAAGATAGATAAATGCTTAGCTAAGTCTTCGGCAATAAGGTTTTGCTTTCTCGAGGCTTTAATAAAATTAAATAATTCTTTTAAGGTTTAAGAGAAGTAATTATAAGCGTATCGGAAAAGGGTAATAAAATAAGTTATAAAGAATAAGGTGCAAGTCTCTCCTTTATTTATTTGTACGTTATTTGACTTATATAAAAAGCACTCCTTTAAGCGTTTATATCGCGCTTCGGAGGAGACTTTGTAATTTAAGAGAAGAGCAATAATATAAATGCTTAAGATATACTTAAAAAGGTTATATGTTATTTCTTTTCTTAGTAATTAAAGAAAGGCTTTTATAGCCTCTTACTTTTAAAGGGCCCCCGGAAATATTTTCTTAGTTATAATAATTACTCGGGGGCTAGTGCTTCTCGGAAGCGCTAATAGCTAAGCTTTCTTTAGCTATATAGCTATATAGCAAGCGATTTGTCTAAATTTACTAATATTAGCTAAAAAGAAGCAAAAGACGTTTGCAAAGGGGAAAAGGAGGCAAGAATAAATATTATTTGTAGTTTCCTCTTTTAAAAGATTTTGCTTTATTATATTATAGCACTTCTCGGCTATAAGCGCCTTTACTTTAGCGCGTTATTAAAGGAGATTGCTATTTGCGATAAGTATCGGCCTATTATAAAAGATATTATAAGGGTTAATATAAAGATGGATTTCGCTAGCAATTTGTTTTCTTTTAAAATTCCGGGTCTTTAGTCTAAATAGTTTTTAAAGAGCTAATAACTTTAAACTATTACCGATTAAAATAAGAAGGCTAAGTTGTTATATATCTAAATCTTATATTTAATAAGTAAAGGTTTAAAGTCGGTTTAATTTTAAGAGGGAAGTTTTATTGCTATATATATTAAGATTAAGCTAATAGCTATAATTATAATGCTTTATAATAAAGAAAAGAGTAGCTAGCTATAAAGTAAAGTCGTTATTTTAGAATTGTAATAAAGGATAAAGAGAATTATATATAGTAAATTAAGTACTTAAATTAGCTTTATTAAGTATTATAATAAAATCTTAGTTAAATAAGAGGCTGCTAGTAAATCTTATTTATTTTAAGAAACTTGGTATTAGATTTAAAAACGTTTTAAAAGAATTAAGAATTAGCTTAAAGAGGAAGTCTAGTTTAGCCCCTTTAATTTAGCTAGTGTAATAAGGATAGCGAGAGTAATAAATCCCCCTTAGTTATCTTAATCGGTTATTAAGTTTATAATATTTAAATATTATTTAAGATGCCTTATAAACGACGTTACTAATCTAGAAACCTTTAGCCTTTTACCTCTCCTCCGAATGCTTTAAATTAATCGAATTTAAGGCACTTTTGCGCAATTTATGCAAAGCCCCGATTTTCGAAATATTATAAACGTTATCCCTTAATGCTAAGTTAAACTTTAAAACTAAGCATTTGCTCTCGGCTAAAATGCATAAAACTTATTAATGCGATTTTGCAAAAGTTATTACCTTAACTAGTTATATAAGTATATAAGATTTATAACAATTATAATATTAATGCTAAGCAAGAAAAACTATTACTAATATATAATAACGCTATTAAATGCCCTTACTATTAACTTAGCTTAAGGCGGGAAGGATCTTTACTAGAATATGCTAACGCTATTAGATAATGCTGCTAAGTTAGCCTAAAGCAAGAAGGAATGCTACTAAAATATGCTACTATTAAACTATCTAGAAAGAGTTTTTTAGCTAGTCGAGCAAAATTGCCGGGCAATTTATACTCGACGAGATATAGCTTAGCAAGGCTTTATACTATATTAGAAGAATTACTTCCTTTAATAAATTACTTCCTTTAATAAATTACTTCCTTTAATAAATTACTTCCTTTAATAAATTACTTCCTTTAATAAATTACTTAAAAAAGCTTATTATAGCAATTATAAAGCGTTTTTAATTATTTAGAAAATAAATAATTTATATAATTAAAATTAATACTCTTTATAACATTTATACGCTTTAATATAACCTTACTATCGCGTAACTCATTTAAGTGCTACTTGATATTTTAATAAAGACGAATTAACTAAACACTTATTTAACTTAAATACTTTATATAACCTATATCGTATTATATATAATAAGATAAGTAAAAGGAGGAAAGAGCAATTCTTTATATAAAATAATAATTTGCCTTTTACCGGCTTTAACCGTTATTATTTTGCTTATATAACTTATAAGATCTTTCTTATTAGTTTAGTCTTCGGGAAATTTTTAAAGCTTACAATTAAGTAATTAAGTGTATTAATTGCTAACTATTTGCTAGTATCCCGAGAGGCATAGTTACCCTTTTAAAAATAGATATAAGATAGTTAATGCTACTTATATGTTTTAACTAAGATTGCTACTCTATTTTCTTTTTAGCTTTAATAAAATTAAATAATAGCGGTTTAAACAAGAATAATATTACTTTTATTACCCTTTCTGCAAATAGTTCCTCGCTTAATATCGGATTTAAAGATATAAATTTATTAGGCGTAATATCCTTTTGTGCCCTTTATAGTCGTTTTCTTATATGTGATTATATTAAGCTTAAACTCTTTTTTATTTTTATCTTTTTTATATCTTTAAAAAGCTTAATTTAATATTTCGGATATGCACGCTAAAAACTATTAAAAAGAGATATTATATTTATAAAAAGGTACTTATAATTTGTTTTATAATTAAAGGCTACAATTTTCGATTTGTAAATATATATATATAATACTCTTCTGCTTTGCAATTATATATAATTAATATTATATTAAAGTTATAAAGCTCTTTTATCTTTTAAGATTTTAATTTTAAGCCTCGTCTTCTCTTCTTCTATTACGCATTCTATTTTTTAAAGGACTTTTTCCGGATTAACTAGGGGCTTATAGTTATACTTGTTACTAATATTAATAGCTCTTATTTTGCTTATATTATATAAGTAATAAAGTTTATGCTTTAAATATAAGTATTTACTTTAGCTAAAGATAAAGTACTTATTTTAGCTCTTTAAGCTTTTTTTAAGTATACTTAAAATAAGATTTGCTCGACTTAGCCTTATTTTATATGTATTTAATATAAAGCAAAGAAAGAAGCTTATATAGCTTATCTTATAAAGTTTATAAACTTATCTTTTTTAATTATAAATATTACGCTATAATATATTATAGCCCTCGGATGCTTTATAGCGCTATTCTTCCTTTCTTATTATATATTACGCATTACTAGAATCTTTTACATATATATTATATTCCGCTTTCTTAAGCATTTATATTACTTACTAGTTTACTAATACTTAAAGGGTTTAAGCAAGACGACGCGATTTGATATCTTTCTAATTTTCGCGCTTTTAGCTAAGAATATTATATGCTTTACTTTCGAAGTAGAAGATGTCGTAAGCCGTCTTAGTATATTATTTGTTATTAACCTTATACTACTAGTGCTAAAAGAGTATATAAATGTCGTTGCTAATTGCTATAAAGTTAGTTTTAATGCTTATACTTATATACACAAATAGCTAAGGGGAGTTGCTATCCTCGAGGGTCTTATACACGTAATAATAGCTATGTTGTTATAACTATTTAATTTATATACAAGATTTAGGATTAAAGCGCTTATAATAAGTAAATTACATTTTATAAAAGTAAGCAAAAGCTAATACTTTATTTAAACTATTACTTTTATAAGAATTATACTTTTCTCTTTAATAGCTTTTATATATTAGCATTATTATAAAATCTTTTAAAAGCTTTACCTTATTCTTGCTATTATACTAATAGCTGCGATATACTTTTATAGCTTATCGAAATAGCTTTTTGCGTTGCTAGTAATATATCTTTTTATAGCAATTTGCATTTAAATATATATAGCTATCCTTTAGCTTTAGCAAGTCCTTTATTGTAACGTTAAATATAAGAAACTGCTAAGCCGAGCTATAATAATAACAATTACTTATAAGATAATAAAGAGGGATATACTTATATCGGATGCTATTTATATATATATTTAGCTAGCAAAACTATAAAAACTTAAAGCCGGCTAATATATATACTTTAGTATCTTAAGCATAAGTTATACCTCGATTATGTAATTGTATCCCTTCTTTATATCTTAATAATACTAGGATAAGGAAGGCAATATTATTATTCTTATTATAAAAAAGAAGAAAGGATTTACTAAGCACTTATTCTTATATACTAGTAGCGAAGTCGATGTCGACTTACGCTTTAATATAAAAGCTATAATAGAAGGGCTATATAGCAAGGAGCTAAACCTTAAATCCTATAATATAGTTTTATTATTTGCTATAAGTATAAGGATAATAAGTTAGCTATTATACGTTATACGACTCTTAAACAAGTATTATAATTACAAATTAAAGTCTCGAAAGATTACTTTCTTTTAAGTATTAAAATTTAAATATAAGCCTTTGCTAACTCTTATAAAAGTGGCCTTACTAATAGCTAAATTAAAAGTATATATAGCGTAGGTTGTTAATATAATAATAAAGTTACTTAAAAGAGATACCGATAAAGTTTATTTGCCTTTATACTTATTATATAAGATATTATTAACAAGTCTTATTACAAATCTTAAATATTAAACTTTTTGCTTTAAGCAATTACCTTTTTAATAAAACAAAAGAAGGGGACTTTGCTCCTTTAAAGAAGCGCATTAGTATAACTTATATTAGCTACAAATTTATAAATGTTAAAACGCTAATTCAGTTTATAATTACAAGTTAAAAAGGTAAAATTATTATTTCTTATAAGTTACTTTTTTTACCCTTTACTTGAAATGCTTGCTAAAACTTTATATATAATATATACTAATAACAAGATAAGTAAAAAGATTCGGAAAGTTGTTTAGCAAATGCTAAATAAGACAATTTACTTTAAAAAGCTTAAATATAGTTTACCCTCGCTTTAAAAGGGCAACGCGCGCTTAAAGGGTATAGTTTAATAATATATAAAGAGAGGGAAGGTTAAGTAAGGATTATGCAAAGTCTATTAATCTCGCTTAGCAACGTCTAAAACACTAGTCGACAAACACGTATAGCATCTAATATACTACTTATATCTTTCTTTATTTATTTTTATTATATTTAAAATTTAAATATAAGATTTGTTTTTATTAATAAAGTTATATAAATGCTAATTTTAAAGTCAAATACTTAATTTAGCACTTAAAATAAATATAAAGTTTATTACTATTAATAAAGTTGCTTAATTAAGAATAAGTATTAACCCCTTATTTTACTAGCTTTAAGTAAAGATGCATAGCCTAATAATATAACACCTTGCTTATTTAGACTTTTTATATTCCTCTTTAAATAAGGCTAAAAGTCTTAAGTACTTTATAATTGCTTCTTCGAGTATCTTTATTGCAAGTGTCAACTACTTTAAGAGATACTTATATAGCAACTCCCTTTTTTGCATATAAGCTAGCTTTTATTAGAGCTAACCGCTTTCCTTGGTTTTATGCTTAATTATCTTTAATAAACTCGAGGTTATAATATTTTTAAATGCTTATAAGCTTTCGTTTATTGCCTTAATTGCTACGATTTTGCCTTTATTATTACCAATCTTATTGTCGATAAGGGTAAGGCTTAAGGGCTTATTAGACTTAGACTTTAAGTGCAAGAGGCAAAGTCTCGGTTATTTTATTTTAAGCATAATTATTTTATTGTGCATTTTGCATTACAAGTTAATATTACTTATAGTCCTCGAATAAGAAGAGGCCATTTTCGGCTTTACTTAAACTTAAAATCGGACAATCGGCAAGGATCTTACTTGGTTTACTAATAAAAGGGTTAGCTATCGACTTTAACCTTAGCTTACTTGTAGCAATAATAATACGGCTAAGCTTTAAAGATAGCTAATAAAGGGTATAATTCTTATTTTAAAACATTTATTAATTTTAATATAATTATTTAAAGTAAATAATCTTTAACTTATTTGGCTTTTAAGCTTAAACTTAAAGTTTTATAATCGGTGCATTTATTTATAGCAGCTTTAGCGCCTTCGAAAATACATGTTAATAAATAAGCAAATCTTATATTACCCCTTAAAATACTACTATTTAATAATAATAGTTTAAGTAATAAATAGTGCACTTCCTTCCGACTCCTTCTTATACTTTTTAAAGCTTTTGCTTAAGCTTTAATCGAGAATCTAGTCGGAGACCCTTACGCTAAGAACAATTGCAGTTTAACCGGAGTACCTTAGCTATATAATACTATTATCGACTCTAAAAAGATGCACGCATTAGAAATTAAAAATAAGAGTAGCTATAGCGCTAATTACTATTATGCAAGTTTGCTATAAGGCTTGTGCTAAGGCCTTAAAGAGGTATATAAAGATACAAGATAATAACGACAAGCATATTAGCATTTATATCAATTTTGTTTGTAATATTTTATATTTAGCTTAAATATATATATAACCTTTAAAGCTTAGCTTTCACATTATAGTAGCCTTCTTTTATAAGCATTATAAGAAGGTTTAATTTTTAGCTTTAAATATATTTTATTTAATAGATAATATTTATAACCCTCTTATCGAATTAGACGGATTCTTAAGCTTTTAAAAGCTAATATTTGTTGCTTTATTTATAAATTACACGAAAACTTAGTCTAAAAGCTATAAAATAAAATTTAAAGACATTAAACTACCTTCTCTGTTTATTAG
>Ga0302221_10000594_pt1 | contig 26123 bp, 9 predicted proteins | sample II_Palsa_E2_1_FD_193517 | JGI IMG/M metagenome (GOLD analysis project Ga0302221, IMG submission 193517) | Peat permafrost microbial communities from Stordalen Mire near Abisko, Sweden - II_Palsa_E2_1 | ecosystem: Environmental > Terrestrial > Soil > Palsa > Peat permafrost | place: Sweden... | reverse complement strand
CTAATAAAAAAAAATTATAATATTAATAATTATTAAATTTTTTTTTTATAAATTATATTAATAATATTTATTTATAAAAAAAATAAATAATTATTTAATATAGTTTATTTATTTAAATATTATAAATTTATAATTATATATTTTTTTATTTTTTTTATAAACTTTATAAATAATAATAAATATTAAATATATAAATAAACTTAATTTATTTATTTATTTTTTTTTTTCTTATATAAATTATTATAAATTTTATTAAAAACTTTATAATAAATTAAAAAAAAATATAAATAATTATTAAATTTAATATTTTAAGAATCTTTAATTAAAGAGATTTTTATTATTTTATCTTTAATAAATTTAATAAAATAATTATTCTTTTAAATATAATTATATTAATTATAAATCTTTTTACTTTTTTAAGTCTTTAAGGATTTCTTTATATAAATATATACTTTATAAATAAAAATAAAAATAAAATTTCTTTAAAAGTCTTAATATTAAAAACTAAATTATATTCTTTAAAGTAAGATTTATTATTTATAAGAAATATATTTTAAGAGTTTATAATAAATATATCTTAAATTAAATAATAAATAAGATTAAAAAAAAATACTTGATTTAGTTTTAAAAATAAAGAATAATTATATTTATTTATAGTTTTATAAACTATTAAATATTATTTAATAAAGTTTTAAAGTTAAAATAACTTTATTATTAACTATAAGTATTAAAGAATTTAAGAAAAATTAAATTATAAATTAAATTATAATTATATAATAATTAATTTTAATTATAAGAATATATAATAAACTAAATATAATTCTTATTATTATAGCTATTAAGATATTTATTATATTAATAATAAAGTAGGATTTATTTATATTATATTTATAAATTATATTAATATATATATATTTCTTAAAATATATTATTTTATTTATTAAATTAATTATAATATTTATTATTATTAAATATATACTTAAAAATATAAAAGATTATTCTTTAAAAATATATATATAATTAATAATAATTAACTTAAATTCTTTTAAATAAAATATTATTATTTTATAAAGATTAATTTTATATATAATTAATTAAATTAATTTAAATACTTTAGTCTTACTTAAGTTCTTTAAATAATATTAAAAAAAATTAAGATTAAATTATTTATATTAATTAAAATATATTAAGGATTAAATTATTTATTATTAAGAAAATAATTTATATTAAATATATTAATTATTTATATAATAATTAATATCTTAATAATAATAATAAATTTATTAAACTTAATTATATTAATATAAAATAATTATTTAGTTTATTTAATTAGTTTTTATAAAGGATTATTTATTCCTTTAAATAAAACTCTTTTCTTATTAATTAAAATCTTATATTTAAAATATTTAAAAAAAAAGTATAATTAATTATATTATAACTAATTCTTATATTAATATAAATCTTATATTTATCTTTATTAAATATAATTATAATATTAAACTTTATATATAAAAAGTTTTCTTTAAAAAAGATTATATTATTAAATTTAATTTTCTTTATAATTATTTTTTATTTTTTTGTTTTTATTTAAATAATACTTATTTATTTTTATAATTTCTTTATTATTATATTAATTCTTTAAATAATATATAAGAATATATATATAAAAAGTTTATTATAAAATTTAAATAAAAAATAATATTTATAATAAATATATTAATATTTATATTCTTCTTTAAATATTTTTTTTTTATAAAATAATTAACTTTTAAATATAATTATTAAAAAAAGATTTTATTATTAATTTCTTTAAATAATTTAATATAATATATTTTATTACTTAACTTAAGCTTATATAAATAATAATTTAATTAATTAATTATTATAATTAATTTATTTCTTTAAGAATAATTATTCTTTATATAATATTTTTTTAATTAATTATAATTATTTAATTATTTTATTTTATAAAACTTATAATTATATTCTTTAAAGTCTTAATTATATTAGTTTTAATTATTATATTTCTTAAATATTATAATAAAATATTTATTATAATTTTAATAAAATTAATTATATTAATAAATAAATTAATTATATTTATTATAATCTTAATTATTTTAAGTTAAAGAATTATATTATTAATTTAATTAATTATTCTTTTAAATAAAATAAAAATATTAATTATTTATTTATAAATAAAATAATACTTTAAACTTTTTAATAATTTTTATATATTCTTTAAGAATATTATTTAAATTAAATATTTATAAAAAATATTTAATTTTTATATTTATTTAATTATAGATTATTAATCTTATTCTTATTTAATTTATATTATTTAGTTTAAGTATTTAAGTTATTTTAATATATTAAAGTTTTTTTTATATAAATATAATAATAATATTATTATTTTATATAATATTTTTAATTATAAATTATTTTTTATTAAATTTTTAAGTTATAGTTTTTATATTTAATTTAAATTATTATTAAATCCTGTTTAATATAATTTTAATTTTTTTTTTAAAGATTTTTTTATTTAAATATAATAAAGTCTTGATTCTTTAAGAAATAACTTAAAGTTATTAATAATTTATTAATATTTTATATTATATTAATTATTATTTTTAAAAAAGATTTTAATATATTTAATAAATAAATTAATATTTATATAAATTATATCTTTATTATTTAAAATTACTTTAAAGTCTTTATTATTAATTTATTATAAATTAAATATATTAATTTTATTAAACTTAATTATTTAGTTTATATTTAATATATTATTATTTTTTATATTTTTAATTATTAATTCTTATTATTATCTTTCTTTAAAAAAAGCTTATACTTTTAATAATTATTAAACTTTATTTTTTAGCTAAGCTAAATATTATTAAAAGTAATAAACTTAATTAATTTTAATATTAAGAGATTTATTAACTAATACTTAAAGTCTTTAATATTAATAATTTAGATATTTATTTATTATTCGTTAGCTTTTAATTAAAGTATTAATTTTTTTGTTTATTATATATTAATTTTTAATTAAAGAATTAATCTTATTATTTATATTATTTATTCTCTTAAAAATCTTATTAAATTTTTTTATAAATATAAAGTTTAATACTTTTATTTTTATTCTTATATTTATAATAACTAAATTTATTCTTTTATTAGTTATATAAATTAATTTTTTTTATTTTTTGACATTTAGAGTTTTATATTAATCTTTATTATCTAATAAATTTAATAAGATAAAATAATTTAATAAACTTAAATAATTACTTTAAGTTAACTAATATAATATCTTAATATATTTTAATATATTTATTGATTTTAACTTTAAAAAAAAAAAAAATTAATTAATATTAAGACAAGTTAATTCTTTATATAAAAATAAAATTTTTATAAAAAGTAAGGTTTTGTTTAATATAATTATTTAATTATACTTTAACTTAATTTAGTAATTATTAATTTTAATTAATTAGTTTTTGTTATAACTAAATTTAATTAGTTTAATAAATTAAAAGACTTTATAATATTATTGGTATTATTATTATTTATTATAATAAATATAAGATATATATATAAATAATTAAATTAGATAATCTTCGAGTATGCGACTCGAAGGTGCTTTGTATCTAATATATAAATATGGCTCACGTGACATCTCGCTAAGAAAAGAGGATAAACCCCCCGTGCGCTATAGTATTACAGTCTTTACTCTTTAGCGACGACTTTATCAGCAAGGGTATTTCTGGTATATTACTTGCTAAAAGCTATACCTTACTGCTATATAAGTTATTAGACGATTACTTTAGGCGATTATATATATATTTTGGTATAAGGAATAATTAAAGGTTTTATAGTTAAATAAGGTTATATTTTTAGTTAAAGGAAGGACTATCAAGCAGAGGATTATAAGAAATAAGAAGGAAAGGACATACCTTATATATATATAATACTAGTTCTACCAGGGCCATATAACGCCTGTGTATACCTAAGGAGCTATTAGATATGGTTATAAGAGTCCCTTAGTATTTCTTTATAGGTCTGGCAAGACAGGAGCCTTTGTTCAGACAGACTATTTGGCATAAATCCTAGAAGCACATCTTACCCCTATCTTGGAGACTTTTATAGCTATAACTCACTGACTTTGCCTTGTTGCTGAACCTTCATTTATAGAGGACAGCAACTCAGCTCACGGTCATAAATCAACTCGTAACTGTTATGCCAAATGGCGTACTATATATAGGATTATCTTAATGCCATACCCTTCTATGAGCCCTGATATAAACCCAATTGAGAAGTGCTAGAGGAGGATCAAGCAGGTATTACACAGATGTCACTAACAGCCGACTACAGTGGCCAAGATGAAAGCTATAGTGTTAAAGGAATGGGATAGAATATTACAGGATTGGATTAATCAGCTGATATTATAACAGGAGCATTGGGTTCATGTACTTATGCAGCGTCATAGGTGGGCTACTCCTAATTAAATGCCGCTTTGATATATAATTTTGATGCTTTTGATGTTGGTGAAGCCTGTGCGCACAGACTACTGCGACCAGGCTCGTAAGATATCTTAGGCGTGTTCAAATAGTAGGATTATCTTGGAACATATACTTAAGGAAGGAGATTTATAAGAACTAGCTACTCACCCCAAATCACCACTCAAAAGCCTACCCCTCGAAGTCTTGAATCCCTTCTGCGTATGTACCGGATTCATATATTCCTTAGGCATATCAGGGACATTAATATAGTTCAGCGGTGTGAATTCCGTGAGATCATCAAGGAGGTGACCTAGTTTTATGGGTCCTTTGGGTGGCGGAGCTGTGGTCCAGTTTGGGGCTAGGATGTAGGTTTTTACCATTTTGTATGGGGGGTGGGGATTGATTGAATTGGGTTAGGGAGTGGAATCGAAGACTTGGGATAATCCACAGAAGGAATAATATATAGTAATTCCATAGAACTTAGAACCTTAGACACAATTCATCCGATCACCCAATTAGCAGGTCTCCGCTCTGTACCTCACGTTTACGTGACAATTTCTATATATGTTTGAATTATTCTCTCCTTTTTAGAGAGTTCAATAAATTACGCAACTTCTAGACCCCCTATTTACGACCCGAGTGTGCCATAGTCCCTTTTCAGCAAGGGAGCTCAATAGTTCTATCCAATAGAGGTCACGTTTTGAATTCTTTGTATTCAGAGTTTGTTCTAGTAGCTGAAATGTTTCTACATAGAGTTCTGCCCCACTTCTTATTCATCGATGAAATCGACTTCGTATATTGTCTCAAGATTGGAATCTATACTGATGCTCCCGGTTTCACTGTCCAACTCGAGGTAAACACCAATGCATTCCTCTGCCGATGCGCCTCCGGATCCACATAAATCTTCCAGTTCATGCTGTCTTTACCAAGATCATAAACTCTGCAAATAACGTAGATTTCGGCAGAAGTGCGACCTGGCCGGAGCGCTTTTGTTTGCATCTGTAATCATTAGCGCATTCCAAGTCTACGAACAGGACAAACGTACCATGTTGTACTGTGTATCACTCATGTAAAAGCGATCTGCACAGTTTCCTGTAGTTGTTTTAACTTCTATGAAGTATTCTGGCTCGGTGTCAACCCAAATGTTTTCCAGGTAGCCAAGTCGGATAAGCAATCTAGTCAAATGGCTACCAGTGTCTCTGTAGACGATGTCCGATGTCTCTCGCTGATCCCACGAGGCCATACCACGGTAATTAGGGTGGACTGTCACTAGGCTGCGCATATTACTTCTCCAATTGCCTTCACCGAAATGCGGCTGGAGAGCGTGCAAAAGTATTTCATATACCTATAGAGTTTCATGTTAAAGCTGTTGTATTGGCTTTTGGGTATAATACTGACAAATAACTCTCCAGCAGCCCCAATCTTGCTGTCATGTCTCATCTGATCTAATGCTCGAATACCAAATGCGGCTTGGTGGTCATATCCAGGAAGATGTTGTCCGTTGCCACGTGCTGCTGAGAAATTACTGCGTGGCAAATTTGCCTGTCTTGCGAGGCGGATGACATGGCCAAGAAGGTGAGTGTATGCGTCAACGTTGCTGAATATGCCTTGAATGGGTATATCTGGGATATTATCCTGTGCAGGCCTGGGGAATGGCTGTGGAGATGAGACGTTCGATAGCGGTGTTAAGCCATCTTCAGATATCGCGATACTTGCGCGTCTGTCTTGGGACATGCCGAAGAACTCGTCGGCAATGATTCTAGACGTTCCCTCTAGAGGTGTGACTACCAAGTCTTGTTCCTCCTCTTCGTCTTCATCTGAGTCGAAAACTACTCTTCGAGGAATCGGTTCGATACTTGGGACATGTCCAATGCCGACAGTTTCCAAAAGGTCATCTATGATGGAGATGCTGCTATTCAGTACGATGCTTATGTGCTCTCTGGAAGATGTAGGCACTTCCATTGCTTTTGCTAAAGCCTCCGGAAGATGCATCTTGTAACAGGCTTCCCGATTAGATCCTAGCCTTGGAACGAAGATCTGCCAACCATTTTCCCGATTTAGAATGTGCACATAACCAGTGCTTCGAGGTATAGGTCCAATTGTATCCCCATTAGTATGATGTAGGGTGTACGTTGTTGAAATACTGTCTGTTTTCAGGATTGAAGAAGCCAGAAGCCGGTCATATAGCCGCCGAGGGGCATTTGGAGTTCGATGGGACACAGCAACGCTGCACAAATGTTAGTTTAATTCAATGAAATGATAAGTTCAACTCTTACCGCAAGATCTCGAATGCTCTGTCTGTGAATTCTCGTGTCAACCTATCATCAATCGTGCCATCTTCATCACACGCAGTTTGCGTTGTGCACAGTCGTGATAAGTAATTGCTTTGCAAACCCAGGCCCTCTAAAAATGGTGCCAGTTCGTGAACGTCTTCCAGAGAGAAGTCGAGGAGATCAACATGGTCCCGGAAGATAGTCGAAAATTTTGTGTTATCAATGATAGCAAAGGTTTCCTGGAGGTTTCCTAGAGTTATATTACCACGCGAGACGTGTCTTCTGATTGGTAGTACATTGCAGGTTGTAAGAGGCTCTAGATCTTGCCGCGTCGGATCCATTTTGTTAATTGCTTTGATCATTTTCTTGATACTCTCCACTGAGGATCGTCTCTCTCCCAAGGAGCGAAGGGCACCCACAAGCGTTGATAAGGAAGCCGGTGAGATTCTCAAACGTGTAAGAAAGAAGTCCCTAAGTCCTTCAGGATAGTCGTCACCAACGACTGCCATGCCTTCAACTGGCACTGGGCTGCTCCAGAGACATCTTGATGGTGGATACCACTGGTTTGTAGAAGGCACATAGATTAGTCCATCATTCTCGAAGTCATTACTATCTCATATTAGAATCTGGTTCGAGTTGTAAGAAGATTTCACTCACCGTATGGAATCCCAGTCTTGATCACTTATTCGGCTTTCTAAGAATAGCCTGTAGAGCCTCTGGGCTCTATCAGCAACATTCCACAAAGGGTTCGCGTCTGTTCTGAGCTTCGATAAGGCGCGTTTGTAATCCTTCCAATCTGCATTTTGGATTTCCAGAATGTCTCCGTGGAAGAGGCGAGCTATCCTTCGGTTGGTTCGATATTCCGAGACAGAATGTAAGGGCGTTTTGTCTAGTAGATCTTCTGGACCTTTCCAAACGCAATTATCAATATCAATCCATCTGGGACCTGAAGAGCTTGGTTCAAAACAAGATGGATCAAGGATCAGATTATCTCGATGAAAAGCTTCCCTATGGATTATGAATATTGGCCATATCATGAACCCGGAAGCATGACTTACACAATAATTTCCTTTTTCCTTTCACTGTAGTGATCTGAGATCGATGAGTATGTGTTCAAAATATCAGCCCGGGCCAAGTTCCAAGCTTTTTGTGGCCGAATTTCGTGCTGGCGTAGAATTTCCAAGTAAAAGGCAATATTTGCTTCGAATTGTACGTCAAACAGTCTAAGGCAGGCCCAATCTTCAGGCGAATCTGAATAGCCAAGAAGAGCATTATTTGCCAGAAACGGAAACCCTGACACTATTCCAAGGTTTGCAGACTCACTCACCAGACCTTCCGTTGGAAAGTAAGTGAGCTTCAGTTGTGTAGGTGGAACACCCCAACATGAGACATTTGCTGTTTTAATCTCCTCCTTGATCGAGGTCGTCATCTCTGGTCCATAAGCTGCCCAGTGCGTCTTCAAGGTTCCAACAATCTTATTTGGCCTATTTTGAAGAATGTGCCGGAATTCTGTAGCTAGTGAGCCTGCACGGAATGTCAGGCGAGGGATGTCGCGGATTCTCAAAGCCCTTTTGAGCCAGTTCTGCCAACTCAAATCATGCTGTCGAGTTTGCCGAGTTATAGGAGAAATGAGGTTGAAATACCCAGGGTTAAGAAATGGAACTGACAATTCAGGTAGTTCTCCCCTGAACAGGACTTGGGGGCCATATTCATCTCTGGATGGCAAGTACACTGGCACGTCCGCTCTCAGTGTGTTTCTCTCCCTTTCGTTGTCGTCATAAATCCACAAATGTAAGAATCCTGGATCGGAAATATTTTCGACGTGCCAGTACAAGTAACTCAGATGCAATCTGGACGACGCTAGATCTGCTGCTCCGTCCCAAGTCGAGTATTCTTCCCAAATTCTGCCAACCACCTCATTAGGCGGACATTCCTTGGCGCCAAGGACTTCAAACAATCGCTCCCGAGCTTCGTTTACAGTACTTTCAGGATCAATCGTGATGATTACATCTTGAGGTATTGCAGGCCCAGTTTCTGCTGGAAAGTACAAATCGGTCTCTGCAGCAGCCACCCATTGCCCATCATTCAATGGCACTAACGGCAAACCACGAATCTTTGTCTCGATATCAGTTCCTGAAGATCGTTCCAGCATAGACGTTATGAGATGAGCCGCTCGACTATGCCAGTTATCGGAGGTTTCGCCGCTCTTCATCTTCGAATCGGGACCGTTCAAGTCCTCTTTGATTCTGTTGCACAATGCAAGATCCCCAATGTTTTCAATTTCAAATAGATCTTTCAGGGTGTTGATATTTTCGGGGCCATATTCCAGCGATAGATATCTGCTATATCTTCCTGGAAGATCTCTGAAGAGGGGTGACCCAGTGTCATCCAGATAATCAGGAGGAAGTGTCCATACATTTTCCGGTTTTCGAAGCTCCGAGGTTCCGTGGAGGTAAAGGATATTGGCATCCTTTAGCTTGTCAATAATTTTGCGCGGCAATTCTCTCCAAAATTGGTGGTTCTGGAATGCTGTTCTGGAAGGCAAATACTCCACCCAGCGATACCGCAGAGGACTATCTCTGATGCAGAAGTTCAGTACCGCCTCGCAAAATCTATCTGCAATTGCAGAGAGTATGTCTTTGTTCCACTCAGTGTCAGACTTCACTTCTGTTCTGCTTGCTTCCAAGATGAAATCCGCTTGAATCAGAAACTAAATGTATTAGCAGAGCCACACTTCTCGGACTCATAAAACTTACATTGAGGCCAAAGTTTCCAACAGGAAGATATGCAAACACATCATATTGAGTGGGTTTTATAGGTAAATCGCTCTCGTCCACCTGAAATGCCAAGACAAGGTCACATCCGTCTCTTTCCGGGCGGGTATCATGTTCCGAAAGACCTGTTATCAGATTTCTGAAAATGTAATACCGCGAGATTTCTTGGGCTACGTCGGATCCTCCAACCTCACCCTCGACCGTCTTGATAAGACGTGTCAAAACGGCAGGCGTGGCATCTAACGGAGCCTCTTTGATGAAAGTGGTGATGGTGTTTCCCCTTTGTGGCCTTTGAACGGTGATTTTGATCTGTCGGATCTTGGACAAGAACAGAAGTAATGTAGGATGGACTTTATCAAAGTGAGCGACCAAATCCTCGTAGCGAGTACTGTTCGGAATCAGGGTCATCCTTGTCAGAGGACGCTCATCCGTTGGAATAGGATCATCCGCCAGGAGCGGGGTAACCAGACCCAATCTCTCCTCGACCGTACCGTCCCTCCGATACACGAAATAGAATGAAAACGCATTGGACTGTATGTGGACTTTAGACGCCACTTGGAACACAGCCTTGAATCCAATTCCCTTCTCGCCCACGAACCCATGCTGCTGCATTTTCCAACTTCGTCCAGTACGACAAATTTGGCGCACATCATTCCCATCGAATCCATCTTGGTTTGATTCAACAATGATTTTCTCTGGGTTTACTTCGAAACTGAGGTAAGGGGTCTGGTGGGTCGCGTTGGCGACTTCGAACGAGCAATCTTCCGCATTCTGCGTCAGCTCCAAAATAAAGCGGCCTCTTGCTGAACCAATGTCCTCTGCAATGCTAGTGGGAATTAGCTAAAATAAAGCGAACAAAAAGAACCGAATAACAGACGTTTCCACTGCATCCGCAACCTGTCGTCTAAGGTGTGCAATAGATGCCAGAATCCTAGGATCCGTAGTTGCTTCAAGCTCTGGCTCGTGCCATCCGTTCCCCCGGCTGACTTCAAGTACAATCTCTCGTGCCTCAGAGACACTGATGTTGAGGCGAGAAGCCATTAGATGGAATGGCAAGAATTTTCTGTAGTATCCAAATAATATTCGGCGAAGTCAACATTGATAAACCCCCCAACCCGAATAGATGGTGGTCAGATAGTGGCTTCCCGCCCATGTCATCTTGGGTTGGCTATGCACCTGTAGGCCCCGAACACTAACGACATGCATGCACCCCTGATCAACCGGTTGCGTCGGACGCGGCCGAAGACAGTTTCCCACATGTTGGTGTTTCGCTTCCCGGTTTCACCAAACCAACTGGCATGCAGGGGCAGCCCCTTGGATATTTCCGCACGCGCCGAGGTTCAGCTCCGGCCGAAAGCGTGGAAAGATAATCAAACTGGAGAAAAAGGTTTCTTGCAGAATTCTTGCAGTATGAAGGTCTGCATCATATCCCAAATATTGTTTGCAGAAAAAAATTAGAACTTGGAAGATCACAAGGTGGTGGTAGACTAGCCACGAAGGCAATTCACGTGATCTGAAATGTACTCTTACTTCTTAATGTTTTCCTGATTCCTTGAAAAGTACAGAATGCAGATGAATACATTTTAGAAAGACAAATATCGTACAAAATTAACGGTCGAACTTGATCTTTGCTGAGCCCGCCTCTTTGCCGTTTGCAATGCTCCTGAATGTCAGATTATCTCCCTTATCCCCAAACCTTACTTGTACATCATAAAAAAATTGATGCACAAGTTTTTTTTCTTTATTTTGCTTAGACCTAGTCTTCTTACCAAAGTCAAAATCCGCATCGAAGGTTGACTCGATGCTGCCAACACGATCCACCCCTATTGAGAGTTAATTTCCTGTTCTTAACAGCTGAATACAGTAGAATACACACTAGAATCTGTCGTGTACTCGGGTGCTTCTGTGAGTGCACAAGAATACAGTCGAGTTCGGCCAACAAATTTCTTTCCAGGCGAGTAGGTTCTGCAAAGAGCTGCTGTTATGCATGTATCTTTGGTTATTTCGTCTCCCTACGGACGCTTAGGGTTAGCAGCAAATGAATAATAGATTATTGAAAATCCTCTAAGAACCAGACATACTTTGGAAATCATCCACCATATTCTGTTGCTGCAGAGCTTCCTGTTTTCATCAAACGAATCAAAGTACGCGTAGACTTCTGAGTCTATCCCCTCACGGAAATCTTGAGAAAGAGCGAAGCCATAGTGACGTCGAGCATATTTCACACGAGGTGTAATTCCTTCAAGGCCACGTAGAGCGGCACCTTGCACAACAGCAGCTTGACTTGAACAGATTAGCGGGGAAAACGCGGGTAAATTGGTGGCATATGCGTACGGATGTAAGGGGCGAAGTAGTGTAATACCACCATTCTCCCTGCACCAATCTGCCAGAGCCTGGTGCAGGTACGATGATTCACCAAATCCTCCAACGAGAATTATGCGCTAAGGATTGTCTGGCGTTAGTCAGAAGTTCTCTATTCTCGTCAATAGCACCAGTGAAAACTTACATCAATCTTGGCATTTCGTTCTTTTCTTGCTAATTCTACTTGCTGGCCTACCAAGCTCGTAATCTGGGCAATAACTGGGTCAAAAAGGCTCTGCATGTCTTCGCTACTGAAGTTTCAGCTCCTCGTTCCCCATTCGGTAAGGGGCTTACTATGAGAGTTTCACAGTTCTATCGTCCGGATCATAGAACTCTGATTCTGGAAGATCAAGAGTAATAGGGCCTAACTCTTGATCATCCTTATCATTCCTACTTCCAAAGTCTCGTTTCAACCCTTCAAAATTATTCATTAACTTGCCACCAGGGCCTGTTATCCCAAATGGAAGTTTGTCGAATGCCGATCCGAATCTTTTGGAGAGAAACGCATGCAGATTGCGGTCAATATGTGTCGAGCCACATTTACCACCTAAAGGATGTTATTCGTTAGATTTTAGCCATGGCAAATAAAAAGCTCAGGCTGACGTACCCACACCGACGCAAAGTTCATCGAAAGTTAGGTACGGCCGTACCTGCGTGATTGTGTATGCGGTTATGTCAACAGTTCCACCACCACAATCGCATATAAGGATATTCTCATTTTCCTAAACGATTCAGTACGTACTGTCAAATGCATAGGCGTATGGATTACCTTGATGGGATTCAAAGCATCTGGCTCAGCATATTTTTTCAGAGTTGCAATAGCTGCGGCTTCTGGTTCAGCGATGGTGAAAATCTCGTCTTTTGCTTCGGAACCGAAACCAGCATTTCTTGCAGCTGTAAGGGTGGCAGCTTTTGCTTCATCCGACCAAATAGCTGGCAGTGTAATCCAGCATTCCATTGGTGTTTTTTCAAACGTCGAATCGGACAATTGTTGGCGAAGAATTTTGGATACGAATTGGTACACTTCGCGTAGGAAGTCCTCACAAACTCCCGGGGCTTCACGAAAAGAAGGTAATTGGAACATCCCAGGGCCTACTATACCAGAAAGGGATGGGTCATCATGTTCGCCTACGGCTGCATTCTTGTCGAGTAGGAGTTTAGTCCATGAGTAAGACTTAAGTTTCGGGTAGACTTCGAAACCCCATTTGTTAGTACTGATCTTCGCATTCTCCTGGCTGTATGCGATCCTGGTCGGCGTTTTCCATGATCCATACGGGTCTCCGGGCCAAGTCGAGATAATCTTGATATCATCTATGCTGCTTTTGTCCGTGGTTACGTAACTGATACCTGCCAATATTAATGATGGGAAGTTTTCAAGCAGAAGACAACCTGCATACCTGAAAAGGTGGTGCCATAGTCAATTCCCACAATGATTTTGTGTGTAGACGCAATATTGAGTGCTGAGAAGGCAATCAGCCTTTTCTCAATGCCGGCAAGGATATCGTTTGTGTTTTGAGAAGTCATGATGGAGAATGAAGGCACCAATAGGTCGGTGAAGAAGGTGTCAATGTCGAAGGATACTAAGGTTTGTTGCGGGTATATGGATGTTGGCACTCTAAAATACGTCCGGCAGGATTTGGTTTTGGTCTCGGATCTGTCACTCCTTGTAACATATGTTCTAAGCATTCCATCCCGTTGGTATTTGCTATGATAGGTCCAATTATGCACGAATTAGCCAGGTGGAGAACGATGCAACCGCTGGTACAGGGCGTTCGGCCGACCCGGGGGGCGCGACGTTACAATCGTGCCGCTTCGGGCCGCATCTGCATCGCGAAATGTTTCGGCAGCATTCCCCGCCCCATCCACGACCCCACATGTTGGTTTCCAACAACGGGTGGAAATGAGGAAACTTTGACGGCTCGTGAAAGAGCCAATCGGCTACGGGGTATTTGGGCAAGCGCTCGACTATTTCCAGTTAGCTAAAACAATGTCACCGCAGGATATTTCAGCCACGAGCGCTAACCCCCAATGCAGGTGGCACAAGTCCAAATGCCTTGATCGTGATAGTCACTCCAAACTTTTACAAGATCGCAAAGCCTATATTGTCCAAATCTAGAAGACCAACAGATCGGAGAACACTCAGAACCAAGGCACAATATCTCACAGCAGCAAACCAAGTGCTAATCCAGAGGCTGCCTCTGCAGAAAGTCTGCACAACATGTCTTCCAACAACTCGACCCAACAAGATCACCGTACCCCACACCAAAGCGGCGAAACGCATCCCCAACCGCACGACCAGACAATGGATGCCCCGTCCAAGTCACTCCAAACCATGAAGAATGTATCCGTTGCCAACGCCTCAGCTGCAGAGAGCAACGAACGCGAAGACAAAGTTCTACCACAGGTTCGGAACTCGAAGGAGATAGCATCAAAAAATGAGAATACTAGAGGTAGTGGGTAGTTTCATATGTACCTGCAATTCAAGAGCTAACTCCATCCTTTCCTAGACGTCAATGAGTCTGCTTGGTACAGCGCCAAAGCTGTCGCGGTAGTATCAAGATTATTGCCTCTTAGTAGATCCGCCCAGCGAAATACAGGCGTGGAACGACGACAAACACGATCACAAACATCTGGCAATGCAATGCAATCACCAGAGCAGTCACAACAGACAGGTAGTACGGTCGAACAAAAATCAAAGGGCGGAACAGCTCAGGTGAATGAAACAACGAAGAAATTCAATCATGCAATGAAGGAGAAGGAAGCAGAATTGCAAGCAAAGGAAACGGAGTTCTTGAATAAGCTTGGGCATATGGAAAGTCAAAATCAACTTCTGGAAAACAGGATCCAGCAAATTCAAGAAGAGCTGGAACATCGCACTCGTAATTTGGAAGCCAAGGTCCAAGAAGCCAAGTCTGAAAAAGAAGCCATCGAGGTTGAATACAACTCATTCATTCGCCAGAAACAAGAAGAGGAGTTTAAAGGGATGGAATCGTGGCAGTCTGTTGAGGGAAGCAAAGTTATTGGTGACCTCGATAAGCTCAAGAGGGATATAAGGGCCTTCGGCAAAGGGATGTCCACGAAAGACTTGTCCGTCTTCCAGCGGCTTGACGAAGCTGAAAATACAGCTTTGCTGAAGGACTTTGCAGAAGTCTGCGAGCTGACGAATGACGGACTTCCAGAAGAATTGACCTCTGCGAGATCGCCCGCGCTTCTTTTGAACGCCCTACTTTCCCACCATATATATACGACCTTGTTCGGAAATCCATTTTTCTTTCTGGCGAACGGGCTAGGAGACGATCTCCCTCAATCAGGGTTAGACAGCCTATTGGACGAAGTATACAGGCGCACGAGACTTGGTAAGTGTTTTCGGGACTTTGAGATGTGGTGAAAATTAACTAATCTGAGAAATACAGCAAATCGGGAAGAGGCTCATATCTGGCGCTCTCAGACACTAAGACTCTTACTGCCTCAGCTGAGAGATGATACGACAACTCAAGAAAAAAAACTGCATGGATGGACGTCTGAATTGATTTCCAACGTCGCAAACCTGCAAGCGGCACATTTCCTCGAAGGTCCAGCTCGACATCTGATCCGCGACGCAGCTAAAGCAAACTCTAGTACCAAACTCAATGGTATATACCAAACGGCAGCGAAGATTTCTTACATGTTGTGGACGAGAAGGGCGACTGTGAAGTGTTACACTTTGACAAATTTCAGCCCCCGCCCGCTGCCTTTTCACCCAGACTGTAAAGATTTCATTCCGCATTCTTCGGTGAAATTCGAAGAGTTTGAGGACCAGCTGAAAGGCAGGCCCATCACTCTAATAGTACATCCACTTTTGCAGCTTTATGGGACGGATGACGCCAAGGATTATGACCGAGTGTCGACCTGGGCACCTGCAGAGGTATGGCTTGATAGCAGAAAAGCAACCGAGTAATGTAGTTTTCCCAAAGAAGATTTGAGGTTGAAATCGATGGAAGCATGTAGTATCTAGGATTTCCTCCGAATAAATTGAAGGCGCAAGATAAGATGCTGGCACAAAAGAGACGTGAGAAGGATGTGTTCCTGGGCGGAGTGCCTCAAATCAACTGCAATCTTTTTGTGCTTAATTGGAAGAGGAAAAGAAAAGGCCCTTATGCAATACATACTTTAAGGTTGAGAGCTTAGGATATTTATGAATGGTGTAGAGGGACCGCATTGACGTCAAAATGAATATGATTTGAAAGTAACGAAGGACTTGACAACATAAAACAAAAGAGTATTCAATTTGCGCACTGTTTCGATACTCAAAGCATGGAGATGCTCACCTCCACACTCTCTTTCGCAAGTTGATCTGCTCTGGAATCTTGCCGAAATCTCCTCAATTTCAGCTTGATTGGCTCCATGCATTCTGTGCAGTAGACTTATCATACGGGACCACCACTTCAAAGATCATTCTTCTTCAGTGACAGTTCTATATATAACAATTTTAAACATCAGAATGTGGCCTCGGATTAACAGTCAAGCTTCTGTGACGAAAGCGGCAGCCAGTATTCAGCACTTTATTGCCTTAGTGACAATTGCGAGGGCACCAGAGAAGGTGAGTTAAAAATGATTGATTAAGACACTAAAGAGAGGAAGAGAGAGACCTTTAGAAGACGTGTTATATGCACCAATAGGGGCTCTAATTAGACCTATTTAGGCACTTCAGCCGGCCCTCTTAGCACGTAATATCCCAGTTGACACTTGACGACTTCACTTCCCGAGTTCTTTACCACCAAGCACTTCCACGGCCAGCTAATCCCCCTGACAGAAGAGCAGCTACCATGAAGCCATAATGTATAGAATTTAGATGGGTATATATTATTTTCCCAATCAATTTCCCAGCCCTCTAATAAAGGAATTCATTGCCCAATATGATATAATGTATTGGTCAACGAAGCGAGTGTTCTGAGGTTCGGAACCCATCAGCAGTCCACACAGCTTGTCGAAAGATCAGGACCTTCAACTTTAATAGCTTCCAATATACCCTAATTGCCTTCATAGGATCTTTCAGGTTCGTGGTAAAGAAAGGCTCCGCGCCTGCAGGGCGGTCATTTACCCGAATCACATTGTCTCGGAGCACAATGGCCATAATATAAGCAATCAGATAGAGGATAGGGAGCTCTTCCTCACAAAAGAGGTAGGTTATACTATACGTTACAGTTAGCAGGATTAGTAAGGAGGGTAGAGCCTACCCTATAGCTTGGGTTTCTTGTCAGCGTCTTTGTAATACTTGAGGTTAATCTCTATTATAACCAGGTCACGCTCCCCAGGTATAGGATTCTGTATAATCCAGAGTTAGATATCCTTATAGCAGAGTTGTCATGGTTCGTCACGTGACTACGTGATGTTTGCATGTGATACAAGTATTTACTTCGCTCTGTGCGGCCTCAGGCAGCTCGGCGGAACGTTACTCCCAGACAAGCGAAGGCGGGAACACACGGCAGTATTGTAACTTATATTCTAGACAGACTCTAGACTCTCTTCCCTCCTTAGTTTAGAATCGTCGAATAGAGATCGGTCTGCTAAAGCTTTCCAAGCCGTGATCCTGATGCTCGTGACAAGAGTGCTTTATAGCGCCTTTTAATACTAAGAGATTCCTTAATATTATTATAATAATCAATATTATTAACATTATCTTAAGGTTTAGCTTAGTCATAGTCAGGGTCTTCAAGATAATATATTAGATCTAGCTCTTTATTGTCCAAGTTATCAAGGTCCAAGATAAGCTCCTCTTTGTCAAGATTAGGAATCTTAAAATTTTTTTATAAATACTTATAAGGAGTATTATACTTTATTATATCCATAAGTTCTGCTAGTCATGTCCTTATAAAGATAGACAGCAAGAGGAAAGTCGCAAGTATATAACACTAGTCCTTTATTAGAAATATATAAATATCTTTAGCTTAAAGATAAATAAGTAAGAACAAGAAGTCGTTTGACCTTAGTATAAACTTATCCTTAAGTATAAGGTCTAGCTTAAATTCTTCTTTCAAGACAAGAATATATTATATTAAACATTAATGATTTTTATTTTTTTATTTACTCTAGCTTATATAATATATTTAAGAGACGTCTTTTTTATAGTCCTTTTAGTAATCCTTGTTATTAAATATAAAGTTATTAATCTATTTATAAAGTATTTAAAATTACTTCTAGTATTAGTAAAGTAACTATATCTTAAATACTTAATAATTCTTATAAATAAAGTAAAGAAATATTATTATAGTCCCTTTATAATATATTTATATTACTTTTTTTTATTCTTTTAGTTTTATATATCTATAGTATCTATAAAGTATTAGCTCTAGTTAAGGCCTTCTTAGCTCTTACTAATATACACTATTGGAATTTATATATAATACTATTAATGTTTTTTTTAATAATACTTATATTTTTTTACTATAAAGAATATATAATATTAAGCTTTAAATTAAGAATATTAAGTTTTTTTAAAATATACTTTTTTTTTTATTCTTATATTATAGATTTATTATATTAATTAATATATCTAATAAGAATCATTACAAGATTATATAGTTATTACTAAGTAGTTTCGACTTTTATAATAACTGTCTTAGCTTAATTCTAAAGGGATATTAAAAGGACGTTAATAGAAGAGAGCAATAGAGGATGACTGGACTTTGCGAGCTAAGATCTACTCTATTAAGATCAGAGAATAACGAATGACCGCGTGAAGTTTATGCGAGAAAGTAAAATCGGGGAAAGTAGCGGCAATAGCGATGGGAATAAGGCCCTTTATGTTTGGCTGTCCTTGATGATACTCGCTTAATTTAGCTGCCCTTTAATACTCGCTTAGTTTTGGTGTTCCGACCCCTTAAAAACAGCGATAAACTATCCCGGATCCGGGGATCTAAATATTATTACCTTGACTCTAAAAGTAAAGTTATAAGAAATAATGATTATTTTTTATTAAATAATAAATATTTTAATTAATTAAATATTAAAGTCGAATATATTTATTTTATAAATTTCTTTATTTAATAATAATAAAAATAAAACTAATAATAATTTAATATAATTTTTTTTATTTATTATATTAGTTATATAAATATTTAAAATTTTATTTTTAAAGTTTAAATCTCTTGTTTAAAATTTTTAAAAATAATAAAATAAAACTTAAAATAAAGTTTAATTACTTTATAATATTAAAATTAAAATTAGATTTTTTTATATTTTATTTAATTAAAGAAAAAATAAATTATATTAATTAAAAAAATTAAAAAACTTTAATAATTTTTTAATAATTTATATATATCGATATTAATAAAATAATTTTATTAATATAAAGTTATTATAAACTAAATTAATATTTTTATTAAAAAATCTTAAAATCACGAAATATAATATTTATTTTTTATAATTTTATTATATAATTAAAATATTAATATTATATATAATTTATTTAATATAAATATCCGAAATTATAATAATCTTTAATGTCGGTATTAATTACTTAAATCTTATATAAATAATAAAATCGGGTTATAAAGTTTAAAATTTAATTAATAAATTAATAAATAAATTTAATATAAAGTTTATTTAAAATAAAAAAAATTTAAATAATCTAAAAAAAATAAATATTAAAATATTTTAAAAAAGTTATAAATTAATCTTTTTATAAATTATAAATTATTAATATTATTAATATAATAATTAATTAATTCACGAATATTTTATATTTTATATATAAAGTATAATTATTAATATTTTAAAATAATTAATCGGACTTATAAACTTTAATTAATAAAAATAATTATATTATTTTAATATTTATAATAATTAATAATTTTATTAAAATTATTATATATAAAATAAAAAATAAATAATAAAAGACTTTTATTTATATAATATATATAAAATTAATAATAATTAAAAAATATTTATTATAAATTTTATATAAAAATAAAATTATATATATTATATTATATATTATAAAAAATAAAAGTTTAATAAACAAGATTTAGATTTATATATAAAAAAAACTTCTTAAATCTCTTAAAATATATTAATAATTAAATTTTTAAAAAATTAAATTTTTTTATAAAATTATAATTTTTTTTTAACGTAAACTTTAAAAATTATAATAATTTATAATTATAAAAAATATTTACTTTTATATTATTTATATAAATATTAATTTTTTTTAATTAAAGATAAAATAATATTTTTTAATATTAATTTTTTTTATTTAATTAATAAGATTTAATTAATAAGATTTAATTAATAAAATTTAATTAAATTTAATTTTATTAATATATTTTATTATTTATATATAATTTATTTTATTTATAATTTAATTTTTAATAATTAATATATCCGGTAAATATTATTAAATTAATATCTAAATTTTTATTATTTTTAAAGTTTAATTAAATAAATAAAAATTATAAAAATAAAAAAATTATAATTTAAATAATATTAAAATTAAATTATATTAAAGATAAAATTTTAAAAGAGTTTATTCTCGGCAATTAAATAAATTATTATTAATAAAAGTTTTATTATTAAATATATTTTTATTTTATTTATTAATATTAATATTAAACTAATAATTAAATTATTTAAAAAATTATATTTTTTTTAAAGTTAATAAAATATAAAATAAAGATTTTTATTAAATTAAAAAAAAAATTCTTTTAATTCTTTTCGGGATTAAAATTTTTTATAAGATAATAATAATATTTATTATAAATTTTTTTAATTTTATTTTAGAAATATAAATTACTTTATTTAAAAAAAACTTTAATTATAATAATTATTAATATTAAATTAATTATAAAAATAATCAATATTTATATATTAATAAATATATAATAAATAATATATACTTTATTATTTTATATTAATAATATTTTATTTATAATAATATTAATAAATTCGATAAAATTATATTAAATCAAGAAACTTTATTTAAAAATAAATTATATAATTCTTATTAATATTTCTCTCGACTTTAATAAATATAATAAAAAAAAGTTTTATTTATAAACTTAATATTAATATTATAAATAAAATAAAAATAATATTAATTAATAAATACTAAAGAATTATAAAGATTAAATAATAATTTATAATATAATTTATAATTCTTTTATATATATTTAAAAAATATTCTATATAAATATATTTTTTATTTTTTAATATAAATAATATAATATTTAATATAAAACTTAAAAAACTTTAAAATAAATTTTTAAAGTTATTTTTTAATTAAAAAATAATAAATTTAATAAGTTTTATATTTTTATTTTTTAATAAAGTTTATTTAATTAAAAATTTTATTTAATTTAATTTTTTAATTTATTAAAGTTTTTTCTTTTAATTAATAAATAATATATAATATATTAAATCTTTAATATTATTAAAAATATTAAAAAAATAACTTTAAAATAAATAATCTTTAATATTAATTAAATTAATTAAAGTAAAAAAATTCTTAATATTAATTTAACTTAAAATTTTTTTAGTCATAATTAATAAACTATAAATAAAACTAAAAATAATATTTAAATTATTTTAAATTTTAATAATAAATATATAATCTCGAATAAAACTTATAAATCTAATATATATAAAAATTATATAAATTTAAAATCTAAATTTTATAATTAAAATATAATATTCGATATTAATATTTATAAAATAATTTAGAGTTTAATTATTTTTTATTAAATTTAATTTCTTTAAGTTAAAAAAATTAATATATTATTAACTTAAAGAATAATTTTAATAAATAAATTAATATTATAAATTAATATATTATTAATTTAAAGAATAATTTTAATAAATAAATTAATATTATAAATTAATAATTCTTTAAATTATATTTATAATAAAATTAAATATATTTTTATTATTTATTTAATAATAATAAAGTTTATAATAAAGTTAAAATAAAAAAAATATTTATTTATAAAATTCTTTAAGAATAAATAAAAAAAATTATAATTTATATAATAATTTAATATTTAAAAATTTTAATAATTATAAAAATATATATATTATTATTAAAAAAAATTTAATAAAGAAATTTATAATTTTAAATAATAATTTTTTATTTAATAAAATATAAAATAAAATATAAAATCTTTATATAAAGACAAAAAGACTTAATTATTTATTATAGAGTTTTATAAAAAATAAAGATATAAAAAAAATTTTTTTAAATAAAAACGACAAGAATTATTAATCTAATTATTAATTTTTATTTATTATTAAATTTTATTATTCGTTAATTCTTATAATAATCCGAGCTTAATTTAATTTCCGCTTAAAGCTAAAATAAAAAAAAATTAATATTTTATTTAATAATAAATTATTAATATTATAATCCGGACTTTATAACTTTTATTAATTTTTTATTTTAATTATAATAATATTTTATTATATTATAAAAAAAAATATAAAAAAAAATATTAAATAAGATTTTTAAAATTTATATTTTTTTTAAAATAATTAAATAATTATTTTTTTTATAAATATAAACTATAAAATAAAATAACTTATAAATAATTTTTATATATTTTTTTTTATTTTTTATAATTATTTTATAATTATTAATAATATAAATATAAATGATTTTATAAAAAGATTTATTTTTAAACTTTTTTTAATTATTTTTATATTTATTATTTTTAAGTTTTAAAAATATTATAAAATATTAAACTTTATTAAATAATATTTTTTAATATATTATTTCTTGTTTATAAATTTTTTAAATTTCTTTATTATTATAATCTTAAAAACTTATAAAAAATATTTTAATTTTTATTTTAATTAAATTCTTATAAATATTATTTTTTTAATATTATATAAAATATATATTATATATAAAATAATATTATTTTTATTAATTTTAATTTAAATTAAAAACTTTTAATAAATTTATATTTATATAAAAAAATTTAAAAAAATTTATATTATAATATTAGTTTATATTAATATTTTAATAATTATTAACTTTATTTTTTAGTTTAAATTAATTTTAAACTTATTTAATTTATAATTAAAATTATATTAATTTTTTTAAAAATTTTTTTTTATAAATTTTAAAAAAAAATTTATTATTTATTAATAATAAAATATATATTCTTATATTTTTTTTAAATATATTTATTTTATCCGGAGTATACGAATTTTTATTATATAATATTTAATATAAATATTATTAATCTTATATTTTTTAATACTTTTTTATTTAATTTTTATTCGACAAGATTAATTAATTTTATTTATTTAAATAAATTTTGTTTTTTTATAATTTTTAACTTTATTAATAATATTATTAATTATTTTATATTATATTAAGTTTTTATATTATCCGATTTTAAATAATTTTATTCTTTAATAAAATTTTTAACTTTAATAAATTTAATAAGTTTTTATTTAAATATAATTAATTTAATATTAATTTAAATAAAGATTATTAAATTATCTAAATATTAATTTAAATAAAGATTATTAAATTATTTAAATATTAATATAATATATTTATAATATTATAAATTCTTTAAAATAATATTATATAAATTATAAATTATTTTAAATAATTAAAAAAAAATTAATAATTTTTTTAAGAAATTCGTTAAGATTTTATTTTAGATTTAAATTATTTTTTTAAATATAAATATTTTATTATAAAGAATAAGTTTATTAAATATATATTTAATAATAAATAAATACTTTTAATTAAATTAAATTTATTTTATAATTATTATAAAATATATATATAAATATTTAATAATAATAATAAATAATTAATTATATTTAATAAAACTTAAAAGTATATTAAATATTCTTAATATAAAAATTATTAAAAAACATTAAATAATAAATTTTAATATAAAAATTTTTATTATTAAATATTTTTAATTAATTTAAATAATAAATTAATATTTTATAATAATCATTAAAATTAATATTAATAAATCTTGATTTAATAATATAGAATTAATAAATTTAATATTTGAATTAAATAATATATAACTTAATTAATTATATTAATTAAATTAAATTAATTATATATATTACTAAAATTATTTTTATTTTTATTAAAAAACTTTATAATATTTTTAGTTTTAAAGTATTCTCGAAATTTAAAATTATATATTTTTATTATAAATTTAATATTAATATTTATTAAAAGTTAAATTTATTAATATTTAAATATTTTTTTTTAAATTAAAAAAATATTTATAAATTTAAAAAAATTTAAACTTTTAAGATTTATATTTTTATTTAATAAATTAAACTTTAAAAGATTATATTTAAATTAATTTATTATTTATAATATTATTATTTTTAAAATTAAATTATAATTTAAAAATTATAATTAAATAAATAATAAATTAAATATTTTTTTAATTTATAATTTAAAATTCCTTTTTATAACTAGTTTTATAATATTAATATATATATATTAATTATTCCAAATTAAGTTTATTTAATTTTATTATTATTAAAGATTTTATATATTTTTTTTTTAAAATTAAACTATAATATAAAAATCTTATAAGTTTTATAAAAAATATTTCGAGATTTTATATAAAAAAAAAAAAATTAAAAGATTAATAATATTTATTATATATTATAAACTTTATTATCGGAATTTATTAATTATTTTATTATATATTAAATTATAAAAATTATAATATAAAACTATAAATTATTTTTTTATTATAATTAATATCGAATTTATAATATAAAAAAATATATTAAAAATAAAAAAATAAATTAAAAAAAATATTATAAAAATATATTTTATATTATTATATATAAAGATTATTTATAAATAAAATAATAAAACTTAAATATTTAAATATTTTTTTATAATTTTTTTATTTTTTATTTTATTTAAAAGTTTTTATTTTTTTATAATATAAATTATTTTATTTATAATATTAAAAACTAAATTATTAAAAATAATCTTTATTTAATTAATCTTTTAATATATTAGTTATAAAAATATTTATTCTTTAATAAATATTTTTATTCTTATTATTTTTATATTATATATTTTTATTTTAAACTTTAATAATATATAATTAATATTTAAATAAATCCTTAAAGCCGACTTATAACTTTTATTAAAGTTTAAATAAATATTATTATTATACTCTAAATTATTATTTTAGTCTTAAAGTTAAAAAAAATTATATTATAAATAAAAATCTCGTTAATTAAAATATCTAATAATTATAATTTTATTAAATTTAAATATTTTATTTATTTTTATTTTATTATTTTTTAAAATATATTAATAAAAAATTATAAATATTATTAAATATTTTTTTAATTAAAATAAAAAATAAAAATATCAAAAATATTAATTTTAATAATAAAGAAAATAAGTTATTTTATATAATAATTTATTTAATATATTTATTTAAAGAAAAAAATATATAAAGATTAAAGTAATAAATTTTATATATTTTAAAACTAATAATTAATATAATAATAATAAATTTATTAATAAAATTATTTAATATTATAATAATAATAAAAAATTAAAAAATAATTTAATATTTTAAAATTATAATATTATAATAAAAAAAATTATTAATTTTAAATAACGAATAAAAAAAAACTAAAAATATTATTTAAAAAAAAAGTTTTAAATAAAATTATTTTAATAATTTTAATAAAATAATTTAAATCTATTTATATTTATTTTATAAATTATTAGTTTAATTAAGATTTTATACTTTTAATTATTAAGTTTAATAATAATAAACTCGAGTTTATAATCTTTAAAAAAAATTATATTTAAAGTTAATAAATAATAATTTTTTATTAATTTAAATAATTATATCAAAAAGTAAAAAAAAAATTTAAAATTAAGAAATTTAAAAAAAAAATTTATTATATTATAAAAATATTTAATTTATATTTTTTAATATAAATATATTAATTAAATATTTTATAATAAACTTAATATTAAATATATACTTTTTTATATATAAAAATATTTTTATTTTAATATTAATATTAAAAAGTTTTAAAATAATTAATTATAAAGATTATTAATAATTATTTATATTTATAATTATATATTTTTAAAGAATTTTTTTAATTATTAAATAAGTTTTTTTTTTAAAAAAAATCTTTAAAATAATAAATTATAATAAATTTAAATTTTTATTTATATATATTATATTTTATTTTATAAAATAAAA
>Ga0302221_10000593_pt1 | contig 26147 bp, 4 predicted proteins | sample II_Palsa_E2_1_FD_193517 | JGI IMG/M metagenome (GOLD analysis project Ga0302221, IMG submission 193517) | Peat permafrost microbial communities from Stordalen Mire near Abisko, Sweden - II_Palsa_E2_1 | ecosystem: Environmental > Terrestrial > Soil > Palsa > Peat permafrost | place: Sweden... | reverse complement strand
TCGGTTCTAGACAACCGTTCCCGCTCCTTCCTTAACATAGCTTCTATAACCTTTGGTGGGATGCTCTTCTGGACACCCCATATCTTTAATCGACCCTTGTATTGTTTCAAGCTGATAATAGGTCAGTCGCTTTAAAATTCTAGAAGAATATTGGCTCCTTACGTAGCATTAAGCCCATATTTCTCTCTCATGAACTCCCTAGTAGTTGGCAGAGTGCTATCCTCATAGAGTCTTGTGATCTCAGGTCTATGGGAATCCAAGTCTTTCGCAGTGCTTTTTCGTGCTTCGTTTTGCTTGCGAGCCGGCGGTGACATAGCATATAATTGCGACTGTGGTTCAGGTTGTGCAAGTTGGCTACTGATGGGCACAGAGAAAGGGATAAATGCATCCTGGTGCGGTTGATTCCACGGTAAATCCATGCCTAGAATACGTGGAATTCTTGAAGATTTTTGAAATAACTCAGATTGGAATAGGTTGTGCGAAAGAGGAAGATCACTTGATGAAAAGGGACGTTGAAAGAAGGCGAGGAGAGAGACTATAAAAAGAGTTAAGAAGTCGAAAGGAGCCAGCTGTGTTTGGTGGCGGCTGTGTCGACCTGCATGCGACCCCGAAAGAAATGTTGTCTGGAACACCCACCAAGATGATTTGGCAAGAGGAAGCTTTTGAAACATTTCCCGAGCGCCTCGGGAAAGATGAATTGAAATTGGCTTACTACGGTCTGAAAGACTAGTAGATGAAGCTGGCAAGTTTGCAAACATCGCGAGGCTCCTTGCATTAGTGCGCAGGCATGACGCTATAGAAGTACGCTTGGCAAGAATTGTGGAGAATTGAAAAGACTTGTGCAACATGTAGGCGGTGAGAGGCGTCATAACTGTGCCAATGTGGCTGTCATCCAAAGCGCTACAAAAGTACGGAGGTATAGTCAGAATGATTTGGTTGGTGGCAGAAAAAAGGCGGTAAGGTAACACCCCCCCTAGCCGGCCACCCCCTGTAGTCGGCCACTTTTTACACCAAAAATCGCGATTTTTTATTTTGGTATCTCTATTAAATATTTATAAAAAGACATAAAATTAAAAATATAAACTCTCTATATAAAAACTAGAAAAGTTACTAATTTTGTTTTTAGTTTTTAATTTTATATTTTATATAATTAAACGTTGAAATTCAAGATTTTTAATTTATATATAAAATATATATAAATTTTTTATTTTTGAATTTTATAAATAACTTTTATAAATATTAATAAAAAATATTACTCTTTTAATTAGCAATTCTCAATAATAGTATAACTTTAAAAACAAAATTTATAAGTGTTTCTATTAATAGAAACTTTTTAAAGTTAAATTAAAAAAAGCCTTATATAAAATTTTAATAAGAGGCATTTAATCTTTAATTAAAATATTTAATTATTAATAGAAATCCTTAACTTTTGTACTTTTTAATATATATTATTTAAAAGTATATTTAGTATTTTTTTAAGTTGTTTTATTAATTTAATATAATATAATTTATAAATATAAATAAAATATTCAAAAAATATAATTATAAATTATTAAATGAATTATTTATAAATTGTCTTTAAACTTAAATAAAAAATACCCCTATATATAAAGAAAACATAATACAAAAGGGTTTATAATTATATAAATTTTTGGTTGAATAATATTTAATTATGTACAGTGGCCGATTAGGGGGTTGGTACTGATACGCTTTCATCCTCCGTCGCGGAAATGACCCTGCTCACCAGGATCGAAATACTCAACATTAATGCCATGTGTGTTGTGCAGCCCAACCACCGAAGCCATCCGAGTTATCGCATGTCTCTCCAAAGCAACAAGAACACAACTACAAAGGTCCCTTGCAGTGCCGGGAAATATCAGCTATCCCCTGATTCGTAGCCACAACCTCACTCCGTTTCTTCCTGTGAACATTCTCGACGTTATTTTGACTACAATAGTACTATTTATGGGGCCTTAGGTGGTTCATGTTTATTCGCTTTAGTATTTTTGTCTTGCCCAAAAGTACTATTAATGCTTTCTTTCAATCTCATGCACTTACTCGTATCCAAAGGCGGTCTTACCATTCCCTTCATTTCTTACTCTAGTCGGAGGATGTCGGCACACGGGAATTTCCCGGCAGGGTACGCGCAGCTAGAAGCACCGCAGCCACAGATTTTATTATATAATTTTACCGAGATTACTATAACCACACCGCCGCTGACCAGGATCCGTAATCGCTTAATTGGAGGAGGTATCATCCTTTGTGGCGACGTCGTGTAACAGGCCACGCCCTAGCCGCCACAAGAGTGGAAATAGCATTTTAGTATTATAATAGAACTTGGATATCTATATTTAATCAATTTATGTGTTTAAAATGTGAAAAAAATCTTAACGGTAGTGTCGCACATCAAGGGGTCTTATTATAGTGTAAAAGGAGGCTCTTTGTAAACTTAAAGGGCGGCAATAACGCGATAATAATTTTCGGAATTGATAGGTTAAGAGTATTCGGGGGGAGGTATACAATGTAACTAAAATCAAAATGGATAGAAATTTTAAAGTGTTCATAGATTTTATGTCGCTCGAACTTGAAGTACCTACGATTTGTCTCGTTATAGGGGGCGTCTCGGTACGCAGGGATAGACGTTAGAGCGGATGCTCTTTCGGCGCTCTCCGCTTCACTCGAGAAGAAGGTTAGAGGCGAGATCTTGCGTGATAGGGATTATTTGTCGTGTCTTAGATTATTAGCAAATATGTTAAGTTTTGATTTATAAGATTGCACTTTTACCTTTCTTTTCCCTTAGTTTAAGCTAAAGAACCGGGCTTTGCTATAAGTGCTTAGTCGAGCGAGGAAATAAAGTATAGTTTTTAAGAGATATAATAGCCCCTCCTTCGAGGCAATTTATATAATATTAATACTTGCATAAAATAAATAATATACCTTATTACATTTATTACAAAGAAGGGGATTGCCTTTATAATCCTTACAAATAAAGTAGGGGCAGCATCTTATATAATACTAGTTTCTAGTAAGTTCGAGATTAAGACTAATATATAAGGCGTTTTAGTTATAGCCTCTATAAAAGGAGCAAGGGGGAACGTCTTGCTTCTTAAACGCACTCTTAAAACTTTTAAAGCCCTTGCTAGAGATATCCTTACTATAAAGGTAAAGTTTTAAGCGATTTTCTAAAGGATCTCTATAATATAAGTTATAAAGAAAAATCGGGTCGTTTTTTATTAATAAGGTATATTAAAGCTTTATAAATCTTAAAAGAGGAGACTAAACATGTTTAATAGATAGCTATATTATATTATAAGCTCTAGTAATATAGCTAAAGCTAATTGTGCTTTATATTTATTTTAAATAAAAATTAGTATTTATAAAATAAAAGGATAAAAGTTTCGGCATTATTAAAGACATTGCTTTTATATCCTTTTAAAGCTTATATGCTATTTGTTTAAGATTATAAGCCCTTAAGGGGTCTTTAATTCTCTTAGTCGCTTATATATATAAGATCTTTATCTTATCTTATTTTTAAGAGATTATACTTTATAAAAGTTTAATTATCTATTATTTTAAGGTAATTGCCCGCTATTATTTCGCTTCCCTTATATATATTAAGCTTATTAAATCGAGTCTTTATAGCTTGCGCTTATATCTTATTATATATTAGATTTATTATAAGAGCTAAAAGTAAGTTTAAAATAATTCTTTAAAAGGATAAAGAAGGCTTTAAAAACTTGCTAAAAAGTTACAAGTGCTATTCTTATTTGCTTTTAAGAAAAGATTAATATATCCTTTTATAAGATCCGCTTAATTTTAGACATTATTAACGTTTTTAAGGTTAAAAAATATATAATTTGCTAAAAGTTATATTATTAAAGCATAATTTAAAAAAGAAATTTTATTAATATTTTAGCTAAAAAGAGGTAAAATAAAGTCTCTTTTTTTTAAAAAGAGCTATATAAGATTTTAAGTGCCTTTTAAGCTTTAAAATACTTTTTAAGTTATAGCCGATACAATTATGTTTTATATTTTAAATTTGTAAAGATATTTCTTATAATAGCTTAAGTGCCTTTAAAGATAGCCCTTACATCTAAAGCCTTTATTGCATCTACTAATATTATAAAGGTATTCCTTTATATTATATATTTTGCTCTCTTTCTTATACTTTCGGGCAATGTGACTATTTGCAAAGCTTTTATAGCATATAGCACATTTCGTTCCTTATAACTATAATAAAGCTATCTTAGTAAAATGCTTTATATAATAAACCTCTCCTTTAAAGCAATTATTGTAATACTAATTTCTAGTAAAATTAGGACTAATATATATAATATCTTTATTATAGTCTTTATAAATTAAGCAAGGGTAATATAATATATAAAGCTATTTTCTAGTAAGATCGGGATTAAGACCGATAAACCGGGAGTTCTTATTATAGCCTTTATAAAAGAAGCATTTTTATCGTTTTTTAAGCCTTTTGCTTTAATAGCTAATATACTTTTATGTTTGTCCCCGTATAACCTTATCGGACAAGTTTATAATAAAAGTGTTAAAAAAAGGGGGGGGTTACAATTAATAAATTAAGATTATAAAATAGATAATTATTAATAAAGTAAATGTTATAATAGTTATTTTCGAGTTAAAAGGATTAGACCCCCTTTATTAGCTCGGCTTACCCGCTAATAAGGAGGCTTTTGCATAAAGGCTAATCACTAACTCGGCCAATTTCCGGGTATAAGCTATTAAGCAAGTAAAGCAAGCGCTATAACCTTAAAACTTTTTATATGCTAAAGCTATAAGATTAATTTACTATTAATAGTAATCCTCTATTAAGCTTTATTATTAAAGATTTAAACGCTAATAATTTAGGCAATAAATATAAACTAGTAGTTAATAATTGCTATAAGATATAAAGAATTGCTTTATAATAATAGTTATTAAGATTACTTTAAGAATATTCGAGCTAAAGATCCCTTAAAGTAGCCCTTATTACTTGCTATAATAAGCTATATATTATAAGCATTATTAAGAGAAGCTATAAATTATAATATTATTATACAATTTATGTCTTTTAATAATTATAAAGAAATATAACAATTAAGAATATAAAGGAATTTTAAAAGATATAAAGATTAAGCCTAATAATATATATTTTATTTATTTTATAACTATTATATTATCTAATCTTCTTTACCCTCCTAATTTATAAGCTTAAAGAATTAGTAATTATTTAATAGTATTTTTGTAAATTATATTATTAATAAAAGATTTTTTATTAACTTCTTTTAATATTTTAATTTCTTATATATTTCTTTATATTTTTTTTAATATTTATCTAATTACTCTTTTACTTTATAAAATTTCTCCTTTTAATACTTACTTAATTTGTAGAATTTCTCCTTTTAATACTTATTTAATTTATAAAATTCTTCCTCTTATTACTTAATCGGTTTATAATATTTCTCCTCTTATTACTTAATCGGTTTATAGTATTTCTCCTTTTATTATTTAATTAATTTATAATATTTCTCCTCTTAATTTTTACTTAATTCTTTAATTACTTCAAATATCGAATCCGAAGTAGCTTTAAGTAAAACAAAAATTAAATGCTCCTTAAAAAGTAACCCTTTTATATTAGCGCGCTTTACATATTTGCATTTAATATTAAATATTATATAATAAAAACAAGTATACTTTTCTTTATTGCACCTCGATTTCGCTTTTCGACAATTGCTATATGCCCGGGCTTAATAGCAAACTCGAATTATATATTTGCACTTTAACTTATCTTTTAAATAATTAAAGTAAAAGTGCTTTTTATTATACTTTCTTTTCTAATATCGATAATGCTTATAATTGTCTTTTCTTTCTTTGCGTTTCGAAAGTAAAAAAGATAATTAAAGAAAATTAAGTTAAAGATACTAAAAAGAGGCCGATAATTAATTTAATAAAGGAGGTAAATTTAAAGGGAAAGTATATAAAGGTTATAATAAAAGGGATTATAGTTTTATCTTTAAAGAAGGTTAAAGAAAAGGAAGTTAAAGTAATTAAAAAGGGGGTAATAGTTAATTCGGCATAAGAGATAAAAAACGTAAGTTAAAGAGAGTAATTAAAATAAAATAGCTATTAATTTTGCAAAAGAGATAAATTTAAAAGAAATATAAATTAAAGATAAAATAGTTACTAATTTTGCGAGGAATAATAGTTTAATATGCTAAGCGTCCCTTAATAGGCTTTAAAAGTAGCATAAATATATTAACAAGTAATAAAGAATTATTTTACTCTTTTAATAGTAAAAGAACTTAGCTTTAAAAGCTATAAGTTACTTTTAAAAGCAAAAGTAGTCCTTTAAGGGTACTTAAGTCATAGTTATAATATGCTATATAGCTTAGCTCTTTAAAAATGGGGCCCCTTATAGAAAGTAATAGCTTATTAGTATTAATTCTCTTTTATTTTAAGTACTTTAAAAGGTGCTAAATTGCGTTTTATTAGCTTAATAAACCCCGAATTATAAACTATTTACACTAGACTAATTTATATATATAACACGCTAAAAATATTACTTATAAATAAGCAACTTTCTTAATTTTTAAAAAAGATTTTAATAATTTAAAAAATTTAAAAATATAAAAGTATAAATATTATTTCTTTTTAACCTGCAATTGCTTAAACTAAAATTAAGTTAATAAAATTGCATGCCTTTACTATATTATAAGTTTTAAGACTATTATTATTCTCTCGAGACTTAAAGTTTTTAAGCAAATGCGCTAATAGACGACGTATATTAAAGTAAATTAAAGCGCTAAAAGTGTAAGAGATTGCAACGAGGAAAAGACTAATATATATAGCAAATCCTTTCTAATAATAGATATAATTATTATATAATACGTTTTTTAAAAATATTATTAACTATTTTAAAAGAATTTCTAAGAAATAGCTATAAAAGAAGGTGTTATTAATTAAAGGACTCTTTAATTAGCACTAAAAATAGTAAATAAACTTAATTTGTATTATTTTACTCGATAAAGTCTTAAAAAATTAATAAGATTATTATTACTAGTTTAAACTTATATCGGAAAAGACAAAAATGTAATGCTTTTGCATTAATACTTTCTCTAATAAAGAAAGTCTTATTAGCTAATCTTAAGTCTATTGCATATTACAAATAGTAAGTAAAAGAAAAGGCAGACTTTACTTATAAGGGTTTAGATTAATAAAGTATATAATTCCCTTATACCTTATACCTTATACCCTATTAATATAAGCCGAAATGCACAAATCCCTTTTTAGCTAATAAAATAGCTATTATTTATTTATTTTAAAGCATTAACTAGCTAACTAGCTTACTATTTTACTATTACTTTATTACTTTACTTGCAAGCTTATTACTTTACTCCTAAGCTTATTACTTTATTCCCTTTTATATTTACACTATAAATTCGCGTGTTATATTAAAATAAGACAAGCAACTAATTATCAATGCCCTCTTTAAAAAAAGGAATAAGCTCGATTATTTTATTGCAATAACTACTAAGTAATAAGCTAATATTAAGAAACTCTTTAATTTTATTATTAATCCCGTCGTTTATAAGGAGGTTAAAAAACGCGCATAAAGCAATTTACGCAAAATATTTAAGTATAGCTAAAGACTATTTGTCTTATATAATTTAAGTATAACTTTTATAGCTATTAGTAAGATAAAAATAGAACCCGGCGTATTGCGTCTTTTAAAATAGTATAATAGTATTATATACTTTATAGCTTTAAATAAACTTGTAAAGACTTTATTATTAAAGAAGTTACTTTCGAAGTTTACGCTAGCAAGTACTTTATAACCCCTTTTATTAGATTAAATCCTTAATATAATCTCTTTACCTTTAAGTAGCAATGCAATTTAATAAAATATAAAGTTTACGCTAGCAAGTACTTTATAGCCCCTTTTACTAGATTAAATCCTTAATATAATCTCTTTACCTTCGAGAAGTAATGCAATTTAATAAGATATAAAGCTTATATCGGCGTTTAACTTAAAGCATAGCAAAAAGCGTTTATAGCTTATAGCCGATTTGCCTTTAAACTTATTTGCTAATAAGCTTTAATCTTTGCAAGCGTGCTATATAATTCTCGAACGACTTTACTTTAAGCAAGACATATAATTATTATACTTATTACTTTAAAAATAGCTTATTTCTCTTTTAAGCTCCTTATATTAAAATTAACTATCTTATACGTTATCCCCGGATTATTCTTAAGATAGCTAATCCTCGGCCTCTTTACTAAAAGGCTAAAAAATCTCGGGATAATTATATTAATATTATTTAAGTTAATTTAAATCCTTTCTTAAATGCAAGCTTTGCTAATATTGCAATAAATAAATAGATAAATAGCATATTATAAATATCGACATCGAATTTACTTGCTTTAAATAGTTTTACAATTTACTTTTTCTTTAATAATTTCCCGATTATCTTAATACCCTTTCTTTAAAGCAAAATTCTAAATTTACAACGCTTAATTATCTTTGCCTTCTTTATATAATATAAAGGAAGGTATTACTTATTAAGAATTAAAATAAGTAAGCTTAATTTGCTATATATAAATATCGACTTATAATATAAAAGATCGATAGCATTCGATATTAGATTCTCTTTAAAGAGGGATATAATCGAAGCTTTACTTATATTTCTCGGCTAAAGTAGTAATATAATATTTATTAGCATTATCTTAAATATCTTAAGCGCAAATCTCTTTTCTTTCTTGCAACTAAGGCTTAATTTAAGCCTAATAGTCGAATTAGTAATAATGTAAACTAATAAAACTTACTTCTTATCAATTATTATACTTTAAAGAGAGATTATAATATAATTAAGTGTTAAGGGTAATTTGATTATATATATTAAAGAAAAAGGAGTAATATTAAAATATTAAAAGAATAAGAATTTAGATATAAGGAATAGCGTCTTTAGCTATTAAGCCGGGGACAAATATATATTATTATAAAACGTCTATTAATTATATATCTTTAATTAGCTTATAGCTAAATAACTTCGATTTTAGTTTACTTAAGACTTATTCTAATAAAGTAAGCTTATAACCTTTTACTAGTAATTTTTATATAGCCCTTATTGCTGCCTTTATTAATTATAACTCTTTTAATACTTAATGCCGTTTTTAATATAAAAGACCCTTTTTTGCTATTTATTTTAGTTGTTATATAATAATTAACCTTATATTAAGCCTTATAGCCTCGTATTTGCACAAGCTTAGCATATAATTGCATAATTAGAAATGCAATATACTTTTTCTTTTACTTTATCTTTTAGCGCTTTCTCCTTAGCCTTTCGCGCTTCCTTCTTACTCTTACTTTTACTTGGCATATTGCTTAGCTATTAAGGCTCCTTTGCTCCGTTATAAGGAACTTGAATATTTTTTAAATAAATCCCTCTTAAAGCTTAAGCGATATTTCTTAAGCTAATAAAATCGGGCATATATAAGATTAAGGCTTAATGCAAAATTATTTGCTTTATTTGCTAATATTACAAGCTTAAGCTAATTTAAGCAGTTGCAAACTTAAAACTCGTAATTATTACTAAATACTAGCTATAATAAAGAGTTTAAAATAAAGGATATTAAGTTATTTTAAGTAAGAAAACTTTGTATTTATAAAGCTTATAGCATTATTTTATAAAAGAGCTAAGCTAATTAGTAATATACGCAAGAAGTGTTTGCCTTATTTTTAATAAAGCTTAAGCTATTACTAAAGTCACTTTACTTTAATAATAAAAGGCTAATAATAGCTTAATTAGAACTTGCTTTATATAAATAAAAGATTTTTAAAGGGAAATTTCTATAAATAAAAAGTTTAATTTACTTACTTAAGCAATTATACTTTAAAGGAAGTTATATTGCTTAAAGAGGCAAAAGGTATTTAAGGGTTATTTGCCCTTTTATTATTATTATACTCGAGATTTGTTAATTAATATAAATGCTACTTTCGTATATTTATGCTAATAAACTTAATTATAGTATATAAAGTTATATAACTAAGAGTAGCTTTATTTAAATAAATGCGTTAAGGGGATATTATCGGCTATAATTAAGTTAAAGAGTTCCCCTTTTCTTTGCTTAAGGAACCTTATAACTAAAGCTTATCTATTTATAGCTAAATAACTAATTGCTTTATTCTTAACCGAGAATTAGTAGATTTTACATTAAGCTTTAAGTTAAAAAGTCCTCGAAATTAATAAATTTTAAATATTATTTAAAACTATAAAATTTGCTATAAGCTACCCTCCTTTTTAATATTATTAAAGTCTTATTTATTCCTTATCTAATATCCTCTTGCTTTTTTAAAAGCGCAATAGCTCTTTGCCTTAAATCTTTGTCTTTTCTCCCTTTCTTTCTTCCTCTTATATAAGCTAATATATCTTATCGAGTTTTATAATATTACTTTGCAAATTATAAATAAGTAAAGCGCGATACGAGAATATTAAGTTATTAAATTAACTTTATATTTATAAGATTTCGAACTTATAATAAGTTATTAACTTTAATTTATAAAAAGCCGATTAAGAGTAGCTTTTAAGTTAAATTAGCAAGTAACTTTTGCTAATAAGGCTTAAACTTTACTTTTGCTAAGTTTATAAAAGGCTACAAGTTATTGCAAAATACGCTTAAATAATCTATATTATAATATTATTAATTAATATATGCTTTTAAAGATATTTCCCGATTTAAGGTTACATTTAAAGATGCGACTACTTGCTAATAAAAACATCTTAAAGCATATAAAGCACAAATCTTAAAGCAATTCTTTACATTTAATAAGAATTTTATTAAGGATAAATTATTAATTAACTAATATGCTAGAAAATTTTCACTTTTAGCTCCTTTGCAAGTATCTTTAAAAAAATTAACAAAAAAGAGTAATTTAAGTTTATTTAAGCTTAAGAATATATATTATAAATTATAAAGCAATCTTATCGTTATATGCTAATAGCTACTCGATATAAGATGCTAAGTATAAAAATTAGAAGCTAAAGTATAAAATAATTAAAAACGACTAAAAATAAGCTACAAAGATATAAAAAGAGACGCAAAGTTTGCCTTATTTTACTCGAGCTTTCGAGTTTATTATAGCAAGAACGCTTATTATTATCTTAAGACTTTAAATAAGCTATTCGGATTATAAAGCACGTTTTAAGACTTATATTAAACGCTATAAAGAAGCGTTAATAATATAATAGTAAAGTAATAAGCTAATAAGTAAAGTAATAAGTTAAGTAATAAGCTTATAAGTAAAGTAATAAGCTTGCAAGTAAGATTGTAAGCTTGCAAGTAAAGTAATAAGCTTGCAAGTGAGATTATAAGCTTGCAAGTAAGCTAAAGAGTTAAGTAATTAAAGCGCATTGCTTATTAGTAATGCTATATAGCAATTTAAGTAGGGAAAGTTAGTTAGCTAACTTTCCTGCTACTAGTAAGCTATTAGGAATAGTATATAGCATTTATATACCCTTTATATAGCCTTTAATAAAAAAGAAAGCTAATATATAAGTCTTTAATTTCTAGCTAAAACTCTTTTAATTAATTAAGAGAAAGTAGCTCCGGGCTAATTTAAGAGACTTATATAATAATAGCATTTACGCTAAAGCTATTAGCTTTGCTTATATTTAAAGTTAAAGTAAATCCTTATAAAGCTATTCCCGGACAATTTTAAAGATTATATTATTTCTTCTTTTTAGCTTAATAACTTTTTATTATACAAGACACTTGTTAACGATAATAGATTTTAAGAAAGACAAAGAAAACAATACTTAATCGAAGGAATTAAGCATTAAAATTAAGAGAAAAAAGGCTAAAAGGGCTTATTTTGCTTATTAAAAAGCTTATTTAACTTGTAATATTTTTGTTTTTCTTTAAACAAAAAATTGCGTGATTTTAAACTATTTTAGCTTATATCTTTATAAGCATTTGCTAATTGACTTTATTATAAGTAATAAGCGTCCTTACTAACGTTATATAAAAAGAAGTCTTGCAAGTGCTTATTAAGATAATATAAAGAAGAAAGCTAAATTAAAACTAGTCTTAAAAAGAAATAATAGCTTACTAACGACGAGTACTTTAGCTTTAAATACTTTACTAGTTAGTAGCTTCTTTAATAGCAAATTAATAGACTCGATATAAGTCAATTAATATTAAGCTATAATATTAAAAAATAAAAGCATTAATTATAAACACTTTATTATTAGCAATTTTACTATTATTACTAAAGCTAGTAACTTGCTTAAAGAGATAATTATAATAAACTTAATATAAACTAATCTATTACAAGTAATAAAACCGAAAAACAAGCATAATTTAGCTATAATATTAAGTAATTACATTAGTAATAAATGCTTTCTTGCAAGCAATTATACTTTCTTTAAAGCTAAAGTGCTTAATAAGAGTCTAAACTTAATAAATTTTATAAATATAAACAAGTATATGCTAGCTTTTGTCTTAATAGTTTTAATATATTAATGCTACTTTAGCAAGCGTTAGCGACTAGTAAAAAACCTTTAAAGTCTTAATAGCTTAATTGTATTTACTTGTTTAATGCAAGACGATATTAAATAATCTCTTTATACACTTTATAACTTCTTAATAATAAATTTAGCTAGCAAGAATAAAAGCTTCTTAAGCGCTTTCAAAGAACTTTTACTTTTATTATAAGAAGAATAATTTGCATTATAGCATTATTAATTAATATATGCCTTTAAAGATATCTCCCGATTTAAGGTTAAGTAATAAACTAGAGAATAAGCTTAATATTTCTCTTTACTGCTTTGCTTAATTTGCTATTAAAGTTATAATAACTATTAAAATTTCTTTTATAATAAAAGTATATATTTATATTACTAAAATAATTATCCCTTATATAAAAGAAGTTACTATTAATAGCCGGAAATAGCATTAAATTAAAGTAAAATTTCTAAAGAGTTTATTATTAACGCATTACACTTGCTTATAAAGTTCTTTAAGCTTTAACTTAAATTTATTATTACTTGCTTCCTCTTCTCTTGCCTCCTTTATTAGTCTTTATAATAAAGGATAACTAAGCTAAATATAATAATATATTTAGCATTTTTCTTTATCTTAATATATACTTTTATATCCTCTTCTCTTATTATACTTAAAGCAACTTCGACCCCTTTTCTTTAACTTCTTTTATGCTTTTTACTTAAGCACTTATATTATTTAGCGCCTTCCTCGGATTATTCTTTTGCTTTAATAAAAACCTTTAAATTTTAGCTAAAAAGAATATATTATTTAAAACTTTCTTTGCAAATTCTTTTGCAATTTAACTTAACTTATTACTTATTAACTTATTACTCGGCTCCTTATTCGGCTTCTTATCTTCGCTATGCTTAATAACACTATTTAAAGCTACTCCGGTAATAAAGGTGCTATTTGCGGTTTTATTTATAATAAAGCTAATATATATCCTCGGCAAATCCTTAATATATATCCTCACAAATAGCTCTTTAGTTTCTTTTTAAGTAATATTCTTAAATTCGACTTAGTAATTTACGCGGCCCGGGCAAATTAGTGCTTTATCAAGTTTATTAGGGTAATTAGTTGTTATTACTAAGATATAGCTTTTATAAGATACGACTTGTAATTATTTATTTAAACTTTTAAAGTAAAACAAATAAGAGAAGCTTACTATTAATAATATTTAAGAGTCCGGATAATAAAATACCTTTCTTCTTCTCCTCTTTTAAGAGTTAGTTAGCCTTTTTAAGTGCTTTAGTAAGATTTAAAGCAATAAAGCTACTATTTCCTAATTAGTTTTTAGCTATTAGCGCTATTTTCTCGTTATTTTCACTTAACTCTCTAATTAAGCTTATTATATCGATATCCTTTAATAAAATAATATACTTAGCTAGCAAATTTATAAATAGCATGCTTAGCTCTTCTTCTATTAATATAAGGTCTTAGAGACTAATAATATAAATATCAAGGCCGAAAACGCTTGCTAATGCAAAGGTAAGAGACATTTTGCCTATTTTAAGCAAGCTATAAAATAAGTAACTATAATAGTATAAAATACTTTAGTTAGCATATTAGCGTGTAATAATAAAGTTAAGATACTTGTTAATATTACTAAAGATCTCTATTTTCTTTATATTACTTAGCACTATTATATTTATAAGACGACATAAGCGCTTTGCTATTTTAACCTAATAACCGGATTTGCGTATATCTTTAAGTGCTAAGCGCTTAACTATAATTGTAACATTTTGTCTTTAATAATAGTGTTTTTTAGCATCTTAAATTAGTTCTTTAATCGATTTTATAAATTATCTAAAACAAAAAATAGTAAAGAGCTCTTTGTCCTTAAAAGTAATCTAGTTTAATATAATTACCTTTTTCCTCTTTAGTTAATAATATCTCCTCTTATACTAAAAATTGTAAAATCTAATAGCAAAAGTAAATTTAAGTTATAATTTTGCTTTTTAGTTAGCGAAATTTAATAACTTTATTTTGCTTTCTCCTCCTTTCGATTTTATATCCTTGCTATTAAATTCTTATACGCTTTTCGAAAATGTCTTTGCTATAAGTTTATAAGAAGACTTAAATTTGTATTAATGCGCAAAGAAGACTATTATATAATTATATATCTTATCTAATTTATTAATAGTAATTTTAGACATGCAATTATTATAAACTTAGTTATAAACTATAGCTTATATTAAGCAAAAGACTTTAGCACTAAATTAAAGGATAACACTTAAAGAGACGATAATAATAATATTAAAGCTAAAAGAAAAGAGTAAAAACTTATATATAAGATTATATCTAAGGACAAAGGTCTTTAAAAGCGTTATTAGAGATAGTCTTAAGACAAGATTACTTAACAAAATATTCCTTATATTATAAAATACAAACTCTAAAAGGCTATTAATAACTATTTTTTGCCTTATAATTCTTGTATCTTTTAAGATTAAGTGCATATAACTATTAATTTGAAGAAAGTTAATATATATTTTAACAAGGAACTTATTAAGCTTTATATTAAGTTAAAATATTTACTATAAAAGTAGAATTTCCTAATATAAGAAAAAGGCAGCATATATTATTTAAATTTTAGTGTTAAAGGAAGGAGAATATTTTTAATTTTATATCTTTAAAAGAAACTCTTATAAAATGGTCGTGTGTTTTAATAATAGTAATAAGTTAAATACTTAAATAGTAAAGTAATAATCGAAGTAAATGCCTTTATAATCCGATTTGGTAGTCTTTAATGCGTTATTTTTTTAAGCCCTATTCTTATGCTCTTATATTATAATTTAAAGCTTGCTTACTATTAGCTAGTAAGAAGTATAAGAATTTTAGTAGCTTTACTTATCTTTGCTATTTAAAGTCCTATTTAAGATTTAAAAGTCCTTTATCGGGCTACTAGTTATAGCTTTTCTTATATATGCAAGATGCTTTAAGACTTAAATTCGTGTGACTTATATAACCCTTTACTATTTCTAGCTTATATTAATTATTATTTAACACTTTATTAACTGCTACCGGAAGCTATAAGAGTTTGCTTATTAGACTTTACTTATAATTGCTATTTATAACAAAAATTAACTAATATTTATTTAAGTGCTACTTTTAAAATCTTGCTAAAGGACAATTAACAAAAACAACTAGCATATATGCTTTAATAAAGCAGCTTTTGTGGGCAAGAAACCCTTTACAAATAACTTAATATATTGCAAGCAATTAGCTAATAATCTTATTAAACCTCCTCTTTTACCCTTTATATTTAAATTTAAGTTATTTATAAAAGAGTAATAAGTATTAAGCGGCAATTATTATAACGTTTATCTAGTTTATAAATTATTAAGCTGCAAAGATGCGCTAAAATTAAAGATATACTTAAATTTTATTGCTATTACGCTAAAAGGATAGCGTTTATATATTATTTTATAATTTGTATATTATATATAAACGATATAGTAGATATAATTATAATAAAATTCGACTTAAGTATAGTTATATATAATTTATTTAATATATAAAAGTAAAGCTATTACAGCTATTTACACGTCTTTAAAGGATTATAGTCTTTATATTTGTAAGCGGGTTTAAAAGAGACTATATTATTTATAAAAAAAGGATTCCGGAATTCTTCGACTTACCTTTGCCCTTATTAATTTTGCTAAAAGTAATATTAGGGTAATTAATTAAGTAATAAGCTAATAAGTTAAGTGGTTAGTAATTAAGTGGTTAGCAAGTAAGTTAAGTAATAAGCTTACAAGTAAGGTGCTAAGCTTGCAAGTAAAGTAATAAGCTTGCAAGTAAGGTAATAAGCTTGCAAGTAAGGTAATAAGACGCTAAGTTAAGTAATAAAACGCTAAGTTAAGTAATAAGCTTATAAGTAAGGTAATAAGCTAATAAGTTAAGTAGTAAGCTTGCGAGTAAGTTAGTTAAAGCGACGTTCCTCTTATTAATTAAGGCTAATATTATAAATAAGAATGCAAAAATTGTCGTGTAAATAAATAAAAATTAGCGCCCCTTTTAATAAGAAATCTTTCTTAAATTATAAAGTTAGTCTTAATTATACCCTCTTGCGTAATTACTCCTCTTATTGCCCGCTATATTACTTTAGCTATATAATTAACACTCGATTTTAGAAGAATAGCACCCTTTTAATTAATAACCCCCTCTTTTAAAGCGCATTGCGTTACTAATATTATAACCCCTTTAATGTTGCCTTTAAGATTTATACTAATTTGCTAACGCTTATTAGCTATAAGCAAATTTTTAATAACTTATAAATAAGAAAGGAAGCGTTATAAAAGTTTTAATTTCTTACTTTTATATTTAAAGGCTACTAGGATATTGTTAATAGGGTTAAAGTATAAAGGTGCGTTATTAAAGGAGCTACTAAATTTTTCAAATAAGCAAGATTATTATATAATTAAAAAAGGTTTTAAGCAAAGGAATTTAAGAGTTATAAAATTATTTTAAGTATAAAAGCTTATCTTATACTTAGCTTAACTAAAGAAAGCGCTTATATTTAAGCTTATAAAGAATAGATTAAGCACTAATAAAGTTACCCAAATAAGTTGCTTTAATAAGTGGTTGCAATTAAAGGCATAAGTCTTTGTTATAGATTTTTACTTAAGTATTACGTTAAATAACTAAACCGGGGCTAAATAGTTAAATTAATTATAAAATTGTAAATATGCGACTTATTAAGATATAATAGCTTAATTAAGTAGCTAGCTCTTTTAATTTGCTTTATATATATATCTTAGTAATAGCTAAGTTAAGTTAATTAATTATAACTAAATATAAATGCTATATAAAATAATTTTTTTAGCAAATCGCAGCTAACTTATTAATTCTTTACTTGTCGAGCCGATTAAGTAAATTATATAAAACTTTTAACTTTACTATTTTTTGTCCTTCTTTATTTAATGCTTACTAATAATAGTAAGCGTAGTAATAGCACTTGCAATTGCCTCTTAATTAGAGATATCTTTAAAAGTTTAAATAATAATATAGCATCTTTTATTTTTTACTTTATTATTTTATTTAAAAGGCAAGGGAAGACTTGCTATATATAAAGAATAAGATATAAATTTATATTATAAGCTAGTTAATTTTTAGCTTAAAGACAAAGTTTAAATTTTAATTAAAAATTAAAAGACTTAAAAGCTTAATTGCTAGCTTATATCCCGAAGATAGCAATAAGATATAAAGCTACCCTTGCAACTTTCCTCTTAATAGTTATTATATATTATATCGAAAATTTCTTACTTATAATTTTACTTTATAACCCCTATATTACACTTGAAGTCGGCTTTTAATAACTGCTTTTATATATTATAATTACTTATTTAACCTCTTTAAATCCGAATTAACGCTTATTTAATAAATTTATTTTATATATTATAATAGTCTTTATTAGTATATCTTTAAGTGCAAGTATTGCAAGTTAAAGACTTGTTAGCTATATATAAACAAATATTAAAAGTAAGATATTATATTATTACTATTTTTTTGCTAAATAAGTTTGCAATTTGTCCAATTTTCTTATAAATAATAATAATATAACATTTTTCTTTTAGCTTAATTGTAATTAATGTGTTTTTAGAAAAATATCTAATAATAGTTAATTAATTTTAATTAGTGCAAGTATAAGGGAAAGAAGGTTATTAAAGAGAATATTTCCTCGGTAATTATAAAAAGAAGATGCGACTTTAAAGAAGTAGCTAAAGTATTCTCTATTTTAATTATTATCCTCTTAATTTAAAATCTTTTTCTTTAAATGTATTTAAAGTTTTATAAGAAAATTATCTTTTATATATTAATATTAAATATAAAATAAGAGAGTAATATAATAATATTTTTAAGCAATAAAAGGGCTTGCCTCTTAAATTTTTAAATTCTCTTAAAAGCAAATTATTATAAGATGTAATAATTTCTTAAAATTGCTAAATAAATTATATAAATCTTTATTGCCTTAAATTTACCCTCTTTTATAATAGTTATTACTAGTCTTTATTTATTGCTATAACTTTTAAATATTTGCAATAGTAACTAGCTCCGAGGCAAGTAACTTATAATTTCGAAATTAATAATCTTAACTTTCTTTAAATTTAGCTTATCTTTTATAATAATATTTATAAGTTTAAAGTTAATATAATTAAAGATAAGGTTTAAGTAATTTATATTAATTGCCTTATATATTACTTGAAGATTTGCTAAGCTAAAATCTTCGAGAGCAAGGGGCTTTAAAAAGTATTATTAAAGTATATTTTACTTGTTTACTTTATTAAATAAGTGCCTTTTTTATTTTACTATTTCTTTACACAAATTTACTATAGCTTTTATATAATAAAATCGCTAATATTTGCTTAGACTTAGCTAAGTAGCTTTTAGCGTCCGGCTTAAAACTCTTTAAATAAAGAAGTAAAATCGGTTATTACTAAAAGTATAATGCAAAATATTTAATATCTTAAAGCTAAGTTATTAATTTCGAACAAAGTTTAAAGTTACTTATTTAAGCGTAATTCCCTCTTTAAAGGCATTGCTAGCTTTATAGACTAGCTTAATATAAGGACTATTAAATAGTATAAGAGTAAAGGGTAAGTTAATAGGTACTTTTGTTAATATATAGCTTAAATTGTTACTATTATCGTTTTAAGTTGCTATATTAGAAGAAGAAAGTAATTAATAAAGTATAAGACTACTAATAAGCTAAGTGTCGAAATTAATTTGTTTAAAGGATTTAAGGGCAATTGCTTATAGTATATTAATTATTATAAGCGAGAATTAAACTTAAGATTAACTTTATTATCTTAAAGTCGGGCATATATTATTTTAATATATTTGCAATAAGCAATAAAGATAAATGTTGCTTAAAGCTAGTTAAAATGCACAAATATTGCCGCTTTTGCTAATATAATATAATCTCTTCTTATTACTCTTTATTAAAATAAGATAAATTGCTATTAAAAAGCAATCGCTTTTGCTTAATTAGCTTTAATAAGAGAGATTTGTGCTTAATTAAAAAGCTAAAAATCGAAGCGAAATTATATTAATAAATGCTTAAGTAATAATATTAAAGATAAAATAAAGTAAGTGTTTATATTAGACTTGTAAAGAAGGCTAATAACAAATAATAGTAAAGTTAACGTCACAAGTTTATAGCTATTTATTTTCAAATATAACTACTTTTAATAAGTTTATAATATAACTCGAAATACCTCTTTTTATAATCTTTATAACCAAATATGCAATATAAGCTTTAGTCTTTAATAAGCGTTTAAAGAAGGTATAAGCAATTGCTAATACTCTTCTTATTCCTCGCAACTCCACTTATTTTAATATTTACTTTATTATATATTCCGAGTATTAAGAATTTAATATACTTTAAAAAGGCAATTTTATATATTACTTTATTATACACTTATCTATTAATATAAGGGATACTTTAATAATTATAATAAAACTGTGCTTAGTCTTTTTGAAGGCGTTTTACAAGTCTCTTATAAGCCGGTGATAAAGGGCTTATACGATATCAAATTTGCGCTTTATACAAAAACCCAATTTTATTAAGCTATAATAATCTTAAAAGCTTAATATAAAAAAATGAAGCTATTAGATAATTTAAAGTAGCTATTATCTTTTCTTTTTTATTTTAAAGCTTATAGTCGTGCAACTATTATAAGGGAAGCGGCTTTCGAGGTTTTTTATAAACTAGAATAATATCTTTAATATATATTAGAATATTAAGATACTTGCTAGTGCGAGATTAGACTAGATTTTGCTCTTTTAAAGTAATATTTATAAGCTTATAATAATTTGTTTTAACTTTGTTATAATATCCTTTTTAGTATTTATTACTATTTAATATTAATCTTAGTTATATAATAAAAAGTTAAAAGTACTTATAAGATAAATGCTTAAGCGCTTTATTTAATTAGCATATTATATTTTATCTTTTAAGGTAAGTAGCAAGGTAACTTACACGTTCTTTAAAGTTATCTTTTCTTTAATCTTTCTTAGCTAAATAAATTAATAGTTTTTAGGCCTTTCCGAATTATTATTATAGTTTAAAAATAAGCATATAAAAAAGTCTTTTGCTCTTATTAAAGCTACTTTTACCTTTATATTACTTTATTAGCATTTAAATAGAGATACGTTTATTGCAAATAAGGACTTTAATATAGCATTAATCTTAGCTAAAGCAAATAATACCTCCTTTATCCTAAAGATTACTACTAATAAACCTTTTAAGATTTTATTTAAATCTCTTTAAATTATTATACCTTTTACTTGCTCCTTTTTAACTTTTAGTATACTAGCTTAAGAGAGTATTAAATTTTTAATTATATAATCCTTTAATAAATAGAAGAGTCGCTTTATCGGATTTACTTTTAAGCAATCTTTAATAGAGATATTTAAGTTATAAAATAGATTTATTACAAGTATAGCACTTAATATAAGAGTTTAGCATATTCTTTAAAGAAAGTAAGCTAGTAAATTACTTAAATTACCTTTAATTATAATATTAAAGCATTTAGCAATACTTATAAGTAAGTATAATTTCTTTTTAATAGTTTTTAACACTTTAATATTTAAGTAAGCTATATTATCGGTTATTAATGCCCGAATTTTAGCTATAAAAGGCTTTATAAATATTTAAATAAAATTTCTATATTAGTATAATAAATAATATTAAAGCTTAAATGTTTATAGCTCCTTTAACTTTATATAGCTATAAGCAATAGTATATAAATTACAAAAGGAGTAACTATAAGCTATAAGGTTCTTTAGCTTTTAAGCAAGACAAGAAAGGCAAGTTCGATTAAAATAAAAGCCCTTTTAAACTAAGGAAAATGACTTTAGTAGCTCTTTGTAGAATATTATAGCATTCTCAAAATACTTGTTAATTCTTTAAATAAGTTTATAAAACCTATTTTTAATAGTAACTTTAAAATCCTTAAATAATTATAGCGCCTTTGCAAATATTTAATTTTTAAGTTTTGCTAAAATGTTTTAGTATAAAGTTTAAAAGAGCTAATAAGGTTTAAATACTTATTAAGTGTTAAAATATTTGCCTCAAGTGTAAAGTACTTAACAAACTTATAATGCGCTCTTATTAGATAGCTATTAAAAGAAAGTGCAAATAATATTATAAGAATTGCGAAAGCGCTTCAAAGTCTTATTAGTAATAATTTTAAAAATTCTATTAAGTATAAGGGTAATTTAGCAAGGACTAAGTTTGCTTGTCTTATAGCTTTAATAAAGCTAAAGGGGGAGATAATATTGCATGCAAAGTGACGGCATATTATATAAAAAAACGCTTAAAAATGCTAAGCCGAAAAAGCTATCTTTGCTACTTTTTAAACATTTTAAATATCTTATAATTCTTATAAAATATATGCTTAAAGCTTTTTTAATTGCACTTGTCGCTAACGATTTTGTAAGTCTTTCGGTAAAGGTAATACCCTTATATCCTTAAATTGCTCTTTAAGCAAGCTATTAAACTCTTAATTAGTTAAATAAGCTTTGCTTTTTTGCTAGAAGCTAGCATTTCTTGCATTTATCTTATACTTAAAGTGTCTTATAAATTCTATAATTGCGAGTTTCTTATTAAATATTAAATTAGGGTTATCTTATACTTAAAGGACTAAAATATAAGGATATATATAAAGGGGAAAGTTTAAAGGTTAATTGCTTAAAGATATAAGCTAAGATGCTAAGACTTTTGCAAGATTACTAAGATTACCGAAGTTGTTTACAAATAAATATATAATAGTATTAAACGGAAGTATAAGCTAAATATATATAAGATATATTAGCATAAAAGGCTTTAAAGCTTCCGGAATATTTTAATACTATTATATTATATATCTCTTATTTTTACTTTATATATAGCTTGCTATAATCTTTTTAATAGTTAAAATCCTATAAAGCTTACAATTAGCTAAGAAAACTAGCAATTAATCTTTAGACTACTCTTAAATTAGCTAAAGGAGAATTTTGTTATATTTATAATTACTACAAATTGCAAATATATCCCGGGATATTATACTCTTTTATATCTCCCTAATAATACTAATAAGCTAAAAGTCTTAGATATAAAGAGAGTAAAGTGCTTATAAGGCAAGATAAGGGCAAAGATATTCTTGCAAGATTACCTCTTAAAGGCATATGCTTAATTTAATTTAAATATAATCTAAAAAAGCTATAGCAAAGATTTAAAGCTATTTAAATTCCTTATTATAAGGACGTTATTGTTATCTTTTAAGCGGATTAATCGAAGGCGTTTAAATGCAAAACAGTCCGGGCTAAGCTATATAAGCAAAAAAACTTTATTTTAAAGATATAGCTTTTTATATCTAAGATTTTAGAAAAGTAGTCAAATATCGAAAGTAATAAGGTTATATAATAAAGGTCTAATAATAATTAATCCGCTTTCTAAGAGTTAAGTTTAGCGTTTTTAAAACCCCTTTTTATATCGGTCTTAAAATTAACTTTTTAGCTTATTATCTTGTCTTTATAGTTATTTTTATTATAATTTCTTTAAGTCCCGGGACTCTTATAATTTCTTCTCCTTTGCTTTGCTATTAACTTAGTACTCGGAGTCTTAGCTCTCTTTTCTCTTTTCTTATTATTCTTATTATAATTGCTATATTAGAATTAAAGTCTTAAGACTATTTACGCTTATAATTTCTCTCTCTTTGCCCGGCTATTAACTTAATACTCGAAGTCTTAGCTCTTATCTTTTTACTTTTATTATAATTGCTATATTAGGACTTAAAGTCTTAAGACTATTTACACTTATAATTCCTTTTTTTATCGGGCTATTAACTTAATACTCGAAGTCTTAGCTTTTATCTTTCTTTTAATTATTTTAATTATAATTATTATATTAAGACTTAAAGTCTTAAGATTATATATGCTTATAATTCCTTTCTTTAACCGGCTATTAACTTAATACTCGAAGTCTTAGCTTACTTTTATAATTATTATTATAATTATTATATTAGCACTTAAAGTCTTAAGATTATTCTCTTTTATACTTTCTTTTTTACTTTTAATTTTAAGACTCTTTTTATAATTTCTTTCTTTTAGCCCTAATATTAACCTAATATCTTAAGTCTTAGATTTTATCGCTCCTTATAATTATTATTAAGTCTTTATTTATACTTGAGGTCCTAAAACTAGTCTTTGCTACATTATAATTCCTAAATCCTTAAAGCTAGTAATTAGCCCCTTAATAAACTATTAATTTGCAAGCACTCTTATATAACTAAGCCTCTTTTATAATTACTTCCCTTATCCCCCTCTTAACGCTAAGTTTTTATCCTTATACTCGACTTAATATAAATTAAAGTAATTTAAGAGGAAGATAGCTTTTAAGCATTATAAAAGTCGATATCGCTTTATTAAAGTTCTTTAAAGATAAAGAGGCAAATAGCAATACTCTTATATCTTTATTTAAATTATCTTAAGCAAGAAAGATTAATAAGAAGATTATAAATAAGCTTATAAGCCTATTTGCGAAAAGTAAATATAGATGCGACCGGCATAATAAAGCAAACTATATTAAAGCTATTATTAGCTTAGCAAATTTAGACATTTTACTTAAAGCCTTTAAATTAATAAGAAATAATCTTTAAAGAACGCTTCTTAATTAATTATATTAGCCGAGAATAAAAGCAACGCACTTAAAGCTTTTATATTTATATAAAAGGCATAAGATTAAAGTAGCAAAGAAATTTCTAACTCTTAACAATTCTTAGTAAATTATTAAATTATTTAATAGATATTTATTAAAGTAAGGTAAATAATACTCTTATTAGATAAAATTCTTTAATAGCCAAATTTATAAAAAAGTAAAATATTATAAAAAATTCTTTATCCTTAACTTAGATTTTGCATAAGAATAAACGCTTTATTTATTAGGCTTAAAGCAAAGAAATCTTGCTTAATTAAAACGTTATAAAGACTTTATTAAGCGGTTTAATAATCTAAATTTATTCCCCGGCTAGTAATATAAATTTAAACTTAGTAATACGCGCTAGTGCTTTGCGCTAAATTGCTTTAAAGAAGCGCTATAATACTTAGATTATATATTTGAAATCTCGGATAAGATATACTAAAAGATCCTCGAAATTAAGCGTGCTATATATATTTAAATAATACAAAATCTTTAATTAAAGGCTTTAAGAGTTAATACTATTAACTGCAATTATATTATATATAAAATGCATTATAATAAAACCCTTTTCCCTTTAATTTAAAATAAAACTTTTCGAAAGCTTATTACTAATATATTATTATAGCTAAAAGTAATTATTTTTATAATTAAATCGTTTTATAAGAACTTAAATTACTTTATAATTAATACTAAAATTATTTAAACTTATCTTCTTATAAGTAAAACTAATAAAACGTTATACAAGTCTATACTTAATAGCTAGTTAAAGCTTAATATTTATAAAGTAAAATTTCGAGAAAGTAAATTTAATAAGACTTATATTAAGCTTTATACTTAAAACGTAAACTTTGCATATATCTTAATAATAATATTTATACTTTAGCAATTTACAAATTTTAATAAATTTAATTTTAAGCAAGATTCTAAAATAGAAAAAATACAAGGATTAATTAAATTTAACTATATTACGCAACTTGTAAAGATAGCTAAACTTTATAGCTTTAATGTGGGAGATTTGCTTATAATTATATATAATTTATTAAGCTAGCTAAACTTATAATAGCAAATTTATAAGCTAAGCTATAATAGTAAAAGCATTTGTCGAAAGACGGGGCGCCCCTTTATTAATGCTTATAAAGAGATTAAAGCAAGACTCTTTTAGCTTTAATTACTAAATATAAGCAATAAGGCAAGTAATAATTTATTAATTTTATTTGTTTAACGAAATTTCCTTATTACTTTCTTCGGCAAAAGATTTACTAATAATCTCGTTATTAATAATAGTATAAATATAGCTTTAGCACAAATAATGTAAAGCTAAGTAAGCAAGGTAATAAATATAAATTATCTTAATCCTTTAATATTAATGCAACTTTGTAATAATAAAAATATAAGAGCTTAACAAATCCCGAGGATTATTAAAGCCCTTTAATATATAATTCCCGAAAAAGACGTGGTTAATTATATTTTATAATTATGCAATAGTCTTAAGAGAGAGGATAATGCTTAATCTCGATTATATAACTTTATTTTAATAGTAAGTATAATTATATTACCGGATTTGTTTATGCTAAAAGACTATACCTCGCTTAATCTCGCATTACTTCCTTAATTTGCTTACTTTATAAAGCAAGCTTTATTCGTCTCCCTTATTATAATAAACCTCGCCACTTAAATAAGCTTTATAAAAATGAATATAAAGATACTTAAAGCTAATAGTACCTCGCTAAAACTCTAGCATAATAAGCTAATATGCGTATAAGCAACTAATATATATCTAAAAATAAGTAAAACGCATATAAAAACGCTTAAAGCTAAGGGTGCTTTGCTAAAACCCCGGCTTTATAAGCTAATATACATTTAAGAAGATTTTATAAAAGTAAGTAAAATAAATATAAAAACGTTTAAGGGTAAAAGCGCT
>Ga0302221_10000592_pt1 | contig 26165 bp, 5 predicted proteins | sample II_Palsa_E2_1_FD_193517 | JGI IMG/M metagenome (GOLD analysis project Ga0302221, IMG submission 193517) | Peat permafrost microbial communities from Stordalen Mire near Abisko, Sweden - II_Palsa_E2_1 | ecosystem: Environmental > Terrestrial > Soil > Palsa > Peat permafrost | place: Sweden... | reverse complement strand
TTTTATTTCCTAACTAAATAAATAATTTATATGTCCTTTGCATTTATACTTGTAGTCGTATAATATAAATATGCAAGTATATCTTTAATTGTCCTTATTATTTGAAGGTTAAAGATAAGATTTAAGGTATTCGGAGCTCGAATTAGAGCTAATATATTAAGGATTAGCCTTATCCCAATTGAAAAGAGGGGGGAGGTCCCGTCTTTATAGTTTTGTATAAAGCCAAAGAACCTCCTTTGTTAAACTTAAAGTATTAAATCTTAATTTACAAAATCTTATATAGCAAAGATTACTAGATTTATAAACTCTCGATTCGCCTATTAAATAATATTTAAGCTTAAAAGATATTAGTTAAATATTATTATACAAAGGTTTAAAGATTAAATTATACTAATATATATCCTTTAAATATTGCTCTTAGCGCTATTAAGACAATCGAGCTTAAAAGTATAAAAGAATATATCTCGAATTAAAATAATATAAATATCTTAAAGTAGACTTATATTCGTATAACCTTTAATTATATAATCACAAGTACTTAAAGAGCTTGAACTTATATGCGGTTTTAAGCCTTGCAATCGAATTCGATTATTTATAGCTTGCTGCTCGTCTTTAGCAACTCGAGGCTTAATCTTTAGCTTTCTAATCGGCCTTCTAATAGACTTTGCACAAATAATTAAGGGAGGGGAAGAAGGTAGCTTTAAAGAGGGGGATAAGGAGTTAATTTTAATAAGTTAATTTATATTTAATTTAAATTAGATTAAGGAAAGATTATATAAAGGAAAAAATAAAATAAGAAAAGAAAACTCCTAATTATCTTCTATTACTTTATTTAAAAGCTCTTAGTCCCCTTTATCTTTGCCTTAATTGCCTTAATCGAGGGCTAGCTTTTCCTTAAGCTTTTAGCCATGTCGTATAAACTTATTATTATCTTAAATAATCTCTTATAAAGACCTTTTAAATTTAGCTACACAATTATAGCCCTTACTTAAGCGAGCACAAAGTATTAAGATTAGCTATTCCTTGTTTTAAATATAAAGTTATAAAGCTATACGAAGGAGCAAATATGCACGCTTAAACAAGCGTTTATTATTCTTAACTTGTAATTAATTAATCGCAAACGCTAAGACTTAGTTAAGATTAATATTATATAATATAAGCTTAGCCTTGCATTAAGCTAAAGTATCGATAAGCAAGTATTTGTCAAGATTTACAAATATATTAGCTTTATATAAAGTAGTAGTGTAATATACCTTACTTACCTTATAATTTTAGACTATCTTCGATTCTTTGTGCAAATTTAAGGTTAATTGCTATCTTATACAAACCATTTATAATAAGTGGAAAATTATAAAGAACTTAAAGCTATCTTAAGATAAAGTTTAGCCGGTTTAATTGCTTACAAATCTTGTAAATATTTTACAAGTCTTTATATATAAAAGTAAACTCTTATATAATCGGCATAAAGATAGCAAGCATTGCAATTTGATCGGCAAGAGCGTCTTTATCGAATTAATTTGTCTTTTAAAGTTTAAGAAGGAAGTCTTAATTTAATTAGAAAAAAAAAGAAGAAAAAAAATGTTTATATAAAAGAAAACTTACCCTTTATCGATAAAGCTATAATTTTTGAAGGCTAAACTACTATAATTTAATTTATTAATTTGTAATACTTGTCCCGTAATACTAATAATCACAAAAGCAAAAGCTAAGATTATCTTGCATCGTATAAGCAAGTGCAAAGTATACTTTTGCTATAAAAGGTGTTTCTTTTCCTCGATTAAATCGGATAATATATAAAATAAACCCTTTTTCTAAAATAATAAGAAGAAATTGTTATACGATTAAGAGAGAGACATAGCCTTAAACGCTTACGTAAATCTAAATAATATAACAAGAATAAGCGTTAATTGTAATATAAATTTTAAAGCTAAAAGGAGAAAGCTTCTTGTAGCTATCAATTAACTAAATATAATTAAGACTAGGAATAATATACTTGCCCTTCTTTCGATTTTTATTTGCTATATAAAGCTTTAACCCCTTTAAATCGAGCTGTTTAATAATAGAAAATAAGCTATCTTTAAAGAGAAGTTAGCTATAATTTAAAGTTTAAATTGTACAAGTCGAGTAGGGTAAACCTTATTATTAAGATCCCTTTCCTTCGAAACTAGCTATCTAATAAACTTCTTCTATATCCTTTAATTGCTCTTAAATTAAGCTCTATTTTAACAAGATTAATTAATTGCTTGTCGGCTTATTAGCGCTTTTAAACTATTATTTGCTATATAAAGCTAATCTTCTTTCAAATCTGGGCAACTTGTCTTTTAAATATTGTAATATAACTACCCCTTTAAAGCTGTTATATAATGTTTTTATTGCTATATAATTGCTAAAACAAGATTGCAATTTGTAATTAAAGCTTTATAAAATTATTTACTTTATTCCTTTAAGAGAAACCCTATTTTTAAAGTCGGTTTTTGAGCGTACAAGCTATGCAAGGCCTCTTTAAACGAGTAGCTAAGCGCTTAGCGATCTCTTTAATAGTGTTATAATTATTATAAATCCAATTATAAACTTTATCCTTAAATTAATTAAGGGGGAGAGGTAAGTTTAGCATTATACGAAGTTAAAAACATTAAAAATACCAAAATCGGGTGTTTTTGATTTTAGGAAATATCGGGTTTTTGATTTTCCGCGATTTTCGATTTTCTAGAAAATCGAACTTTCCCTAAGGTAGTTATCGTCCTCCGGACTTAGCACGCAAATCAGGTGAGGGAGCTCAATAGTAAAAAAAACACCAATACGCAAAATTTTCACCGCATTTACAACCCTCACCTTTACCACCACTAATATGTCACCCAAGTCGCAAGAAATCGAAGAACGCATCGTCAAGGCCTTTAAGGTTATAAACGAGGATCTTACCTTAAAAGGTGTAGCTGCTATATTGCAATTCGGGGCTCCTTACTCTGCTCAAAAAAATTCACATAATATTATATAAAGTTATTTTATATATATATATTAATAATATATAGAATTATTTATTATTTACCATAATAAAGTAATTTATATGTGTGACAAGCGCCAGATTTATAGCCTAAACGGCGTTGGTTGAATGGTCCTAGTTATAACTATTTAAAGCTAAAAAAAAAAAGTTATTTACAAAGGATTAGTTTATACAAATACTCGAGTTTTGCTGTGCTGTACCGCCTCCACTAGTCCACGCTAGTACACGTGAACACGAGACTAGCCAAAACAACTAAATAGCTAAAACTATAACAATATATTAAATATAAGTCTCTATCCTATTTAGCTTTAAACAAGGATTTATTTTGAATAAATTTATATAGCCACTTAAATAAAATAATTTTATTAAAACTTTTAATTATATATATTAATAAAAAATCTTTAAACTTAAACAAATGCTTAATAAATTAAATTTATATAATTTTAAGCAAAGATAAAAGTTTTGTTTTAATTTTTGTATATAAACAATTCTTTTTTAACCTTTGCTTAAAAAACCATTAAAAAAATATATAATCTTGGAATTATATTGTGGTAGTGTCACAAGTGCTAGCTTCAAGCAATGTGTCAAAGGAATAATCAACCTAATTAACTTAGTTATAATTTAGTTAACTTGATTATAAGTTGATTATAAGTGCTACGCATTTATAGTATAAAGTGTGCAGAGATGTAAAGTTGTTGTTCTCTAAAGCTATAGCTGCAAACTATATAGCGAGCTTAAACGAGTATAAGTCATCTTAAGCGAGTATAAGCTATTATGCTTTTTGTAGCAATCTCCCCTTATCACAAAATAACTAACGCTGTGATATGCGTGAAGTCGGCTGTACGCGTAGGGCTAGTGATGCTAGGGATCAGGTGACTTGTAAGCACTAGAACTCCCGGAGCAACATTTAGTCCGCAACGGGGGAATATTTGACCCGTCTTACATCCTTACAAGCTATAAGCTTTAAGGATATTTACTTGCACTTGCTAAAGGGGCAAAGATTAGTTTTATACTAAATATACTCTTTAAAATCTATCGAATTGTTCATATTTCCTTATTGCTTATTAATAATATCCTTATAAGCTAATCTCTTTATCTCTAAAGGAAGTAATTTAATAAAGTAATTATATCTTTTGCCGATTACGTTAAAGTTATCCTTATACTTAGTTCCGGTATTAAGCTTAATTAGCCTAATACCGATAAAAGCAATAGTGGAAATAATAGCGGATTGCAGTTGTATATTATTAATAAGTCCCCTTTAAAAGCTTATAATAATTATCCTTCCGGCTTTGCTTTATTGCTTTAAAATGCTTAAGCTTAAGCTTTATTAGCTTAAGCTAAAGTAAAGGAAGCCGCTTTAAAGGTAAAAGTAGCGGATTTGGTTAAGAAACGTTATAAAATTAGTAATAAAGAGGTTACTATAAATGCTAGCATTGCTGCATTAGAGGCTAAAAAGGCCGCTTTAAAGGCAAAGCTCCGCTTTATAATTATATTAGCTTCTTTTATTTATAAGGACTTAATACCTTTTAAATATATTATTAAACTTACTCCTTCGACGACTATCCCCTCTTATATAGCCTCTATTATACTTCCTCTTATCGAAGACAAATAGCTTATTATAAGTTTCGGCAATGCGGATAAAGATATAATATAAGAAGAACCCCCGTTTAACGTTTTTAAGAGAAGTCTCGAGCGCGAGAAGATCTTAAAAGTTAAAGTCTTTAAATAATATTAAAAGAAGGACATTAAAGAGTAAACCACGTTTATAACAAGTTAAGAGGCCTTATTTCGGGCTTAATTATAAACTTATAACACTTACTCGAGTAAAGTAAATATTATAATTATTATATTACGCAAAAACTTACACGATTTATAAGAGGCTTATTATAAGAATAGCTCTTTTTATAAACTAGTTACTTAAGAGAAGTTTAAAGCTTTCTTTGCAAATATAATTAACTCCTTTAAAGCTCGAAGTTAAGATGCTTTTAAGGGTCTTTACAACTTTTAATAAAGTATAAATAAATTAGTTGCTAAGTTATATACTCGGATAATTATATTCGAAGCTAACTTTAAAGCTATAAATAAGACTAGTCGCATTTAAACCCTTAATGCTGCCCTAATAAACTAAGAAACTAAAAAGATATTAATTTTTATGCTTTATAGAAAGATAGCTACTTTTATGTTTTAATAGTTAAAAATAGCGTAATATGCAAAGTATACTATTAATAAAGGATGCCGCTTAAGGTATAAAGCAAGTATTAAAGGAGGCTTAAACTTTAACTTTAATACTAATAATAATACTTCTTCCTTTAACGCTTTAAAGGAGAATAGGAGAAAGAGAAAAGAGAGAGCTTATAAGGCTTAAAATAGCTTTAAGAACAATTAAGCTAGCTTTAAGCTTAACTTTAAGGGCTAAGTAAGACGCGATATTACTTGTTATACTTATAACTAGAAAGGATATATGTTTAAAGATAAGAGGTGCTCGAAGTATGCTAATTAAGCCCGGGACTTCCTTAAAAAGGCTAAGGCTAAGGAAGATGCTATTATTGCTATATGCTATATAAATTAAATTATGCAAGTAAAGCAAGAATAAAGCTCTTTATTTAAGAGTACAAGAAAAGGCAAGTTTAAGTCTTAAGTGTTATAAGGCTTAATAAACTAAAGACATATAAGAATAAAAGGATAATAATTTAAGCTTACTTAATATAGCCGGGTACCGGTGCCTTTAAGTAGCTTTTAAGCCTCGAAGATACTAGTTTTAACTATAATTTTCTTAGTAATAACTAGGCTAAATTTAAGGGCTTTATGCCCCTTACCTAGTATAATGTCGAGTTTATTACCTTTTATAATAATAAATTTAAGACATATTATATATATAATCTTAATATCTTTATTATAAATAATTATTTAAAAACTCGAATATATAAGCTTTATTTTTATAGCTATAAAGCTACAAGTTACTGCTTAGTTTTTAGAATGGAATTTTATACGACTATAATAGCTTAATATTATAACTATGTTAAAAAGCGTTAAGTATACGCACTTGCATAGCTTAATAATATTAAGATTATAACTTTAAAGGAATTCGGAGCAAAGCTTAATAAGAACTTAAAAGTTATTCCCTAAGTCTTCTTTGTAAGCAAGGGTAATTATGATTATTTAATTAATTAGTCTTTGTGCTAATGTAAAGGCTATTTTATTATTGCTTTTATCTAAAAATCCGAATTTATTATAAATATTATCTTAACTTATTAAATTTTTAAGCTATTACTAAAAGGTTTTACTAAATTGCTAAAATACTTTAATAACCTTACTAACGTTTTTGATAAAAGCAAAGCTAGTAAACTTTTAAAGTAAAGAGGGTTTAAATATTTTATCGATATTACTAATCCGCCTTTATACGGGCCCTTATATAATCTTTTTAAAGTTTAGCTCGAAGCTTTAAAGTTATATTTAGCAAATACTATTAAGAAGCGCTAAATTCGGCTATTTATAAGCCTAGCGGGAGCCCTTATCCTTTTTATACTTAAAAAGGATAGCGGGTTACGCCTTTATATTAATTACTATAGCTTAAATAAAGTTATAATTAAGAATTAACACCCTCTTTTACTAATTAATAAGATATTAGATCGCCTAATAAGCGCTAAAGTCTTTATAAAGCTTGACTTAAAGGATGCGTATTATCGGATTTGTATTTATAAGGGCTATAAATAAAAGACAGCATTTTATACTTGTTATAAACATTTTAAGTACTTTATTATGCCCTTTAGCTTAGCAAATACCTTAGCTACATTTTAGGCGTATATTAATACATTTATAGCAAGACTTTTAAACTATTTCGTAATTATATATTTAAATAATATCCTTATATACTTAAAAAACCCCAAAGAGTATAAAGAGCATATGCGCTAAGTTATAGCTAAGCTTTGCAAATATAAGCTATACGCTAAGCTTAGCAAATGTGAGTTCGGCGTATAAAAACTTAAATTCTTAAGCTTTTGCGTTAAAGTCAATAAAGTTAAACTAGACCTTAAAAGGATTTATAGCATTATTAAGTAGCTTAAGCTAAAATCGTTTTATAATATGCAAGTGTTTTTTAGATTTGCGAATTTTTATTATTATTTTATTTACAAGTACTCGCATATAATATATAGCTTTATAAATCTCTTAATTAATATAAAAAATAGCCGAAAAACCACTCCTTTTAAGTGGACTTCGGATGCTAAATAGAGTTTTTAAGAACTTAAAGCTACCTTTACCCAAGCGCTTATTCTTATTTATTTCGACCCTTTTAAGAAAATTTATATAAAAACCGATATATCTAAGTTTATTATCGCTAGCTATCTCTTTTAACAAGTTAATATAAATGCTAAAACGCATAAGCATTAGCATCTTATAGCATTTCAGTCCCGGAAGCTATCTAGTGCCGAACGCAATTACTAGACTTATAATTTTGAGTTATTAGCAATTATAAAAGCTTTTAAGCAATAAAAATATTACCTCGAAGGTTTTAAGTACACAATCGAGGTCTTAACTAATTATAATAACCTTAAATACTTTATAAAAACAAAGTACTTAAAGAGCTGCTAAGTATAATAAGCAATATACCTTATTACTTATAATTTTAAGATTACTTACTAGAAAGGTGCCTCAAATGCTATTAATAAACTTAATAAATATCTCGACTATTAAAAGGGACTTGCTAATATAGCTTAGCTTTTTACCTTTTAAAATAAACTTAAAAGAAGCTTTGCTATCGCAATTTAGGGCTTAATAAGCCCCGAAAAGTGTACCCTCGATAAAGATATATTATTTCTTGCAATTGCTACTATTGCATAAGGAGACTTGCTATAAATTAAGTAAATAAATTATTTTATAAATCCTTTAATTCGGGAAGAAAGTATAAGAAAGCGCCTTATAAGTTTTGCTATTATAGCTATAATAATAAAGCTATTTATAGTAAAATCATTTAATAAAACTTATAACTTTATATCTCTCCTTTAAGTTATAAGATTAAGTAATTATAAGCACTTAATTCCACGTTTATAAATATATACTACTATTAAAAGGGTAATAGCACTAGCCCCTCTTATAAAGCCCCTTTTAAATATTATTAAAGTAGCTTAACAGAATAACAAATAATATAAGTTTATTATTACTAAGAGGCTTAGCAAATGTAGCATAAATAAAAAGGTTATATAAATAATAAATAACTCGGAGTTACTCTAGTAATATAAGAGAATTTATATTCCTAATAACCTTGCTTTATATATAAAAGTTATAAAACTTTATTATAATAACCCTTTAATAAGCTATTATAAAATTAATAAGACCTTTAAACTCCTTTATAAAACCTATTACTAAGAACAAATAAATAATGCTATATATACTTATTATAAGGAATGCGACATTTGCTAAAGAGTTAAAGCTAAAAGGCATATGCTATATAATTTACTTGGCAATTTACTATAGCTATCGAAGCTTTAAAGCGAGATCTTTATAGATTTTATTACTAAGTTACTAGTATATAAAAACTTTGCTAGTAGTCTTGCTTTTAACGCTATCTTAGTAATAATCCACCGATACTCGAAAATAGCTAAGTATATTATATGCTATAAAACTATTAACTTTCCGGAACTTGCTAAAATCTTATAAGAATAAGTCTTCTCGATCTTTAGCACACTTAATAAAATAGTTTCTAATAAAAGAATAGTGTTTACTAGTAGATTTTAGTTTACGCTTTGCTTTTATATGCTTTACAAGTAGCGTTTAAGTATTGCCTTTTATCTTTAAACTAATAAATAAATAAAACGCTAAAATTAAGCTTTAAAACACTACTTAAAAGCTTATTATAATACAAATAAGAACAATTAGCGCAATAAGCTATTTTTTATAAAATTCGCATATAATAGCTTAAAATATTAAGTTTTACAAGATATACTATTTTATATATATTATAGTTATTACCCTTAATTATTATAAAATCTTAAAGGTAAGATTTAAAGGGAAGTACTAGCTATACGCAAGAGGCTTAAAGTTTTATATAAAAAGCAAAAAAAGCTTTAAGAACTTTAGTATCGGGCGCAAAATAACCGGGAAAGCTATTATAATAAGTACCGGTTAAATAAACACTTCTTTTTAAGAGATTAAGTAATGCTATCGACAAAGAATATTAAGCTAAAAGCAAAAAAACTTGCCTTAAAGTATATTAAACCTTTTAAGATCTTATAATATATTAAAGAATTAGCATATAAGTTAAAGCTATTAATATTATATAATCGTCTTTATTTAACATTTTATATTTCCCTCTTTAAAGAGTATATAACTAAGAAGGGTTAAAAACCTTACTTATACCCCTCTAAAGAGCTTTTAAAACTATTAGACGATAATAAAGAGCAAGAATAAGAAGTCGAAGCTATTATCGATTATTAAGATAGCAAGAAAAACCGAAAGTATTTAATTAAATAAAAGTATTAGCTTAATAATTATAATACTTGGTTACTAGCTTAATTTAACCTTTAAAACTCTAAGGAACTCTTAAAATCGTATAACAAAAATTATAAATTAGACTCGGCATTAGCTAAATTACCTCTTAAAAAGCGATTAAAGAAGAAGAGGGGTCTTAGCAAGCCCCGGAAAGGCTTATAATAAGAGACGCTCTTTTCTTGGTTTTTTATACAAATAATTTTTTTAAAGTTTTATCGAGGCTTATTAAATTAAATATTAAATTTAAAAGTTACTTAAGATAAAAGATAAAGTATAATAAAAGTTTATTATATGTAATCTTGCTATAAGTATCTTTATATAATTATATAGCATTTAAAGCTTAAAACTAAACGCTTAAGTACTTTAAAACAATACCCCCGATTAGGATAATATAAAAGTAAAATGGCGACAAATATGCTCGGGCACTTGCTTATCCTTATTAAAAGTAAGCGTATATTAAAAGAAGTTAATTTTAGACTTTTATATAATATTTTAATAGGCTTATTGCAATTATATATGCCTCCCGGAAAAGCCGAATCTCTAAAGTTAGCTCCTTTATTATTAAAAGTATTATAATATCGGCAAAAGAAGCACTTGCAATAAAATTGTCCTTTTAAGCAATAATAATACTAGTAATTAACTTTATACCTTAAATGTATATATCTTAGTATTCTTAGATTAAGATTAATATTATTCTTTAAAAGGTTAAAAAAACTTACTTGCAAGGCTTTTTAGAAGTCTTTACCTTTTAAGTTCTTAATAGGCAAAGAGGAATCTATTAACTTTATCTTTTGCCGGAAGTACTCGAAGTTTTAGACATTATCGGGAGCGTTATTGTCGAATTTTGCAATTTAATAATTATAATTATTATTATCTTTAGCAAAGGACTCTTAATTAAGGTAATTTCGAAGCTATATAATAAAAATAGTAATAATATCCTTTTAAGTATAGCAAGCCTTATAAAGGCGGCCGGGAATTTAGAGGTACGCGTTAATTTATATATTAGCGTATAAAAATATTAAGTTTACCTTCTTATAACTTATTTTACCCTTATTATAACGCTTGCAATTCTTCATTTTAAGTAAAATCGAACACTTAATCTTAAAATCGATAATTATATACTTAAAGCATTTAAGATAGCGACTTAATTAAGGCCAAGAATCGGCGAGGTCGGCCTTGCGCTTCTTAAGGGGTATTATAATAGACCGGAAACTTGACATAGATATAATAATATAAAAGTAAAGCTTTTAATAAATTAATAATTATGCAAATAAGTTAAAAAGGGATAAGTTATTTAATATTATTTTTAGAAGAAGTAAAAGCATTAAATAAGAGCTTTTAAGAGCTTTTATATTTAAGGGTTTAAAGGGCTTAAAGAAATTGTTTGCATATAACAAAATTACTCTAAATTCGACGCTAATCTATTTCCGGAAGCGACTAGTGTGCTTGCCTTTTAAGTGCTTACCTTTTAAGAGCCTTTTTATTACTTCTTTTATAGTTTAATAATTATATATGCAATATAAATATTAATTCTTGCTTTCTTTTAAAGATATATATTATATTTTTAAAGATTTAGGATTAATATGCAAAGAAGTAATAAGCTAAGCTATTCTTCTTGCTATTTTTTAGTTTTTAGATTAACTAATCGCGTACTCGCGTAGCTTAACGCCACATAAGTTTCGACTAATTATATCGCGCGCTACGCGTTATTTGTTTATAGCAGTTATACGACGCTTATATTATATTATTACCCTTTTTAATAAGACTTATTTCGAAGACTTTAATTAGATAATCTTAGGGATAAGATCTTAAGAGGGGGTATACTTGTAATATGTGTAAAGTCGGCTATACGCGTAAGGCTAATAATATTAGGGATTAAGTGACTTGTAAGCACTAGAATTCCCGGAGTAATATTTAGTCTGCAACGGGGCAATATTCGACCCGTCTTACATCCCTACAAGCTATAAGCTTTAAGGATATTCACTTGCACTTGCTAAAGTAGTAAAGATTAGTTTTATATTAAATATACTCTTTAGAATTTATCGAATTATTCACATTGCCTTATTGCCTACTAACAACATCCTCACAAACGCCCTTGTTAGTTTGCGCCTTATAAAGTATAATACGCCTTATAAACTATATGTGCTTTCTCCTTAGCTTTGAAGCAAAGTAAACACGTCTTATTCCGCCTTATAAAAGCAAAGTGAAAATATAGAAAAAATATAAACCTTTTTATTACACTTTACATATCCTTGTTATCTTTATATATGCTATAAAAGTTATTATCGCCAGGCTTAATAGCCTTTAAATCTTCTTTATCCTCGTATTTGTTATTGTTATCCTCGTCTTTACATCTCTTAACTCCTTGTTTCTTGTCTTTACTATATTCCTTTTACTTCCCTTATTTCTTATTATTATATTCTTTAGGTTAAGTTTTGTTTTCGGCTTTTTCTAAATCCTCTTTAGCGCTAGTTTAGTTTTAGTTTAAGTTTGGGGCTTAAGTTCGGGATTTGCAATTCGATAACTATTAAAATTAAAGTTTTAAGCGTCTTCCTTGCAAGATATAAGGCTTATTAATTGCTTATATTCCTTATTTTATTCGATCTTCGCCGCTAATAATTTACTAAAGACCTTCTCTTTTAAAACGCAAAGCAATTGCAAAGCTTATCTTTATCCTCTATTTATAAGGTTTCTATTCCTTTTATAAAAGTCTCTTGCATTTGCGGGTAGTAAACTATTTAAAAGCCGAGTTAATAAGTTATAAAAGTTAATTATAAATAAACTCGAAGCTAAGAATTCTTTTATACAAGTTTATAATCTATTTCTTATACTTAACTTAATATGCTTTATATTAAAGTTCTTAATATAAGGGTAACTAGTATGCTTCTTGCACTCTTTTCTCCTATTATTCCCTTTATTATTCTCCTCTTTAAAATCCAATATAATAAGGTTAATAAGGAGGCTTGCTAAGTCTTTTGCCTTCTTTTAGCAATTTGCAATTGCCTTATTAAAAAAAACTACAAATCGATTTAAGGCTTAAACTCTATTTCCGACTATTGTATTCGTAAAGACTTTAGCTAACTTTAACATATTAGCTGTTATTCTTTCGATTATAGTCTTAAGCTTGTTAATTCTTTAATATATAACTATTATCTTATCTTTATTTAAAATTATAGTCTTATAATATAAGGACTTCTTAAACTAAAAAGCTCTTTTAATGTGATATGCGTGAAGTCGGCTGTACGCGTAGGGCTAGTGATGCTAGGGATCAGGTGACCTGTAAGCACTAGAACTCCCGGAGCAACATTTAGTCCGCAACGGAGGAATATTCGACCCGTCTTACATCCCTACGAGCCGTAAGTTTTAAGGATGTTCACCTGCACCTGCTAGAGGGGCAGAGATTAGTTCTATACTGAATATACTCTTTGGAATCCACTGAATTGTTCATATTGCCTTATTGCCTACTAACAACATCCTCACATTTAAACTCGATAAATATTTTTGTAACTAGTTTATAAAGTGCATTGTTCTTTGCTTAATATAACTTTTGCAATTTTTGTAGTAGCATATCTAAACTTATATCTAATATCGATTTATTATTTGCGGAATTATTTAAGCTTTAAGTATTATTAAGCTTTTTAGTAGCTTTGTTTTCGAGCTAAAGCACTTTATTAATTTACTTCTTGTATTTTAGGTGTTAGTATACAATTTCTAGTAAGTAAACCCCTTCGACCTTTGCATAATCTAAGTTGTGATATGTATAATATGGGCTATACGCGCAGGACTGGTGCAGCGGGGTATCAAGTGATTACAAGTGGCTTTCAAGTAGCTTGTAAGCACTAAGGCACCCGGGGCATTAGTCCCTCTGCAACAAAGCAATATTTATCCTGTCTTATATCCCTATAAGCTATAAGCTTTAAGGATATTTACTTATATCTAATAAAGAGGCAAAGATTATGTCGGAACATATACTGCATTTACCCCCAGTATTGCATTTACTTCTATTCCTGTACGACCTGACTGCCGGCCCTGTTCCTGATCCTACTTTCGGGTTCTGGCGGGCCTGCTTTTCGGGCCCTAGTTTAGATCCTTTGTACGCGCGGGCCCGATGCATTTAGTATATCCCACTTCTATCTATAAGTGGGATATACACGACTCGTATAGTTATACTCGGCCCGTTCAAGTTTTGCATAACTCGTACGAATCGGCACTTGCTTGGCGTGTACTATTTTACTTCTTACGCTCTTTATATATATATAGTAGTCCCTATTTAATAAGGGGCACACATTATAGACTTATTAAATATATTACTTTTAAGGTACTATTATATGTTATATATTCGGATTACTTGGCTATATTAACACTAATTAATGGTTAATTTATTTGGTTAAATAGATTATAAAATAGCTAAAAACTGGTTTTAAAAGAAGTATTTTGTTTTAGTGTAATAAGTTAAAAGAGGACTAAGGGACAATATCGTATTAGCTTAGTAAAGGACTAATTTGCGCTACTTTTACAAAAATTGTGCTAAAGGAACTTAATAGCTCTTGTTTAAAATTTAGTAAAAGCAAGAGGTATAAAAGGATTTTAAGGATTTAGAATAAAATTAAGTAATAATACCGAGTTAGCTTAATTCTCCTTTTATTTTTACGTCTATTACGCAAATTACCCTTCTTATAATATATAGACTATTATATAAAGATAACAAAATCGATAAAACGATAATATATTTCTATTTTTTATATCGATAAGCTATAAGCTAAATAAGGAGCATTAAAGCAAAGAATTCGACTTAAACGATCCGAAAACTCGTATAATAGCATGCATAAACAATTACTTTATTTTATCGATCTTATAATGCAAGTATTATAAATATATAAAATTTAAGTGCTAAGAGGAGATTCGGGAGGCCTTAAAAGGATAAATATTAAAAATGCTCGAGTAAGCTAGTTAAAGGCTTATAAAAGAACTTTATATATATTTATTTACACATAAAGTATAAGTTAAAAGGCAAGCTAGATTAATCTCTTTTACTAAAGCTATATACGCTATTTTTATAAAAGAGATATAATATAAATAGACGGAGGGTAAAATCTAAAAAGTACTCGAATTAAATATAAACTTTTAAATTAAAGCTAAATCTAATATATTAACTATTATATATAGTAAAAGGGTATATAACTCTCGAATAAAACTAGGCCCCGCGGGCTACTATCGAGCAAGACTAGTCTGCTATATGCTATATAAAACCCCTTAAGCGTATAAAACCTTTTAAATAAATACTAAGCTATATATTACTAGGATAGCTTGCTAAGGACGAAACACTACGTCTACTAATATAGCTATATAAGTAGTTTAATAGTAACTTACACCCTTTATTAAGACAAGGTTTACTATTTCTAGTTATATAACTAAAGCTAGCTATTTTATACAATTTACTTAATTAGACGAGCTAGCCTCGTTTACTTGCAAATATAATAAAAATTTATATAAGTAATAATAAGAAATATAATAAAGAAGAGTATAATATTTTAGATATTAAACTTTAAGTGTTTTATAACTATTATACGAAGGTTAAGCTAGTAAAGACATAATTTTATCTAGCATTTTCGATTATGCTAAAAGGGTAAGCTAATTTATTTTATTATAATAAAATATTTAAACGATTATACGATTTTATTACTATTATAGAAATAATTAAGACTTACTTTAAGATAAAAGAACGCTACTAAAAGTACGTTATAGAATAGAGAAGAACGACACTTTATTATATTATAATAAAATACTTTAAAAAGACTTAGCCCGAATGCTTAAAAGTGCTCTTTAACACTTTACGCATAGCTTAGCGGGGACTATTAGCAAAGTATTAAAACGAGTATAACTTTAAAGATTAAGTAATTAATATATGTAATAGTATTTTAAAATATCGACTTGCACTATTTAAACCGGCATCGACCTTTAAAGGAATATATATAAAGTTACGCTTAATAGTAAAGCAATTTATATAAAAGAAAGAGCTTAAAGATTATTTAGCATATTATTAAGAGGATAATTTAAATAATTTATATAAACTTATATAGCATTAGACCGACCGAATGTATAAAGGTTGCGGGCGTAATAAGAGGAGAAATAACTATAATAATTGCGGCCGTTTTGCGAACCGTTTTTAAAGACGTTTTGCAAAGTAGTTTCTAAGACATTTTATAAGTCGTTTTGCAAGCCGTTTTACAAATTGCAACTAAATTACAAAAGATTGCACAAAGAAGTGCTTTATTTACAAATAACTAGGATATTAGTTTATAAAGCATATAAATAAGGAGAAAAAGAAGGTATATTAGTAATTTGTTACAAATGCATTAAATAAGGATTTTTAAGGCTTTATATTAAAGTTTAAGGGAACCCCGAGCGATAGTAACAAGTTAGACGATTTACTATAAGTGTACGACTTATAGTAAATTGCGTCGCTAAAAATGTATAAATTATTATATAAAGTAAAGCAATTCTTTACTAAATTTAGTAAAATTAATAAATTAAAAGCAATAATAACCTTAAATAACTAATCGTTTATATATGTAATTATTATAAAAGACATTTTTACTTAACCTTTAAAAATATTAGTTTTTATATTTAAAGATTGCTATTATTTAAGCGTATTTTAAAGAATTATGCCCGATAGCGATATATTAGGCCTATTAACTACAAAGGAGCCTTAAGTCCTAGTATTATAAAAGCTCAACCCGATTATATTTTATATTATATCGGCAAATATACTATTTTTATATTATATTTAAGATATAGATAAAATAAGAGTTAAATTAAATAATCTTATTAACGTTTTAATTTAAGGTAAAAAGGCTATGCTAATTATATAAAAATAGGGTTATTTATAAATGCTCTTGCACTAAAAGGAAGAAGCTATAATATATAATTACTTAATAGAAATAGAGCTAAAGCAACTTTATTACCGTTTTAGATATTTATTTATATAAAGACTAGCAAAAGTACTAAAAAGGGCCGGATATGCAAGCATTAATTAACATATAATAGAACGATTAATAAAGTATTATAAGAGTTATTAATTGCATGCAAAATCACCCGGCCGATTTAAGTTTACTTTTAAGGATAACTATAATTTTAACTATTTAATTATAATTAATATGCTTTATTTAAACGGCAAATTAGTACTTTAAGCCGTCGATAAAGCTATAGCATTTAATATTACACGGTTCTTAAAAGACATATTAGCAAAAATAATATAAAATATTATATAATTATATTAGATTAATATATATTAAAGTTTACTTGATTACTTTATATATAATATTAAGAAGAACTTTTTATCGATAAAATTCCGGTAATATATAAAATTATTAGCTATTAAAGTTAAAGAAGTACCGGTTAAAGCTTATAATAGTATTAATAAAGTCGAACGATATTATATACTATTAAAGCGTTTATACGAAATCTTATAAGAAAAATTGCAAGATAAAAAGCTTAACAAAGAAGTAATTTTGCAAATAACAATAAAGGCTATAAACGACATTATAAGACCGGATAAGCTTATATTTACGCTTCTTGTTTTTAGATTATATCTTAAAATTATAAACTAAGACCCTCTTATATTGACAATTATTAAAAAAGTAAAGGCGATTTGTATAGCAATAAAAGAAGTACAACAATTTTACACAAAACGCTAAGTTTAAAAAGCACTTGTTATTAAAAACGGGCTAATTACAAATAAAATATACAATCTATTACTTTAATCCGATATACGAGTATAGCGCGAAAATAAGGGATAAAAGGGCTTATATAAATTAATTGTAATAAACGGCGAAACTTATATAATTTAAATGCTATATAAATTAACTAATTTTCGGTTTATAGTTATAAAGCTATTTTATATAAATTTGCTACTTAATTTAATTAATACAAAAACATTTATAATTATTATAAATAATTTAAGCAATTAAGCCGTTTTAACCTAAGATTTAATAAACCCGGTAAGGGTTAATAATAAAACAAAGAACTTAGCAATTGCTACTCGAGCTATAAAGCTAGTTGTCGAAATTCCTTTTTACTAGTATAAAGAAAACTTAAAAGTTTTTAGTATTAAGAAAGAAGAGGCCGACTTATAACTTTTACTTTAGCTAAAGAAATAAGGGGTAATTATTACACTTAAATTACTATTTTAAGCTTTATAAAAGCAAGAAATCGAAGCTTTAATTACAAGGGATGTTTTTAAGTTTATTTTATATAATTTTAAGGTTTATAAAAGCAAAATTTTTAATTTTAGACTAATAAACAAAGTTAAAAGAAAGTCGATTAACTTATTATATAAGAAATTATAATTAGTAATTTAAGCATATAATAATAAAGGCAAGGAAGTAATTTTAACACAATTACTTATAATTTAACAAGTAAGCTAAAAGCTAATTATAGTATTTGTATTATTACTTGCAAAAATGGATATTAACTTATTTTTTTAGGATATTACTTAAGTATATATCTAATTTATAACATTTTTAAATCGATAAGTTTTAACGAATTTACTTAAGAAACTTAAAGCTTAATTTTTATTTAAAATAATTATAATTATATAAAAACTATTATATAAAGTACTAAAAGCTAAAACTTCTTAATAAGCTATATATTACAAATATTACTAAGAAAAGCTATATATAATAACTTTATTATATAATCCTTGCCTTTTAATAATAATAGGAAATGCTTTCGGATTAATCGAAATGCAAATAAATAATACCTTAATCTTAAAGGATAGCAAATATTACCGCAAAACTAATAAAGCAATTATCACTTAATATGCTATTAATTTTTAATAAGTATATCCTTTAATAAGAAAGGGAGTTAATCTTATTAGTGCAAAAAGGCTAAAGCAAGAAAATCGAGCTAATTAACGCAAAATTACTTACCCGGAACAACTAATATAAGGAGCAATAAGCTTATAAAGCATACGTTATAACAATTTGCTAATTAGAGGCTATTTTCGACTTGTCTATTATAGCTTAGCATTAAAAACTAACTAAAAAAGATATAATAATACTAAACAAATAACTATAATAGCAATTAAGTAACTTAAAACGAGGAATTAAATACGTAAATCTCGATTTAAATTATATAAAACTATTTGTATTTATTGATAAATTATTTACAAATAACAAAGATTTAGGCTTTTAAATTAAATATAAAATTATCCTTATAAACGAAACTACAAGTATAATATTAGACTTATTTATATTATAAGGCAACTTAGTCTATTATAGCAATACAAAAAGCAAACGGGTTATTAAAAGTATACTTGTATTAAAAGTATATAAAATAATAAGAGGTATTAATATAGCTATTGCAATTAATATTACTATTAAAATAATTACTAATTAACTAAGACTACTTTTATCCCCGATTATTATTTGTACCGATTCTTATTTATTATATAAATGCCTTATTAAGCTTAAAACTACTAAAGAAAAGAGGTTAATAATCGATATTATAGCTATATAACAATTATATAAACGGAAAAAACTTACAAAAATACGATAAATTAATAGCTAAGATAACTTAGCAAACGCTATAATTAAAGGGACTCCGAATAAGGCCTTAAAGAGGTTTATTGATACGAATTAATTAAATATACGGGTTAAAGGATAAGTAAAGAGAGCAAATAATGCAATTAAAAGCTTTTAAGCTAAGATATATAACGGGGTAAATACCTTAAGTTTAAAGCTACTTTAAGAGGGGGAATTCCCCCTTTTAAGGCAGCTTAACAAATAAGGCAACAATAGTCATATATTACTTTCGGGTTTACTTGTTTTTAATTTATTTAATTTATTTGATTTACTTACTTGTTTTATAGCTTAATTTACTAGTTTTACCTTACTCGTTTTAAGATTATTTAAGCGCGGTTTATATTTAATTCGAGTGCATTTTATATAAGAAGTGTTGGTATAGCCAGGTAATCCGAATGTGTGACACACAATAGTACCCCAAAAGTAATATATTAAATAAGTCTATCATGTGTGTCCCTTGTTGAATAGGGACTGCTACATATATATAATGAGCGTAAGAAGTAAAACAGTACGCGCAAAGCAAGTGCCGATTCGTACGAGTCATGCATAACCCGAACGGGCCGAGTATAACTGTACGAGTCGTGTATATCCCACTTATGGAAGGAAGTGGGATATACTAAATGCATCGGGCCCGCGCATACAAAGGATCTAAACTAGGGCCCGAAAAGCAGGCCCGCCAGAACCCGAAAGTAGGATTTGGACTAGGGCCGGTAGTTAGGCTATACAGGAATAGAAGTAAACGCAATATTAGGGGTAAATGCAGTATATGTTCCGACAAGAAGAAAAGGTTACTAGTATCGGAACATATATTACATTTACCCCTAATATTATATTTACTTCTATTCGTATATAGCCTAATTACCGGCCTTATTCTTAATCTTACTTTCGGGTTTTAGCAAGCTTACTTTTCGGGCTTTAGTTTAAATCCTTTATACGCGCGAGCCCGATATATTTAATATATCTTACTTCTATTTATAAGTGGGATATACACGACTTATATAATTATACTCGGCCCGTTTAAGTTTTGCATAACTTGTACAAATCGGCACTTGCTTAGCATATACTATTTTACTTCTTACACTCCTTATATGTATATAGTAGTCCTTATTTAATAAGGGGCACACATTACAAACTTATTAAATATATTACTTTTAAGGTACTATTGTGTGTCACACATTCGGATCACCTGGCTATACTAACAGATTAGTTTTATATTAAATATACTCTTTAAAATCTACTAAATATTCACATTGCCTTATTGCTTACTAACAATATCCTTACAAGCTAATCTCTCTTATCCTTAAAAGAAGTAATTTAATAAAGCAACTATATTTTAAGCAAATTACACTAAAATTATTACTTCTTTTAGTTTTGGTGCCAAGCTTAATTAGCTTAATATTAATAGAAACAATAATAGCAATAATAGCAGATTATAGTTATATACTATTAATAAACCCTCTTTAAAGGCCTTTAATAGTAACCTTTCCAGCTTTGCTTTATTGCTTTAAGAAGTTTATACTAAAGCCTTAATTGCTTAAGCTAAAGCTTAAAAAGCTGCTTTAGAGGCAAAAGTAGCAGATTTGGTTAAAAAATGTTATAAAATCAATAATAAAAAGGCTACTATAAATGCTAGCATAGCTATATTAAAAGCTAAAAAGGCTACTTTAAAAGTAAAGCTTTAATTTTTAATAATATTAGCTTCTTTTATTTGTAAAGACCTAGTGCCCTTTAAATATATTATTAAACTTACTTTTGCAATAATTATCCTCTTTTATATAACCTTTATTGCACTTATAGCTATTAATAAAATACTTATTATAAGCTTTAGTAATATAAATAAAAATATAATATAAAAAACCCTTTTTTAACATTTTTAAAAGAAGCTTTAAGTATAAGAAGATATTAAAAGTTAAAGTCTTTAATATATATTACAAAAAGGACATCAAAGAATAAAGTATATTTATAACAAGTTAAAAGGCCCTATTTTAGGCTTAGCCTTAAACTTATAACACTTATTTAAATAGGGTAAATGCTATAGCTATTATATTATACAAAAACTTGCATAACTTGTAAGAGATATATTATTAGAATAAGTCCTTTTATAGTCTTATTACTTAAAAGAAGTTTAAGGCCTTCCTTGCAAATATAATTAATTTACCAAAAACCTAGAGTTAAGATGCTTTTAAGGGTCTTTGACTACTTTAACAAGCCTCAAATAAAATTATTATTAAGTTATATATTTAAATAATTATATTTAAAGCTAATATAAAGACTATAAATAAAACTACTTGCATTTAAACCCTTAATACTACTTTAACTAGCCAAAAAAACTAGAAAAATATTAATTTTTATATTATATAAAAAGATAGCTATTTTTATTTCTTAATAATTAAAAATAGTATAATATATAAAGCACATTATTAATAGAAGTTGCTGCTTAAAGCACAAAACAAGTGCTAGAAGAGGAAGTTTTAACTTAAACTCTAATTCTAATATTAACAATAATACTTCTTTTAATATTTTAAAAGATATTAGAAGAAAAAAGAAGAAAAAGGCTTATCAAAATCAGCAAAATAACAACTTTAGCAATAATTAAGCTACTTTTAAGCTAAATCCTAAAAGCTAAGCAAGATATAAGGTTACTTGTTATATTTATAACTAAAAAGGATATATATTTAAAGATAAAAAATGCACTAAATATATTAATTAAGCCTAAGACTACCCTAAAAAGGCTAAAGTCAAAGAAGATTCTAATATTACTTAATATTATATAAATCAAATTATGCAAGCTAACAAAAAATAGAGCTTTTTAGCTAAAAGTATAAAAAAGGCAAATTCAAGTCTTAAGTATTGCAAGGCTTAATAAAACAAAGATACTTAGAAATAAAAGGATAAGTATTAAGGCTTACCTTATATAAGCTAGTATTAAAGTCTCTTAGCAGCTTTCAAGCCTTAAAGACACTTGTTTTAACTGCAATTTCCTTAACAAAGACTAGGCTAAATTAAAGGGTTTTATACCCCTTACTTAATATAATATCAAATTTGTTACCTTTTATAGCAATAAGTTTAAAATATATTATATATATAATATTAATATCTTAATTACAAATAATTATAAAGTAACGTATTTATATAAGCTTTATTTTTACAGCTATAAAGCTACAAGTTACTAGCTAGTTTTTAAAATAGAACTTTATAAAGCTACAATTGCTTAATATTATAATTATATCAAAAAGCATTAAATATATATACTTGTATAGCCTAATAATATTAAAATTTTAATGCTTAAAGAATTTAAAGTAAAGCTTGATAAAAACTTAAATGCTATTGCCTAGGTCCTCTTTATAAGCAAGGGTAATTGTAACTATTTAATTAATTAGTCTTTATGCTAATACAAAGAATATTTTATTATTGCTTTTATTTAAAAGCTTAAATCTATTGCAAATACTATTTTAATTTATTAAATTTTTGGGCTATTATTAAAAAGTCTTATTAAATTACTAAAATACTTTTAAAGCTTTGCTAATATTTATATTAAAAGCAAAGCTAGTAAACTTCTAAAGCAAAGAAGTTTTAAATATTTTATTAATATTATTAATTCTCCCTTATATAAACCCTTATATAACCTTTTTAAAGTTTAACTTAAGGCTTTAAAATTATATTTAGCAAATATTATTAAAAAGTGTTAAATTTAGCCTTTTATAAGCCTAGCAAGGGCCTTTATCCTCTTTATACTTAAAAAGGATAATGGCTTATATTTATATATTAATTATTATAGCTTAAATAAAGTTATAATAAAAAGTTAATACCCTTTTTTATTAATTGATAAGATGTTAAACTGCCTTATTAGCACTAAAGTCTTTATAAAGCTTAATTTAAAAGATATATATTATTAAATTTATATTTATAAAGGTTATAAATAAAAGGTAGCATTTTATATTTATTATAAACACTTTAAGTACTTTTTTATACCCTTCAATTTAGCAAATGCCCTAGCTACTTTTCAAGTATATATTAATATATTTATAGCAAGTCTCTTAAACCACTTTATAGTTATATATTTAAATAATATCCTTATATACTCAAAAAACCTTAAAGAGTATAAAGAGCATATATGCCAAGTTATAATTAAGCTTTACAAATACAAATTATATATTAAACTTAGCAAATATAAGTTTAATATACAAAAACTTGAATTTTTAAGCTTTTATATTAAAATTAACAAAGTTAAAGCAAACTTTAAGCAAATTTATAATATTATTAAATAGCTTAAGCTAAAATTGTTTTATAATATATAAGTATTTCTTGGATTTGCAAACTTTTATTGCTATTTTATTTATAAGTACTTATATATAGCATATAGCTTTATAAATCTCTTAATATAAAAAATAGTTAAAAGATTACTCCTTTTAAATAAGCTTTAAATACAAAAAAGAGTTTTTAAAAACTTAAAGCTGCTTTTATATAAGTGCTTATTCTTATCTATTTTAACTCCTTTAAAAAGATTTAAGTAAAAATTGATACTTCTAAGTTTGCTATTGCTAGCTGCATTTCTTAAAAAGTTAATATAAATGCTAATATATATAAATATTAGCATCTTATAAAATTTTAGTGCTAAAAGCTATTTAGTATTAAATATAATTATTAAACTTATAATTCTAAATTATTAGCAATTATAAAAGCTTTTAAGCAATAAAGATATTACTTTAAAGGTTTTAAGTATATAATTAAAGTTTTAACAAATTATAATAACCTTAAGTATTTTATAAAAATAAAATATTTAAAAGGTTATTAAGCATAATAAGCAATATACTTTACTGCTTACAATTTTGAAATTATTTACCAAAAAAGTGCCTTAAATGCTGCTAATAGCCTTAGCAAATATCTTAATTATTAAAAGAAACTTGCTAATATAACTTAGCTTCTTATCTTTTAAAATAAACTCAAAAAAAGCTTTGCTATTGCAATTTAAGGCTACTTATTAGGCTTTAAAAAGTCCTCCTTAAATAAAGATATTTTATTTTTTGCAATTGCTGCTATTGTATAAAGTCTTTTGCTATAAAATAAGCAAACAAATTATTTTATAAATCCCGTAATTTAAGAAGAAAATATAAGAAAGTCCTTTACAAGTTCTGCTATTATAGCTATAATAATAAAGCTATTTATAGCAAATTTATTTAATAAAACTAATAACTTTATATCTCTTTCTTAAATTATAAAATTAAATAATTGAAAGTACTTAATTCTATATTTATAAATATATATTACTATTAAAAATGCAATAATATTAGCCCTTTTTACAAAGCACCTTTTAAATATTATTAAAGTAGCTTAACAAAATAATAAATAATACAAGTCTATTATTATTAAAACGCTTAGCAAATATAATATAAACAAAAAAATTATACAAATAGTAAATAACTTACAATTACTCTAATAATATAAAAGAATTTATATTTCTAATAACTTTGCTTTATATATAAAAGTTATAAAACTTTATTATAATAACCCTTTAATAAGCTATTACAAAGTTAATAAGACCTTTAAACTCCTTTGTAAAACTTATTACTAAAAACAAATAAATAATATTATATATACTTATTATAAAAAATGTAATATTTGCTAAAAGGTTTAAGTTAAAAAGCATATATTATATAATTTACTTAGTAGTTTATTATAGCTATTAAAGCTTTAAAGCAAGATTTTTATAAATTTTATTATTAAGTTACTAATATGCAAAAACCTTATTAGCAATCTTGCTTTTAATGCTATTTTAGTAATAGTTAACTAATACTTGAAGATAGCTAAATATATTATATATTATAAAACTATTAACTCTTTAAAGCTTGCTAATATCTTATAAAAATAAGTCTTTTTAATTTTTAGTATATTTAATAAAATAATTTCTAATTATTATAAAATTTTAAAGGCAAGATTTAAAAAAAGGTACTAGTTATATATAAAAGGCTTAAAATTTTATATAAAAAGCAGAAAAAGCTTTAAAAACTTTAGTATTAAGCGCAAAATAACTAAGAAAGCTATTATAATAAGCACTAATTAAATAAATATTTCTCTTTAAAAAATTCAATAATACTATTAACAAAAAATATTAAGCTAAAATCAAAGAAGCTTGCTTTAAAGTATATAAGACCTTTTAAAATCTTGCAATATATTAAAGAATTAATATATAAGTTAAAGCTATTAATATTATATAATTATCTTTATCTAATATTTTATATTTCCTTCTTTAAAAAGTATATAGCTAAAAGGGGTTAAAACCCCTATTTATACTCCTTTAAAGAGCTTTTAGAATTATTAAATAATAATAAAGAGCAAGAATAAGAAGTTAAAGCTATTATTAATTATTAAGATAATAAAAAGAATTAAAAGTATTTAATTAAATAGAAGTATTAGCTTAATAATTATAATACTTAGTTGCTAGCTTACTTTAACTTTTAAAACTTTAAAGAATTCTTAAAATTATATAACAAAAATTATAAATTAAACTTAATATTAGCTAAATTACCTTCTAAGAAGTAATTAAAAAAGAAGAGGGGTTTTAGCAAACCCTTAAACCGAGCAATAGCGACTTTAACCTCTTTATAAGGGAGGGAGTATTAATCCTTTTATTTATAAATAATATGCTAATCGTAAGCGCATATAAATAAGTCGATATTATCAAGTTTAAGATCTTAAAGCAATAGGATAGCAAGGACTTAAGCTTAGCTAAAGTCTTTATAAGATTTTAAATCGAACGCGATTATACAAATCGAACCCTTAAAATATATTAGGAATTATATATTATAAAGCTATTAAAACGACTAAAAATGGATCGATCGAACCCTTTAAAATTGCTAATCTTAGCATCTATTATCCTTAAACCTTAAGCCGATAACGACATTATATTAAAAGACGAAGTTATAGTATATAAGCAAATTATTAATTATACGATTTACTTTACAAATAACACTCGACCCGATATTAGCTATAATATTAGACAATTAGCTCGATTTATAGCAAATCCGGGAGCTATATACTTTACATTTGCTAAACAACTTTTATAATATTTTAACAAAACTTGTACAATTAAAATT
>Ga0302221_10000589_pt1 | contig 26230 bp, 8 predicted proteins | sample II_Palsa_E2_1_FD_193517 | JGI IMG/M metagenome (GOLD analysis project Ga0302221, IMG submission 193517) | Peat permafrost microbial communities from Stordalen Mire near Abisko, Sweden - II_Palsa_E2_1 | ecosystem: Environmental > Terrestrial > Soil > Palsa > Peat permafrost | place: Sweden... | reverse complement strand
GACCATTAGCGGTACTTTGGAGTACAACCGGGCAGGGGTGCACAGCCACAAGTGTCTGCAAGTGGACCCCGCTTAACGAGCCCAGCCTCATGGGTCTGTGCGCACAGGGCTTTTTCTCGGAGTTTTCAGGCTTCGCGAAAACGCCTTCAGGCATTAAAACCCAGAAGCCACGACTGTCACTTCAAAAGCTCACAACCTTTATTAGTTGCAACAGTCTATAATCGTGGGAAATGGTATGAAAATAGCTAAATTACACTTCGCAAAATCAAAACTTCTAGTTTAGAAGAATTTGGATTTTCATTTGTATGTGAAATGCCCTGTAGCGCATAGACCCATGAGGTTGGGCTCGTAAAAGAGTTAACTAAAAATTAGCGACGCGCAATTCGCCTTTTACTGTACTGTAACTGGTAGTGAAAAGGGAAATCGGAATCGTTATTCAATCGTTTATTCAATCGTTCATTAAATCGTTCATTAAATCGACGGCTTGATTGGCGTGGTGTCGAGGAACGCGGCCCTACGCGTAGCCCGCTTCGTCTCCGACATGGCGGGTCCTGGTGTGGATAGCGCGGGTGACGTAATTGAAGTCGACGACACACCTCAACCATTGAGCCAACGCACCCGTACGCCCAGCCAAAGAGCCCGGCAAAATCAGGAGCAACTGGAGAGCACAAGTACGACAGCGGCGAAGAACTCAAAACGAACCTCACGGACGACAAATGGGATACAAGCAGAGGGCAGGAACGCCGATCCGGCGACGGCCGACGCGACGGGATGGCAAAAGGTGCTGGAGGTGGTGGGAATGACGCATAAAGAGATCAGGAAGTTGACTCAAATCGCTGCACAGCAGCAGGAAACCATCAAGAACCTAGAAAAACGTCTGGGAGAGACCCAGCAAGAAGTGCGAGACGTCAAGACTCAAATGGACGAATTAAACCACCAACTGGATGAGACTGATCACAGTCTTCCTGGATGATGTTCCCAACTATGAAGCTCTCTCTTACGCGTGGGGCGATCAGAATATTAAGGACTCTATCCTACTGGATGGACAAGACTTCCTAATTACTGCGAGTCTGAAAGCTGCGCTTTGGCATCTACGTCTTATTACCCGTGTCCGAAAAATCTGGATAGATGCGATTTGCATCAATCAGGCTGATACACTTGAACGCAGCCAGCAGGTGCTCATCATGCGTGATATCTACGCCAATGCTGATAAGGTTATTGTTTGGTTAGGCGAAGAATCAGAAAACAGTGGAATAGCCATGCACATTCTCGAAGACATGAGCAGTGGATTTGTAGATTACAAAACTTTCGGATACGAACCCTCTAGATGCAAGGCAGAAGAGGTACAGATGGAGGTGGAATTATGGCAACCTGTAACGGAACTTTTCCACCGCCCTTTCTGGAGCCGCGTATGGATTGTTCAGGAGATTGCTCTGGCAAAAGAAGCCCTTGTCTGCTGTGGCTGGCGTTCCATCCAATGGGCTACTTTAGAGACCGCACTGTATCGGCTCTTACACTCTAATAGAGTGGATTATGAGCCTTTTAAAACCGAGGTGTATCATCGAGTTTTCTCGCTACGGCTGGAGCGAGAGGACTTTAAGCACCCAAGGGTTCGAGTACATTTCTCAGACCTCCTCTACAGGCAACGCTTTCGGAAACTATCCGAACAGAGAGACATAATCTACTCAATCATCGGCATAGCAAAAGATATTTTCCCCGGGACCATTGTGCCGGATTATTCGCAACCAGCTCAGCGGGTGTACCAGAATGCAACTCGGAGCGTAATCCTGGATACAGGACGTCTTGATATGTTGAGCCATGTACTGCTGCAATTTAACATATCAGAGTTCCCATCATGGGTGCGGGATTGGGAAAAACCCAGTGCTGTAATCCCTTTTTTCAAAGGTCTTGCAGGCGAAAATTTCTATCAAGCATCCAGAAATTCGCGAGTGATTGCAAAGTCCTCAGAGGATCTGGATATTTTCACGCTTCAGGGATTTCAATATGACAATATAGTTCAGATCTTCGAGTTTGTCGAGGTTGATATCTGGCGAGGTTTACACAGCTGGAAAGAGATGGCAAGGCTTGACCAAGAACAACTTCGTCCATATATTAGTGGTGGAGATCTTTTTAATGCGTTTTGGCGCAGCCTGGTTGCGAACCAAGCATTGGAACACGATGAGGAGCACGAGGTTGTTAAGGCCCCAGAGAAAGAGCAAATGATTGCCGAAAGATTACTTGGTTTGAGACCTTGTTCTGAAGACGTGGTAGGGGAAGAAGATCTCCTATCTTTCGTTCGTCGAATGAGACCCAAGATCAAGTATCGGCGAATGATTTTGACTCGAATGGGTTACCTTGGTCTTGCGCCACCTGAGACAGAGAAAGAGGACCTGGTCTGCGTTCTGCTAGGAGGTGATATGCCATTTGTTCTTCGACCCAAAGGAAGTTGGCATACATTCGTCGGGGAGTGCTACGTTCATGGGATAATGGATGGTGAAGTCTTAGATGCGGCTCAAGCTGGATTGGTCCAGTTGCAAGAGTTTTCTTTACGATGAAAGACAGGATTTACTGGCACAATGGGATCGAGCGATATAAACCAACAGATATCGGATTTGCAGAGGATGTTTCCTCCATACTCTTGTGTACTGCGATTATGCGGCGGTTGACTGCCGGTGTACCTGATTGATCTTTGCAATCACCCCACAGCTGCCGGCTCCAGGCGATAACCACGCCCTCTTTATTTCGGAAATTCGACGTGGGGATACGATGGAGGCATTGTTACTGCAGACACTTGGACTCGGACGACGGGGTTCTTGGGATGTTTGGTGGAGAAAGTGGAGTTAGCGTATGAAGTTCTCTATGCAAAGAGGCAGATAGTAAATTAAAGGCCAGCAACTTCACCTTCAACGAGCCATCTCTTTTGCTCGAAGGTTAATTTATCAGCCCAAGAGAGAGTAGAGCCAAGAGTCCATTGCTGGAAGAACGCTTGTTGTGGAGAAGCTGGATGGTGTCTGCGGCGAGGTTGGAGGCAGTTTCTGGACAAGGCTGGATGCCGTTTGTGGAGAAGTTGGATTTCGTCTCTGGATGAGGTTGAATGCCATTGGTGGAGAAGTTGGATGCTCTTTTGTGGAGAGGTTGAATGTCGTCCATGTTTGAGGGGGGCGTTTCTGAAGTGGACCGTGCGACAGTGTAGCTTCTTGCGCAGCAGCCGGAACAAGAGGAATTAGGAGCACGGTTGGAATTGGAGCCAACGCCTAGATTGAATTACAAAAATGGCTCGAGGCATCGAGCAAATCTGATCAAATAAGAGGCCAAAAGTGAAGCACAGAAAGGCCGTACTAGGGTGTCAGAATTGGAGGAGGTCCATAATCGGAGGCAGATTTTAGCTCAAAAGTGTTGGAATGTAACGATATCCAGCCAATCGGATGAACGCGTCATCAAATGCAACAAGGTCTTTTAGGGCTTCACGCAGAACTTAATAGGGGAAATCAAGTATATTGTCAACTGTGCAGAATAAAGAACGAGGGCATCCTGCCACATATAGGGTCTACAGGTGATTGATTGATTGATTGATTGATTATGTCATACACGGTTCCAGCAGCTTTGTCAGCCGCTATGCCGGATAGGGCAGCCTTGGCGAATCGCCGACGAGCGCCAGGATTGGCCAGCGCTCCCCTCTTCATCATGTCTCCATGACCAGCGACCCCCTTCTCTGCCCCTTTGTCTAGTTTCTATCTACGTCTATGTACATATCCGCTTCAAGAAGTACTGTTGTGTCTTCCAGCTTGTTGTTTAAGCTCCTTGGCAGCCGCTTTTGCTGTCCTTCTTACATCCTCATACCTTTAGTCTCCCCCCAGTACTTGGCTTTGTCTACTCCATGATCCGAAATTGCCCAAGGATCTATGTTTGTTCCATGAAGTTTATAGCTTTCGTGACTGCTTTGCGCTCGTTCAGGATTGCCCGTAAGTCGTTCTGTCCTGGAATCCCGGATAACTCCTGGCGCCGTAAGTCCTGGAATCTCCTGCACCTCATGAGCACGTGCATCACCGTCTGTCTGCCCTCTCCGCAGACATAGTGTGGGTCCATGATCTCTGGGACCCCTCTCTGGTATAGGAAGTCCCTGAGGCCGATCTTCTCTGTACGCATTTGGATTAACAGGGAGCTGTGTCATTTACTGTATTTCTTATATAAGCGTAGGACCTTGTGCGTTGGTTTGGGGATATATCTATAGTATACTCTTTCTCTAGTTTCCGTAGCCCAGCTATATTCCCATTCCTTTTGTGCTTCCTGCTTGATCCAAGTCTTTAGTGTGATTCGTAATAGATATAACCGCACTGGTGGGACTACTCGGTTACCAGTATAGATTTACTTATATATTCTTCATCCAGCCGCCTCCTTTGCCGCTATGTCCGCTATCTCGTTCCCTAGGATACCTATATAAGCCGGAACCCACCTTATTTCTATCTGGATTTACTTGATTACTTGGAGACGATCGATTAAATATATAATATTATTAATAATATACGTCCCGGATTTTCTAGTTAGGTTTCCGACTATTTTAATAATTACTTAATTATTTATATAAATAATTAACTTCTTTCGTTTATTCCCCTTATCCCAATCTTTTAAGGTCATGATAAATGCGAGTCTAATATCCTAAAGTTTAGCTGCGTATATTATTAATATATTATTATCTTTTATATATACTTTTATTATATTCAGGATTATAGGTGACGTAGCTACCGCGCCTGTCTCGCTATTGATTTTACTGCCGTCGGTATAGACATGGAGATAGTCTTAAGTATTTATTATTTACTCCTGATACTTCTTGGCGACTTACTCCGCGCTTGTCTCGATATAAGTCTTGGGCCCCTGTTATTAAGATGGGATTAGGTATGGCAAGATAATTTCTTGTCTCTTTATAGTGGGGCCTCGTCTCTAATATAGTCGTCTATAAATATATTTTAATGGATTAAGATATAACTTAATTTATTCTCTTCTTTTTATCTTTCGGAATAATCGGAAATCTATAAGTCCCGGTATATTATACGTGGATAAAAGTCTATTTATTGATTCTGCGTTATATTTCTAGATTTATTATATTATGGGGAATAGAAATAATTCGGTGTCCAGGATTAATCCTGAGGTTACTTTAAAGACTCCGGTTATTATCTTTATTACTCTGGCTTATAGTCCGTTAAGGATATTTATAGTCTTTCGTATATATCCTAGTCCCGTGTTTTTTATAATTAATTATATTAAATATTTATATATTATTTATGGCACGACTATTACTTGATAAACTCTCCGTATATCTTTAAGGCTTATTTTTTATATAGATCCGGCTAAGCTAGCGAGTACTCCTATAGACTTTATTATTTTAATTTTGACTTCTTGAATATATAAGTTTTAGTTTAGCTCTTCGTTCATGATTATATCCAGATATCTACTCGCCTTCTTAGACATAATTATTTCTTGATTAATGATTATTGGCTGGGCTCTATTAAAGTATCTTTGTCTTATATAATATATAAACTAGAACTTGTCCGGAGTAAAGATTAATATATACTTAAAGACTCATTCGTTTATTAGTTTAAGGATTTTACTTAATGTATTATATATTTCCTTCGTGATGTCTCCCTATCTAAGGATTATAATATCATTAATATAATTAATAACTATAGTGTTAGGCTATTTATTATAGATTTCGATAAGGTCTATATTATAAAAAAAATATAATATAAAAAAGAATAACGATTCTTATAAAATTCCGGTTATAGTCTTATATTTTTTTAATCTATATTTATTTATTATAATATTAATTCGTTTATTTATTAAGAAACTAGTAATCCACGTGATTATTTTCTCGTCGACCCTATGTCTATAAAGATTATATAAAAGTCTCTCGTGTAATATATTATCGAATACTCTAGATACGTCTAATAATAATAAACTCGCGACCTGTCCTTTTGGCTTATTTTATACTTTATATATTTTTTCGATAATAATATAAATTATATATTTTATTGACCTCGTTTTGCGTTCCCCTATATATATCTTAGGGAGTATTTAGTATATTTTTATTAAATAATTAAGTCGTCTTGCTATAATTATTTTTATGATCTTGTCTATTATATTTAGAAATATTATAGGTCGGTATATCTTCGGAATAATATAATTATTTTTTTCTGGTTTACGCAGCACGACCGTTAAGGATTAACGAAAGTGGGAGGGGCAGTGCCCTAGTCGGAAATATTAATTAAAGATTCTGATTAAGTATGGGATAATTTATCGTGACAAGAGATAAAGTATTTTATTAATTATTTTATCCGGTCCTGGGGCTTTTATTAATGGGGTCTCTAGTATAACTTAAGTTATTTTTTTTTCCGTAATTAAAGATAAATCAATCTAATCTTTATAGATAACTCCGTATATGTCTTGGAGGTCCGCCTCTGGTGATATTAAAAAAAAGATTTTTTTTAGTAATTCTGTCTTATCTTCTAGTTTTGAAAAGATTTCTCCGGTCCTAGGATTCCTTAATATTAATATTATTATTATTGTCTTTTTTTCCTGTTTTCTTGTTTACTTCGCTAGTCTTTATATACCCTGTGGGGATTATAATACCTCCACGACGCATTACCGATATACTTCTCGTAATGTCCTTTTAATAATACGGCTTTTCCGGTTCCTGGTAACTCTATATACCTCCCAGCTCTCCTTAATATATTCATGACTATTTTGACGTTTTAAGTATCGAGTTTCGGCTTGGATATCCTTATATTATTGAGTTCATCTTGCTTTAGATCTTGAAGAAAGACGTCTTAATAATATAGATTCTTTAATAACTTCTTTAATTATTAAGATTATATCCTTAATATACTAGTCTAGAGCGGTTTTTATTCCCGGTCGTTTGAGTTCCGGAAAATATTCCCTTAGGAGTTTTTAAAGTTTTTCCTCGTCTATAGACTTCTAGTTTCGTGTTAGGTTTAGTCTAGCTTAAACTTCTCTTATATCCAGTATTATAATAATAAATAAATAATCCGAGTTATAATTTATCTTTGAGTTAATTTTATTTTTAATAATCTTGTTTACTAGGTCCTTAGTTATATAGTATAAGTCTATACTAGATATATAATTTCTATCGTTAAAGATAATCATTTCCGGCACTAGTATACTTGCGAGCCTATATATATAAATAATATCGATAAGGTCCTCTGCCTCCGGTTCTTGTTATTATATTTCTGGATTATCCCAATATTAATAATAAAGATTAAAGTTTTCTAAGATTATCTGGTCCAGGTATAAATATTTTTATAATATTCTTTATAGGTCAGGGAGGCTATTAATTTAGTTTTTTATATTTAGCGATAGATTATATATATTATAAATTATAATCTTCTTGGCCTCTCTCTCCTCTTGGCTAAGATATTTAATTATAAGAATATAAATATTTCTTGTATACTCTATAATTCTTTATATTATTATATTAAGTCTCCTGTTAATAAAGAAGTATATTCTTACTCGTGTATTCCTAGTGTCTTAAAAAAAAAAAAAATAAAAAAAATTAAATATTAGATTATGGATGATTAAAATAAATAAATTTTTTTATAATTCTTAAATTATTAAAATATTATACTCTAGGATATTTTGGTCTTGGAGTAATAATATTATTATAATATTCTTTAATTTTATAATATTATATTATAGGATTAAAAATATATTTATATTATTTATTATTCTTCTTCTCGGTTTTAGGGTCTAAGGTATATATTCGCTAAAATGACCTCTAAGGCTCTTCTGGTAAGGACAATAATCCTTTATGATTTTTGATTATTCTTTATTATAATCACGTCCTCGTTTTTCTTCTTCGTTATATTATTCTCGTTCCCGGTATTAATTTTTTTTAATTGTCTCTTATATAGGAATATATTTTTATTTTTACGTCCACTTTACGACAAAGTAGGATTTACCCGTGGCCGGCGGTATCCTGATCCTATTCCGACTATTAATCCCTCCCGTGAGGTCCCGCTCGGGACTGGGATATTATTATATTTAGTTCCTCGTCGCGTTAGAATAAAGTAATATAATTGGCATAAGTCGTATGCCGACTTAACCTTAGCTAGCTCCGTTTTTCGCACTGGGCATTTATTGTTCCAGGCCTCGTAAAATCCTTTATAGATAATATACTTTCTTAAAGATTTTTTGTCGGCTTTAGTAGAGTAGTCCTTTAAGCTATATATGTCTATATAATAGCCGCATGTTATTTATACCGTGTACTGGATTTCTATATAGCTATATCTCTAGTACTTATAGTATTACTTTAGGCGACACTGTCTGTCGTATTTTTTATATTAGAAAACCTCTCCTTGCTAGATTAATCCCTTATTAATAATTTTATTTACGTCTTCTAGCCAAGTAAATTCGACTATAATAAATAATATTAATTTTATAGACGCGGATCTTAATAATTATTCTATATATTTAATATTAACTAATAATATAAATAATTTATTATTTTATAATAACTCGTCCTTGACCTCATTAAACTTTATTATATTCATCGATCTTATATATATCCCATGCGCAATAATGCCGTATATTAAAACCTATATAAAAATATCGTTTCCGATTCTTCTTGATCAATCATTAATAAATTACTTAAGTACTTCGGCCTCTTCGATATTAATAGTCTTAATACTTAGGTCTTTATTCTTTAGTTAATTTACTGACATAACTCGGATATTCTTAATATATTTATTCTTGCTTTATTCGATTACACGGTCGACATGACTCTATAGGTTACGTGGATTCTTTACTTGAAGGTTCTCAATAATACTAGGATTTATAATTTTTACGATAATCTCACGTTGCGCTTGGATAAGTGACGGGGTTTATGTAGATATTATAATTGGTCTGCTAATAGGTACTAAATTACTGCTGAGTACTAAGGCGTATGAGCTCTTCGGAGTAGGGGCGGATTGGATGGCTTTCGTAATATTGTTTGTCTCTCGAAGGATAACCGCTACTGCCTTCCCGGCTTCTGCCACTTCCTTTGTGATTGCGTTTGTGTCTTGACTTATTAGGACGGCCTATTGTGATGCTGTTGCGGTCTGCTGTACTGCTATGGCTGTCGTCTGGACTGTCTCTGCTGTTGTCTTGACCGTGGTTGTTGTTGACTTCAAGTCATTCTGAATCGTTGTGAGGGCCTGCATGACGGTGCTGTAATCTGGGGCATTTTCGATCTTGCTGAGTATAACGCTCATGGCCGCAATCATGGTCTTGACCAGCGGGGTGGGGATGGGTTGCTCCTTTGCGGATTCGATATACAGGAGAGCGTCCCTGAGGTATTTGCTGAGGTACGTAGCATGCTCGCGGAGGTCGCTGGGCCATGCAGTTGCTTTGGGCCACGTGGATGCCATGACGCTTATGTCGCACTGGGCGATGCGCACGAGCTCAGGCTTTCCAATTGACCTAGAGTAGGGCTGCTAGAAGTGGTTGGTGATGCACAATTCCAAAAAATTTGTTCTCGCGTTTTGTGATGTTTTTGGGTCTACAGGTGAGACGTGCTTGAAACGGCGCCAGGCAACCTCAGGCTGCCAGGCACACTTCAACAAAAAGCGAGTTGGGGTTTGATCACGTGACCGCGACTTGACTTTTCGCAAACAACTCTTTTGGCAACGACAACTTCAAATTATTCAACCAAAAGAACAGCAAATCTGGTCCTGAGATAGTCTTTGGATAGCCTAGATTGAGAGGTTTCGTCTGATACCAATTGAACGCAGTAGCGGCGACAATATAGGGCGAAAGTTATGATTCAGTGTCAAAACACCTTTGAGCTTGCCAGTTCACGTCGGAGTCGAAGATCGAAACAACCTCATCAAGCGTCGATTAGGGTATCCTAACTCCAGCCAACGGCTGAGAAGAGTAATAGCTCCCAACCCCAACCTCCTCAACTCTACACAGAGTCGAGAAAGTTGTCCGATGACGAAGAACATGACTGACACTATAACAAGACCATCGCAGCAATGAATTGGTCAGCTACCCCTTCCAACGGAGGGGCCCACAGAGGCCCAAGCAGACTCTACATATGCAAAGCCTTCTCCGACTCCGTTCTCAATCGCAACGAACTCCTTTGGTTTCACGGGGATATAATGGGAAATCATTATCGATTGAGAGATATTCGATCGCCGAGCAGCTTTGCGCTCATTACACAACGCAGCGCCCTCGCTACCGGAGCGATTGATACTTAAGGGAGGAAAGAGCGATGGGGAGGACTACTCGGTGCCTGATTTTAACAGACGCTTTTGATTGTGAAATTAAGAAATGATTAGGCGGGAATAGAAATCTATACCTAGGTACTCAAAACAAATCAACACTGCCTCAAAACTGATTGTGTGCTAGCACTCCTGTCTCCAGAGGGCTGCGAGCCTCGGGAGGAGTATGGAAGCCGTCATGAGATCTTAGCTGGGGGGCATTATTTTCCGATCTCAGGGCGGGGTGGACGGTGTTGACCATAGTGCCCGGTGATCCGACTGTGCACGGCACGGCACGTCCCCGAACCCTGAGTCCATGCCCACAGCAATGGAGAACCCACTCCTTCTTTTTGCCTGGCTTGGTTGTTGATCCACTGGGTCTTCCCCTCGTCCCGCAGGCATGGGCCCAGCAGTCCATTCGTTATATCGCGGTACGGCCACCTGACCGCCAGCGAACGGCCGACGAGGGTCGCCGCTCTCCATCACTAGGTCAGACCTTCTGCCGTCAGCAGCAAGTCCGCCGGGCTGGCCCAATCTTAGGGTTTCAGCATCCATCGAGACATTCCTCTCAGGATGAGGGATGTCATAGCCCAAATCCTGCATCACAGGTAGTCCACGAATCGCTGGCATGGCACGAAGACCATCCTGCTCGCGTTGCTCGTCGCCCCGGCCCGGTGTAGCTAACGCATCGTCGATACCTTCCGGCCTGATGTGCCCTTGCTCTATATCTGATGTACAAGTTTTGTGCCAACGACCAATTTGACGCTTGAAGAGGAAGATGAAGAGGGCGAGAAGATCGAAAGCTGTAACGACGGCGAAGGGAAGAACACGCTGCTCTCCATCTCGGGGACGGATGTTAGTATAGTATACAATAATAGTAGTGAGATAAAGTATATTAATTTCAATGTTCTTGGAGACACCAGGCTCGCTTGTGTAATATAGATTATACAAGAGTTCTCGAGAGGACTGTCTAGGAACCTTCAGCGATCTCTCCGAGCTTTTTGGAACTGCGACTTGGCTTAAGAATATTACTCTAAAGGCCCTCGGCTATCCTCTTACGTTTCTTGAAAAGGGGACTTGGGTAAAGAATATTATCCTCAAGGAATATCTAGTAATCCCCGACTACCTCCTTTATTACCCGGTCTAGATCTAACTTATTATCCCAACTATTAACTAAGAGCTTAATTATTTGCTATTTAACGTTATATATAACTATTAAGCTATAACTCTATTTATTTCTTTATTAAGGAATAAGTTAATCACTAGATTAATACACGCTAATATATTAAGCTATATATTTATTACTTTAATATATCCAAAACTTATATATTTAAACTTTTCTTATAATGGATTAATACCGCCTTTAAATAATCTATTAAAATCCACTTATCTCGATTATTCGTTTTATAAAAATAAACTTTATTTTATAATAAATAATTTTATAATTTATTATTAAATTATAATAATATATTATCTTTATTTATTTATTAATCTTAAATAATATAAAGTAATTAATATTAATATTTAATAAATAAATATATATTTATAAACCTTTAAGATTATTTTTATTTATTTAATAATTATTAATCTATTTTCTTTAATAATAAAAAAAATTTAAAATAAGTATAAATTTATTATATATATCTTTTTTATAAAGCGGGATATTAAGATCGAGTCTCACGAATATTAATTTATTAGTTATCTTTAAAGTAATTATAATATTTAAAAAATTAAATTATTCTTTAAAGTAAAGTTTATTAAATATATTATATAAAAGTTTAATTATATTATTTATTATAATAAAATCTTTATTATCGAATATATATTTATTAAAAATATAATCGATTTTTTTAATAATTTAAATAATAATAATATTTAAATAATATTATAAAATTAATTTTTAGTATTATATTAATATAAGTCTTTAATATTTAAAACCAAATATTAATTTATTTATTTTTAATTATATTTAACTTATAAGCTTAAGACTTTTTTTAATAATATAATAAAATATAATTTAAATAAATTAAAAAAATAAAAAAGATTTAATTATTTTTTTTTAATTAATAACTTTATTTATTTATTAAAGATAAAAAATAATTTTATCTTTTATAAATTTACTTAAAATAATATAATTATTTTATTAATATTTTTTTTATTTTTTTTTATATAAGTCTTAATAATATATTTAAGATTAATAATTATTATAATATATATATTATAAAATATATTATATATTTAAATTAAAAAGAATCTTTAAATAAATTATTTAAATTAATTTATATAATATTTATTCTTTATAAAAAATATTATTAAATTTTTTTTTTTTATTTTAAAATTTTTTTTTTAAATTTTAATCGAATTTATTAATAAAGAATAATCTTTATAATTTTTAAAAATAAGTTTTTTTAAACTCTTTATAATTATAATCTTATATACTTCTTTTAAATATTTATTTAAGATTATAATAATTAAATATTTTTTAAACGTTTTTTATTTTATAAAAAATAATACTTTTTTAATTTATTTAAACTTAATATTATATTACTTTAAAGTATTTATTTATTTTATTATATTAAAGATAATCACTTCTTTAAAATAAATATAATTTATTTTTAATATATAAATTTATATAAAAATTAATTAAATTATTAAATTATTTATAATTTATATAAAACTTAATTACTTTATTATAATAATTATAATTAATATTTTATTAAAGTTAAATTATAATATATTAAAGATTTTTAAATAAACTTTTATTAATATTTTTTAATATTTATTTATTTTATAAATAATATAAATTACTTTAATAATTATATCGATTAATATAAATATTTTTTTAAATAAAGAAAAAAATATTATAATTTAATTATTTTAAGTTAAAAGTAATTATTCTTTATTAACTTATTATATTTTTATAATAATAATATTATATAAACTCGTTTATTATTATTTTATTTTAAATAATAATAATAAAATCCTTTTTTTAATTTTATTTAATAAAGAGATAACTCGATTATTTATAATTAAAAATAATAAAACTTTTTTATTTATTATAAATATAAATAAAACTATATATAATATTTAATTATTAAATAAAAATAATTAAAATTCTTTATTGATTTATTATATAAATATAAATAAAATAAAACTTAATAAAATAATCTATTATAGTTTTATCTTATATAATAAAAAAAGAATTTAATTATTAAATATATTTTTATTAATTTTTAATAAAGTCGTCTTTTATTATTTTGCTTTACTTAATTAAAAAATTTTTTTTTATTATCTTTAATTAATTTATTAAAAATTATTAATAATTATTTATAAACGAGATTTATTTTAATATTATTATTATTATATATAGTCTTTAATTAATAAAGTATTAATTTATTATTTATAAATAATAAAGAATAATTATAAAAAAAAAATTAGTTTTATATTTTTTTTTAAAAATTATCTTTAATAATAATCTTTAAAATATTTTTTTTAAATTCTAAAACGGGTTTTTTTATTATAAAATTATTATTACTTTAATTAATAATTATATTTTCATGATTAAGTTAATATATAATTAAGTTATTATAAACTTAAAAACTATCGTTAAAAGCTTTATATAAATCTTTAAGTTTATCTTTAAAGATATATACTTATACTTTAAAGAATTTTAAAAATTAATAAATAAGATTTTTTTTTTTTTTAATAATTATTTATTTTAAACTTTAAGTTTAGAATTATCTTTAAAGTATTTAAAGATTTCTTAAACGAAATATTAAGTTATGAATAATATTTTTATATATAAATCCCGTAAAAATATTAAAAACTATAATTAATAATTAATTCTCTTAAAGAAATAAAATAATATTCTTTAATTTATCTTTAATCAAGATTAAATATTCTTTAAAGTATTTAAAGTTATAATAAAGATAAATTATTTAAATAAATATATAAAATCTTTAATTATTTTATTAGATTTAATGATCTCGTCTTATAAACGACTTAATAAATTTTATTAAATATTTATTATTTAAGTAATATTTAATTAAGATTTAATAAATAAATTATTTATATTTATTATAAATATTCCGGACGAGAAAGTAAAAGATATATTTAAATTAAAAAAAATAATTAAGGTATAATTATTAGGGATTATTTATTATTAAGTACTTAAGTCCTTTATCGATAAAACTATTAATATATTATATTGCCTTAATATAAAAATATATAATACCAAGTATCTATATATTATAAATTATTATTAAGGCCTAAGACTCGGTCATGGGGGAGGCTATATTATAAAGAATCCAATGGCATGTGACGCGGTTACATGGAGGTCACGTGACGGATCCTGGGGAATCCGCTTACGAGGAATAAGGATCTAGGGAATCCAGGACTTCTTGGGGATTTAGTATAGTATAAAGGACTATATAAGAAAGTCATGCTCCCAAGTAAATAAAAATTTATACTTAACTTAAATAATATTTTTTATATATTTATAACTATATAATACTTTAAGGTATTACTTAATAATATTTACTAGACTTATCGAGTTCTTTATTTAAGACTCCCTAAATCCTTAATATATCAAAGTTTATTTTTATTATAACGGACTATAAGTATTATACTTTAAGTATTATATTATAATAATATCGATCTAAAATAAGTTAATCATGTCTATTAAAGATAATAATAACGGGAAAAAGCTTTTATTAAGATAAAAAATATTTATTCCGAAAGTAAATTTTAATCTAAAAGATTTTAAGATTAAATTATTTAATAAGTTTAAAAAAAATTAATTTAAGTTAGATTTATTCTTAACTTAATATAAACTTTATATAGTCTTTAATAAATATAAGTTTAAGATAAAAATATAATAAATTTTATAAATTATTACGATATTATAAAAAAGTATTTTTGACTGGATTAATCCTTTTCTGATTAATTATATAAAATATAAAAATAAGTAAGAATAATATATTATAACTATAAAAAATAATATTATTAAATATTTTTATATTATAAAGGATTTTGACAAGGGAATATAATAAATATTTAGAGATATTAAAAAAGAAGTTACGATAGAGTAAAATCTTGAATATTTTAAATAAAAAAATTTAGCGATAATCTATATAATAAGTTTTTAATAATTAGTAGCAAAAACTTAATAAGGCAAGGCGACTTTATAATATTAGTTTTATATTGGCCTTAAAGATAAAGTCAAGGACGAGATAGCCAGGTCTAAAAAACTAGATAATTTATAGAAATTTATTACGTTAGTAATTAAGATCGATAATTATATATATAAATATAGTCTTAAGAAAAGAAGGTAATACTTATAAGAATATAAATAAAAAAAGACTTTAAGTAAGTATTATTCGCTTATGGAACTAGATATTATTATTAAAATATAAAAAAGAAAATAAGTTTTTAAGAAGAAAATATAAAGACGACACAAAAAAAAATTATATTTTAAATATAGATTATTAGGATATATAACGAGATTTTATTAAAAGAATAAAATATTATAAAAAAAAAAATAATTTTATATTACGAGTAGGAGCAAGGACTATAATTTACTAAAAATATATATAACTAATCAAGTAAAAGAATACTTAAGGACTTATAAAATATTAAGATATAATCGATAATATCGGCGACGACTATTAAATATTTCGGAAAAATAATTAAAAAAAGAATATATATATATATAGATTAATGATATTAATAAATCTAGTAATAAAACAAAATTAAATATAAATAAAAAAGGACTATCGGCGTTAGAATAACGACCGAAAATTATATAAGAAGAAATATTATTTATATAGCCCGATAGATGACTAAGAATAAGAGAAGTATAGAAAGTGATTTAGAGAAAAGTATTTTTAAGAGATAACGGTACTAGAGAGTGGATATTAATCTTATAAAATAACGAATCGGATATTAGATAAAGGGAACTAGATAACGTGTTTGCCGGAGGACCTAACTAGGGAACACGGTGAAAAGTAATATTTTAGGACTATCGACGAATAAGATAAAGAAAGATTAAGGGCAGCAGGATATATATACTACACTTACCCAACCTGGGATTTATACCCGAATAAGAAAAATTAAACGACGGAGAAATATAGGAATTACTGGTCCAAGGACGGGATCAGAGACTATAGATAAATACACGGGACGATTAATGACTCTTTTATGAATTATATTCTTTGGGAATAATCTATAAATTCGAAGTTGGACAGGTATACCGAGTATAAATAACGGGATTAATCAAGAAAATATCTTGGTAATGGATTAATATACTTTAGAAATATTATAAAATAACTAGCGTGGAAGAATAATAATTTATTATAATAGTCATTATTGGAGTAATTAAATAAAGTAATAAAATATAAGTTATAATTAATTTAGGAATTATAGAAAACTTTATATTAAGAAAAATAATATTATAATTAAAGCTAGAAACCAGGATTAAATATTATTTTTATAAGCTAAAAATAATTAATAAAAAGTTTATTAATAAGGAATCCGGGATTATAAAAATAAAAACTATAAAGATTATATTTAAAATATCTAAAAAATATTTGGAGTATATTATCTTTAATATTATATTTATCGGACGATACAAGATTATTTTAAAAATATTCTAGATTTAATATTATAATCCTAATATTAATTAAAAATAAAATATATTATTATAGAATAAATATTTTAAGAAATATTTATTTATATAAAGAGAAAAAATAAAATTAATTTTTTTATAAGACCTTAAAGAAATATATATTATTTTTTAAATAAAGTTAGAATACTTGATAAATAAAAAATAAGATTTATTTTTAAAATAAATATTAAAAGAATATAATAAATTTATAAAATTATTTAAAGAGGAAATAAATATTAAGGCCTTATTTTAATATAAATAATAAAATTATAAGATATTATTAAAAAAAAAAAAAAAATTTTTTTTTATTTATTTATTAAATATCGGAAATTAACTTTAGAATATTAAAGAAATATATTAATAAGAATTTAAAAAAAGAATTTATTAGATTATTAAATTTATTAATAAAAAGTCCGGTATTGTTTATATTAAAAAAAAAAAAAAAAAAAACTTTATATTAATTATTAAAAATTAAATATAATTATTATTAAAAATTATTATATATTATTATTTATAAATAAATTATAAGATAGGCTTAATAGAATAATAATATTTATTAAGCTAGACTTATATAAAATATATAATTTTATTTATATAAAAAAAAATAAGAAATAAAAAATAATATTTTAATATAAATATAATTATTTTAAATATTAGATTATATCTTTTAGATTTATTAATATATTAATAATATATATAAAAATAATTAATATTATTCTCGAAGAATATCTGGACTAGATATATATTATATATTTAGATAATATTTTAATATACTCGAAAATAATAAAATAATATATAAAGAATATAAAAAAAATCTTAATAACTTTATTTAAGACCCGACTATTTTATAAACCGGAGAAATATATTTTTTATCAAGAAAAAATAAACTTTTTAAGATATATAATTATCTTAAAAGAATTATTTATAGATTTATTAAAAGTTAATATTATTCTAGAGTAGAAAAAATTAACTAGCGTTAAAGAAATATAATTCTTTTTAGAATTTATAAATTTTTATTAAAAATTTATTAAAAAATATTTTATTATTATTATTTTATTTATAAAACTAATAAAGAAAAATAAAAACTTTAAATAAATATATTTAATATAAAGTACTTTTAACTAGCTTAAAAAAAACTTTATATATATATTAATATTTTTAATATTTAATCCGGAAAAATAAATTATTATAAAAATTAATTTATTAAACTATATTCTTAAAGTAATATTAAGTTAATAAAATAAATATAAGAAATAATAATTAATAATATATTATTCTTAAAAATTATTATTAATAAAACTTAATTATAAGATATATAATAAGAAATTATTGGCGATCGTGAATGTTTTTTAAAAATAAAGAATATATTTAAAAAAATCTAAATATTAAATATAAATTTATATTAATTATAAAAATTTTATTTATTTTATTATAATAAAAAAACTTAATCAATAATAAATATAATAGACTAAGACACTAGCTATATATAACTTTTAAATCTTATATATCAAGGGAATAAAAAATACTTAAATAAATACTTTAAATAAAAAACTAAAATATCTTATAAATAAAATATATAAATCAAGAATAATATTTAAGAAAAAAAATAATTCACTAATATTTAATATATAATAACTTATTATAATCACTAGTTTATTATTAAACATAAATAAATAAAATAAATAAATTAAAAAATAATATATAATAAATATTATAATAAGGAAATAATTAAAGAATCCGCGAGGGGACTTTGGCCTTAGTCTCTATAGATTATTATTATTTTAAAAACAAGTTTATATATCTTTAGAAATAAAAAAAAAACTTATTAAATATAAGTATAAATTATTAGCTTATAAATATTAAGAAATATAAAAAATATTAAAGTGGATTTCTAAAACTTATTATTTTCCAGAAATCAAGAAAGTTATAAAAGATATAATCCAAGATTATAATATTTATATATAAAATAAAGCTATAAAATATATTCTATATAATAAATTATAATTATATAATATATTATTATAATCTTAAAAGTCTATTATTATAAATTTTATAATTAAATTATTTTTTTAAAAAAAATTATAGACAAGATATAAATATAATTTTATTTTAATTATTATAAATAAATTAATAAAATATATATATATAATATTATATAACGAGTTTAATATAATTAAAAAATTATTATATATTTTACTTTAAATTATTATTATAAATTATAAAGTTTTAAAAAAAATTATTTTAGATTAAAATAAATTATTTATATTTAAGTTTTAGACTATATTCATGACTTTATTAAAAATAAAAATAAAATTATTATTAGTATTTTATTTATAAATAAATAAATAAATAAAAAAAATTAATTAAATAATAAAAATATATTTATATTATTATATTAATTATTAATAAAATAATTAAATTAAATTATTATCTTTAGTATAATATTTATATAATAATATAAAATTAAAAACTATTAATATTATTTTATTTTTTATAAATTATAGATATATATTAATAATTTATAATATATTTTTAATTAATAAAGTATATATATAATAAATTATTATTAAAATCAATAAGATTAAAATATTATATAAAGAATTAATTATAGATATTAAATTTATTATATAACGGGCAATAATATATTATAATCAAAAGTATAATATAAAACTTAAGTTTAAAGAAAAAAATAAAATTTACTTACTTAGAAAAAATATTAAGATAAAGAGATTAAGTAATAAATTAAATAATAAAAAATTAAGATTATTTAAGATCGACAAGAAAATTAAATCTATGAATTATAAACTTAAATTATTAAAAATAATAAAAATATATTTAATATTTTATATATTATTCCTTAAATTAATATCTCTAAATATATTTATTATATTAATCATAAAAGTCTAATAGTTGGATCTATAAAAGAAATATAAAGTCAAGATTATTCTTGATTATTAATATATTTAAAAAAAGATTAAATATTTAATTAAATAAAAAGAATATTTATAATCAGAAAATATATAAGAACTAAAGGGGAATCTTAGTTATCCTGGAAAGCTTAAAGAGTTCTATCGGAAAAACTTAGAATTTTCTAGAAAATCGGGTCAGGATTAAAGTTATCCAGACTAAGAATATTTGGTAAATCAAGAATATCGGAAACGGGAGCAGGAATCTCGCGGTCCTGTACTTCCCTCTCCTCCGACTCTTTAGCCTCTGCCGCATCCAATTTATCCAGAAAACGAAGACCACGACGAGTCATCTTAATCTTTCTTTTACGAAGAAAGCGGCACTATTTCCGCAAGCGGGCCACGCGGGCCATGGCCTCTTGGGCTTAGGCCGCGGCGCGCTCTTCCTGCTCTTCCAAAGCGTTTTCCTGACGTTCGATAGTCACTCAATCGTTTTCTCGGGACACGTTTTTATCCCAACCATTAACCAAACCGTCGCAGGAACGTTTACGACAAATATATTTAGTATAGCGGGAAGATTAGTCGGAATCGACGACGTACCGACGACCTTTCTTTATATAATAAGAACAGGATAATATTTTAAAGTCGCGGGTTTTAATATCACGAGCTAGTTTAATTCTTTCTTTGGTCTTGCGCTAGATCTCGGAGGATATATTAAAAGAAGAAGAAGTCGTTATTGGGCAATCAATATTTCCTTATCTTATTTATCGTAGCGAGGCGCTACTAGGCTGAGAAGGGAATAATGTTATAAATTATCATTAAGGCTTAAGACTCGATTATAGGGGAGGCCATATTATAGAGAACCTAATGACATATGACGCGGTCACATGAAGGTCACGTGACGGATCCTAGGGGATCCGCTTACGAGGAATAAGGATCTAGGGGATCCAGGACTCTTTAGGGATCCAGTACGGCACGAAGGACTATATAGGGAAGCCGTGCTCTTAGGTAGATAAAAACTTATACTTAACTTAAATAGTATTTCTTATATACTTATAACTATATAATACTTCAAGACATTACTCGGTAATACCTACTGGACTTATCGGGCTCCCTATCTAAGACCCCCCAAATCCCTGACGTATTAAAGCTTGCTTCTATCACGACGGACTATGAGCGTTATACTGCAGCGTCGTAAAAGAGGTTATATATTATTATTCGCTTTTTCTTATTATAATCAAGACGTAAAAGTATTAATTTTAGCTTATAATTATACCGGTCAAATTAATTAAGATTACTAGACATCCTTATTATTATCGGATAATATAGATATATCTCTTTATATAGATAGCGGTAAATATATAAGGGCTAATGGCCGCGAGACCCTATACGCGGAGTATTTCGATCCTCTAGGCGGCCGAAATATATAGTAACGGCTAGTCTGTTCAATTTCTCGCTACTAAGCCCATAATCAGGCAGTCCTGGGATCCTCCTGGCGATCATTTCTGAGCCTCCTAGATATCTGGTCTTGAACGTGAATAAAGGACCAGACTCCGTTATTAAATACGTATCTGGGAAAGGATAGTGAACCGTTCGATCGTCCAGCCTCTTCCCTAATCGGTATGCCAACTCTCAGATAAGCTTCGATGTCGTGCAAAGGAAATGTGCCCGGCCTCGACTAGCTAATATAACAAGGAAGATTGCCACTGGGCGTAGTCCTGATAGAACCACCTGGACAGAAACCGCTCCCACGCCTCTTCCCCCCCTCTTATGTCACGATCGCCAAACTCTCTCCCTTGCTACTGCCGTCTCACAGCTATGGCGGCTAAGATTTGGCCAACGTGTGGTCATTTCCCTGAGGTCCTAACCGCTTCTTGTTACCACTTCTTGCATCGACATTGCACTGCCGTCCGAATCCGACCCTCCTTCAAATCTTCACTCATGTGTGCGCACTTACGCCAGGCCTCTTCACAGCTGTTGGGTGGCCACCCCTAACCCGGTGAGTGTAGCGCGTTCTCCATCCATATTCGCAGACTCCCGCCACTCCTAGAAAAGGCCATCGTTCACGTGTAGGTAGATCCACATCATCAGGCAACCTCTCCTTACCGCCCACCAGATACACGTCAACCAGCATTAATCGCACGGGATGGCATTCTACCAATAATGGGAGAGATGGTTAGCAGCAACCACGCCTGGGAGAAGTAACGAATCCATCAAATTCAGGCCAGGGCCTTGACGAGTCTTAGTCCTCCTAGTGCTGTAAAGACCACGCCCATATCTCTTCCAGTATTCCTCCCCTCTTCTTCTTCTCCTTCTCCTCCTCCTCCACTTTGGAAAGTATACACGAGCCACCGGAGCCCACCACTAATACGCCACCGCCTTTGCGCATACCAATATATCCTTAGTATCCTCGAGCTGTGATATACCTTAGTCTATAATGACTCCGGCGCTACAAACCCCCAGAAAAGGTCGCCGAATAGCCCTGTGGAGCTCGAGCCAATAGCCTGGCCTCGATGAACAATGCTATTTCCATAGTAGTAGGTTCAAGGCGCTCGCGATCTGATCTGATAAACTTCCGAGCCTGCCTTGTCCGCACGCTTCTCAACCTGCTAAACTTTCGTTGTGCCCATCATCGGTAGACCGTGGCGAGATAATCATATCCGCGACCTGATTATAGAGATTCGTCGTGGACCGCAGAATATCGTCAATCGTGAGCTCTAAAATGTCCTCTTCCAGTTTGGCAAGAGGTCTCGCGACGATGAGAAAATAAGCGTTCACGTGATCTCGGCTGATCTGACACGCAGCCGGAAACCTTATTTAATCCTCGACAATAAGATACATGAGACCGGTCGATATTGGTGGTGTCAGTCTACGTTGAACCGCAGGATACAGAGGCGTTGAGGGTTGCGATATACGAATTCAACTCTTCTCTTATATATTTTTATAACTTTGGGACAGACTCGGATTGATACAGTAGGTGGAGCAGAAAAGCACTGCAATTTTAGCGTCTGGGAGGAGCTTGAAGTCAGTCAGCAATCAGTCAGCCAGTATTCGGAGGAGGGACAATGGAGGGCGCAATCTTGACGCGTCAATCGAGCCGAGAACGCGTCCAGACGCCGAAGGCATTGGAATGGAACAAGAGAAGGTCCAGAGCCGCGTCAAGCGATGTAGAGGATACGATTGAAGTTATTGAGGCCCCGGCGGCGCCGCAAGCAAAGCGACCGGAAGTCAGTTCGCACCTCAAGGAACGCACAGTCGCGACGAAGGTCAAGGCCCTCACCGCAAAGGCGGGAGAACGCCCCGCAACGATGGCAGCGACTCTGAATCACTCAACACACGAGAAAGCAATGTCACTGCGAATGCGCAGATCAAAGTACTCACCGACCTGGTCAAGTCGCTGTTGAGGGCGATGGAGGAACAGAAGGAGGAGCACGCGAATCAGCTCGAGACACTGACGAAGACCTTGACCCAACAAATTGAAATGCTCAAAGCACAAGTCACGGAGATGATGGAGAAGATCGAGACCCAGCTGTCCAATGTACAACCGTCCCCAAGCGGATCACCATCGTATGCGGAGATCGCCCGTACACCACCGAGCAGTCGACCGAGCAATGTACGAACTCTCACCTCGGTAGGCACGACACCATGTCTTTGACCAAGCTTACCGCAATCCCCAGACGCGAGCTCCACTACAAGCTCCATCAATTCTCGCCGCGTCCCTCGACCAACATCCTCGACCCTCGAAACTCACCACAAGCGCGCCGTATCCTCCAAAGTACTCTCGGTCCTCTTTCTATTCCCTACTCCACCAAGTCCAGCAAAAGGCCCAGGAACAGGGCACACCTTGGGCAGCGTATTCCGCAATAACATCTACTTTCGCACTATCGTCGTCCTCATCGTCTGCGGCACCATATACGCAGTAACTCGGCAATGCTTGGTGAAATACGCGTTGTTGAAGAAGAAATGGAAAGACAAGCTCCTAGTGCTAGAGGACGAGAGGACGAGGCGGGTGCATAGGGTGCTAGAACGGTTGATTGCAGCGAACCACTTAGAGAAGGGGGTGCTGGGTGGGAAGTGGGAGGTTATGGTCGTTGATTCGCTTGGTGAGTTCTGTGGAAGTACTCGTGCCAGCCGTGCTAATGAGAAATCCCTAGAATCAGAACAATTAGTCGTCTCCATCATCCCCGGCTCGAAAGTCATCCTCAACACAAGCAGCATCACCTTCTGCACTCACGACTCCGAGCTCGCGCAACTTATCTCCCACCAAATAGCACACGTGCTCCTCGAACACCGGCGAGAGAGCATGTCGCATTTCAGCATATATACGCCTATAATGTGGATACTCATAACACTTGACTGGAAAATGCTCGTTGGACAACTATTCATTCTAGGTGGCTTGGAATATTTTGTCTTGGGAAAAGCAGCTCAAGCTCGCGAGTTCGAGGCTGATAGGTTGGGCATGATTTTAGCTGCTAAGGCAGGCTATGATCGTACCTGAAACAGGGCGCCAGTCATATGTAAGCGACAAGCGCCTTACACATCATCCAAGTCCAAAAGTTCCCCATCAACCATTCCAAATTCTGCTCATCTTTGATGGTGGGAGCCAGAACCTCCTCCCACACCACAGAAGCACCCAAACATGGACACATCACCACAGCCTCAAATGTCTTTGCCTGGCGTGGTGTGGGAGCCAGAATCTCCTCTACACCACAGAAGAACCCAGTTATGGACAAATTGTCAAAGTCGCAAATGTCTTTGCCTGGATGGAGGTGCGCACCCTTGTGCCCTCCAGGCTGGCGATGCCTCCTTTCGCGTCCACCTACAATTACCCCTTTCCAACAAGTCAAGCCTTCAGCTGCGGTATAAGTTGCCTCTTAGTGAAACCTCTCTTTGCATACTCTGATGCCTGGTTGCCGCGGGCGAACAATTATCGTGTTCTCATGCCGCAAGGCAAAGCTGAAAGGAGGAGCCAGGGCAAGAGAAGTCCATTGGAAGGAAAACTTTGCAAAGGCATTGTGACAGGCTTGGCCTTGAACCGATACAGACATTGGCAGGAGTATAGAGCTGCTTTCCTTGTACGGCATTCATTGAGTTGGATCCTCTCTCAAACTATAATTGGAGTTGGCAGCAAGCACGAGATTCGAAAGTCAAAGCTGAGGATATGGAACCACTAGTATACGTGGTTTCTCACGGCCTCCCACTCCCTCGAGAGCCAAATCCTACTGAAGAGCCAAACTGAGAATTTGGGCATCTCTGTTGGAATAGCATACTTCTAGGCACCAGATGCTGTCCGCATTGACTCATAATATGATGAAACATTCGGCTCTATTTTTGTATGGGGACCAGGGCTATTTAGGCATCACATGAGTTATTTTCATTATTATATGATGACTTTGACATCACATGGGAGTACCGGTACCAGCTGCCTAACATTATCTCAACTGCTTATTGGAATCATACTGTACTTAAGTAGAGCATACGTAGCCACTCATTAATCAATTCAACTGTCACTACCTTATTCATACTTCAATCAATTCAATCAACTCAATCAATACTACTTCATCAATTCAAGACGGTTCCGCAATGCTAGCGTATAGATTTCCAGGATCGTTTGAGGAGAATCAACAACTGCCAATCAAATATGAGTGCGCGAGCTTCGGTCCCAAATATGCCTTTATTATAGCGAACGCTATTGATCTTTGCATTACTCAATCTATGGACGCCCCACGAAATACTCATTCGTCAAACATATTCAGCGGTGACCGTTTTGTAACGTGTGCCTGCCTTCCTGTCAGTGCGATTTCTTTCTCGAATTCGAGGCTTTCTACCTTGATGAATTAAAGTATACTCCGTCGAAGCTGATCCGTAAGCGATTTCAATAACGCCTTGCAGCTGGTAATAAGATTGTCCGTCCTTCCCCAATATTTGGCGCAGTGGACTCGTTAGGGAGCTCAAATAAGTTTCGAGTTGCACTAGTTCGGTGACGTTTTCGTTCTGTTGAATTGGGGCCTCCGCAGACGTGCTATCACAATAGATTTTTATGGAATGAGATGAAGGGTAACCTTTCGATACTAGAAACGACGGCGAAACTTTAATCTTTGATGGCTTCGATTCTTCGACCGGATCACCCTATTCACGTAATGTAAGTAACCTTATTAAATAGGACATAATCTTGCATTTATTACCTTCTTAATGAACCAGCGCATTTCGTGTGCCCTGTCCTCTCCAAAAAGGGGATACCAAAACCTGGCTAAATTAATGATGGAAACGCGGCTTACAGTGCGTGAAAACCTTACCTTGTTGCTTCTAAGTGCCTTTTCGGGTCATATCTGACTGATATCCGGATCCCATAATGCTTCCTTGCAACTCGTGATCTAACCTGGATCCCAGCAAGATTACTGCCGAGG
>Ga0302221_10000587_pt1 | contig 26351 bp, 20 predicted proteins | sample II_Palsa_E2_1_FD_193517 | JGI IMG/M metagenome (GOLD analysis project Ga0302221, IMG submission 193517) | Peat permafrost microbial communities from Stordalen Mire near Abisko, Sweden - II_Palsa_E2_1 | ecosystem: Environmental > Terrestrial > Soil > Palsa > Peat permafrost | place: Sweden... | reverse complement strand
CGACACCGATTACTGCGGCCAACGTCGCACAGGGCAAGCCGCATGAGCGCCTTGCTGCAAGTCCGAGGACTGAGTCATCACTACGGCCAGCGAGTGGGATGTCAGGACGTCAGCTTCGATCTGCACCCGGGAGAGCTGTTATGCATCGTTGGCGAATCAGGCTCCGGTAAATCAACTTTGCTCAAAACAGTTGCAGCACAACTTGCCCCAAACACGGGCTCGGTGCGCTATCACCAACGCGATGGCAGCTGGCTGGATCTGGATGAACTCAGCGAAGCCAGCCGCCGGCGCCTGGCGCGGGAGGAGTGGGGCTTTGTGACACAGAACCCGCGCGATGGACTGCGCCTTAATGTCAGTGCGGGCGCCAACGTGGCCGAACGATTGATGGCCATGGGCATGCGTAATTACAGCCAGTTGCGCGATATCGCCAAGGGCTGGCTGGAACGGGTCGAGATCGATCCGGCGCGGATCGACGATGCGCCGACGGCCTTCTCCGGCGGCATGCAACAGCGCTTGCAGATCGCCCGCACCTTGGTCACCCAGCCGCGGCTGGTATTCATGGATGAGCCCACTGCCGGTCTCGATGTGTCGGTGCAGGCGCGCATTCTTGACTTGCTACGTCGGCTGGTTAACGAACTCGGACTTGCCGCGGTAATGGTCACGCATGATCTGGCCGTGGCGCGCCTGCTGGCCGCACGCACGATGGTGATGCAGGGCGGTCGCGTAGTCGAAACCGGGCTGACGGACCAAATTCTCGATGACCCCCAACACCCGTACACCCAATTGCTCGTTTCCTCGGTGCTGACGACATGACCGTTCCTACCGTCGCTACTTACGCGCCGCCGATGCTTGAGCTACGTGGTCTGTGCAAGTCGTTTGAACTGCATCATCAGGATGGCGCACGCCTCGATGTACTCGATGGCATCGACCTGACCCTGCATGCCGGCGAATGCGTGGTGCTCTCCGGACCTTCGGGCACAGGCAAGAGCAGCTTGTTGCGATTGGTTTACGCCAATTACCGCACCAGCCGCGGCACCGTGCGTATACGTCATGATGGCGACTGGCTTGATTTGACCGAAGCCACTCCGCATCAGGTACTCGACGTTCGAAGGCGAACGCTTGGCTACGTCAGCCAATTTCTGCGAGTGATTCCAAGGGTGCCTGCGCTGGACATTGTTGCTGCTCCATTGATCGAGTCGGGGGTTTCCGTACAAGAAGCCCGACATCGCTCCAGCGCCATGCTACATCGGCTGAACGTACCCGAACGCCTGTGGCGGCTTCCACCAGGCACGTTCTCCGGCGGGGAACAACAGCGCGTCAACATCGCGCGCGGCCTGATCGTCTCGCGCCCGCTGCTTTTGCTGGACGAGCCAACGGCATCGCTGGATGGCGACAACCGCAAGGTCGTCGCTGAACTGCTGCAAGAAGCGCGCGCGGCTGGCACCGCTGTACTGGGCATCTTCCACGACGATGACATGCGGGATCGTGTCGCGACGCGACTATTTCCCATGCGCCAGTTCTCAATCGCCTAAACTCAACTCATCGGCACTTCTATATGAATGATTTCGTTCTTACCAATGCTCGTATCGTGCTCGACGATAGCGTCGTGCACGGCACCTTGATTGCCCGCAATGGTGTTATTCGACTTGTGGATGAGGGATCGACGCAGGCACCCGGAGCCATCGATTGTGATGGCGACTTCGTGATTCCCGGTCTCATCGAATTGCATACCGATAATTTGGAAAAGCATCTGATGCCACGCGCTGGCGTCATCTGGCCAGCACTTCCCGCCGTCCTTACCCATGATGCACAAATTGTGGCGTCAGGAATCACCACCGTATTCGATGCCTTGTCGGTGGGTGATCTGGAAGAGGAAAGCGTTCGCATCGATACTCTGCGCAGTACATACGACGCCATCATCGCGGGCCAGGCTAGCGGTGCTCTGCGCGCTGATCACTGGATCCACTTGCGTTGCGAGTTAGCTTATCCGCGACTGCTTGAGGCACTAGAGCCTTTGATGAATCACACCAGTGTGCGCCTGCTATCGCTGATGGATCACACGCCGGGACAGCGTCAATACCAAGACATTGAACAGTACCGAAAGTACTACAGCAAGAATCACATGACGTGGACCGAAGAGGAGTTCGCTGACGTCGTGAAGCGTCGCGTCGATCAACAGGCAAACTACAGTGCTCGCCACGAAACTGCTGTGCTCGACCTCGCACGCGGCAGAGATGTCGTGCTGGCGAGCCATGACGATACCGACGCCGAACAAGTAGCCCATGCTCAGCGCATTGGCGTGACCATTTCCGAGTTTCCCACAACGCAGACTGCTGCCGACGCTGCGCAAAAGCTCGGCTTGGCCACGGTCATGGGAGCTCCCAACGTGGTGCGTGGTGGTTCGCACTCCGGCAATGTCTCAGCCCTAGAGCTGGCCCAAGCAGATCGCCTCGATATGCTGTCTTCTGACTACGTGCCAGCGAGCCTTATGCATGGTGCGTTCATGCTGCACACCCACGCTGGCTGGTCGATGCCACGCGCCGTCGCCACGGTGGCAAGTAATCCAGCAAAGGCGCTGGGTCTGCACGATCGCGGCCAGCTCAAACCCGGCTATCGTGCGGATGTTGTACGCATGCGTGCTGTAGACGGCTTGCCCATCGTGCGCCATGTCTGGGTTCGAGGCGAACGCTCTTTTTGAATACCAGCCTGGGTGATTGCGATAAAACCTAGCTGTGTTGTCACACAGGAACGCTACAGTGCCGTGCGCTCTCCAATTAAAGCCCCGTCCCAAGCGGGGTTTCTTTTTGTCTATCGTTTGGCGACGACGTCCCCCGAAAACTTGATGCTCGAATACGCCAGCCTAAGCGGTGCTGCACATCTAAACGTTGTATACAGACTATGCCGATAAATTTGGCTTTTCCGCATGAATGGCATTTTTCTAACTCACTGATTGCCATAGAAGCGCACCAGCTATGCCTCCGTTTTGACGCCATAGTTGTTGCGAGGCACGCAACCTAGTTACCAACTATGGGCACATCAATGGCACCGACTATAGAGTTCTGTCCACCCATGGACAGAACTCCATAGTTGGTAATCTAAATTCCAACTATGCCGGACTCGACTTTGCCGGACGAATTGCGTAAGCACTATACGCACTCGTAGAAGCGGTCTCGGTATTGGACGACAACCATTTGTAGCCTGTTTCATCGCCAGATTTTTGAGATCTAACAGCCGAAAAGTGACGGCACTTCCACTATAGATATCCAGCCCGCTCACCTTTCCACAGACGCGTGGTTTCGTTGCAGGTAAGTTTTGCCCCCAGCTCTTTGGCCAATCGACTCGAATGGCTACTCACCCTCTCAACTCGATTTTTCTAATTCTCCCTATCGGTTTCTAGGTGTGCGGGCTTTAGCACCGCGCTGTTTGAATACTCGTCAACGCAAATCATCGAGTCCGCCAATCAATTGGTCGCTCGCGTTATCGAAAACGGCGACATTCATAGCGATGTTCTCGCGCTCGATCTGCTCTATGCCGTGTTCGGATTTTCCAAAACCAAGACCAAACCGAATGGGTTTCGCGTGCGTATCGACTTATCGATATTTTGATTGCGGGTATTAGGAGTGAGCGCATTGAAACCGAGTAGAAGCTAAGCCTCAACTGGCATGGCTCGACGAGCCTACGTTTGCTCACGCGAATATCCGTCTTGGGTGGCGGACGTCCCTACCCAACGATTCATCTAAGCTCAGAAGTTCGAGCGAACGTTGCGCCTTACTTCTGCCCATCGCACTCGACCATCCACTTCTCAGCCTAAGACGTTGCGAGATTGGAACAACCCATGCTGGCCGCCCCCACATTGAGCAGGTGCCGATCATCGCAAGTCGCATAGGCGACGCCACGCCCCAGCGACAGCGGGTTGGCCACCCAATGGACCGTGGCGGCGTGCTGCCGGTGCAGAAACTCGCCAAAAACCTCCGCGCCGGCAGTGCCACCGCCCAATGACTGCGTTATAAATAACGACATCCACTCGAATAGAGGCTAGTGTCGACTGCGGTGGTCTCCACGCCGCCCGCGGAGCAACTTTGAATGTTGAGAATCTGGTTATTCTGATCGTTGAAGATCATTCGGTAAGAGAGTCGCTGGAGCAGCTGGTCGAGCGGCGGCCGAACGTAGACGTTATTTCAGCAGACAACTTTTTCTCCGCAGCCATTTGGATCAATGCAGTACCCCGAATCGATTTGCTGCTGTGTGACTTTCTCCTACCTGGGCAAATGACCGGCGTCGACGTCGCTGACGTCGCGGTGTTATCTCATCCGGCAATAGCAGTCGTCATCATCTCCTCAGACGCGCGTTCAGAGATAGCTGGTATGCGTGACACTTATGCATTTATTCGCAAGCCGTTCGTAGGACAGCAGCTGAGCGCACATATCGATAAGGCGTTTCTCAAGCTGCATCCTTTGACGAAGCCCATTCTTTAACCGTCGGCTTGCAGCACGCAGCTGGAGGCGAGGATCGTTTTATCTCGATCGCAATCAACAATTACCACGTTGCTACCCGATCAACCAATTTTTAAACACTACTCAAAGCATGACAAATTGAATCGATGCCAGGGATCGATTCGATCGAATTTTAAAGCAATTAACTGTTATTTGTGGTGAGCAGACCGAACAAATCAGCGGTGTGCGATACCCGATAGCTCAACTCGACGATTGGGAGAAAGGCATTTGATCAAGGCGTCGCGGCTGACGTTAGAACACTTGACGACCGGATCGGCGTTTCCTCGCCCGGCACTGCTCATTGCTGCCGTCGGTATGCCACCCTCAACAAGATACCGCTGCACCGAATCGGCGCGACGCTGAGAAAGAGACAGATTGTAGCTATCACTGCCGATGCGATCGCTATACCCCAGGATGGAAATATTCTCGACTTGACTCGCCTGCTGAATCCTCTGCAGGAACTGCCCAAGATTTTGCCGGCCATCCTCGGTCAAATCCGAACGATTGAATGCAAACAGCGCATCTTCCGACAGACGGATTGGCTCCTGAGGCAACGGTAACGGAGCTGCGACGTTTGCCACCGTTGCAGGTGGTGGCCTGTCGAGTTCGGATTTGCAGGCTTCTGGTTTCCAATAGATAGCTTGAGCCCGATGATCCTTATCGAAAACAACCTGGTACTGGCAGCTGGAATATTCAGCGATGCCGCTCGCTTTTCGGAAATCGAAAATATAGTTCCACTTTTTCACGCCAACCACGCCCTCGTTGAAATGCGGTGCGCCGAGCAAATCATAAAGCTGGTCCTTGGTCATGCCAGGCTCAACTTTTTCAAGGTTCTCCAGATTGACGAAGGTTCCTTCCGGCCTGACGGCCTTGGATGGATCAGGGAAAGTTATTTCCTTCACCACGCCGTTGTCTGTGGCAGCATGTTTAGGCACAGTGCTGCATCCTGCGATCATCAGCAGCCCTGCAAAAGTTACTGGCAGAAATCGCAGACCGTGCGGTGTGAACAAAAGCATGATGCGCTCCCTTTACCTGTCGATAAGAGTCAGCTTTCTACTGCCCGGCCTCACCACTGCATACCTGCGCCAACCGAAACACCACCGTCTCCGCGGGTATCGACAGAGCCGGTCATCTTGTAGACCCAGCGGCCGCCTTCGGAGATAGTTGAAACACCAATGGCTAAGCTGGACTCGCTTCGGAACGTACCTGCCGCCACGGCAGCCATGCTCTTTCCAGGCTCATAGGCTTGCGGCAAGCCGGCCATCGCCATGGCTGCTGCGACGCCTGCGTTGGCCCGATTGCCTACCTGCTGAATTTCATTGCTGAGCGCACCAACACGCTGATCGGTGTAGCTGTTCGCCCAGTTTTCCGCCTGTTGCACGCCCGTATTCAACTGCCCCACGTTCGCCGCATCGGTATCTGACGTCCCTGCAGCAACGTTGGTGATTTGCCGCTCGCCTCCCGCAGTACCCACAGAAACCGTATTGTCCCTGTTGGCAAGAGACCCTGCGCCCAGCGCCACGGAATTGTCTGCAGCAGCTGATGCACCGTTACCCACCGCCACGCTATTGGTTCCACTGGCGCTAGCCACTGGGCCGATCGCAACACTGTTCGTGCCACCGGCCGTTGCGCCGCCAAGCGTAGAGTTCACCTGCACGTATTTGCTGTTTGCGCCGCTGCCCTGCGTGAGACTATTGATGTCGTTGTAGAGGCTGTAATTGCTGTACATGTTGCTGGCGTTCTGAGTCCAGTTCCACAGCTGTGAGCCATTCACAGCATCCGTACTGGTCGCCGTTTCAGCGCCTGCGGCGACATTCGTAACACCGACAGGCGCACCACTTCCATTGCCAGTAAGGGTAATCGTATTCGTTGGATTGCCGGAAGCGTCGGCATCGTAGAGCACGGCAAGATTACTCATACCGCCACCAGTCGTCGATACTGCCTCCAGCTGCGCCAGGTTCACTGCATCATCCGGAGCGGAGCCCGCCGCGACACCGGTGATCTGACGATTGCCCACGTTCAACTCGCCAGCTGATGTTTGGGGTGCCGAGAGACCATAGGCGGTGTAGTTGGCAAGTGCGCCCACGACGGTTGCAGATCCGGCACCCAGCGCGATGCTGTTCGCAAAGCTGGCATTGGCACCACTGCCGATGGCAATGCTGCTGTCTGTCGAAGCCACACTGTTGTTGCCAACCGCAAGCGCGTCCGAACCGGATGCCAGGGCAGTCGGACCGGCTGCTATTGCATTGGTGCCCGTGGCTTGAGATGCAGCCAGTGTGGAGTCGACGGCGTAATACTTGCTCCCAGCTGAATTGTTGATGTCGTTGTAAAGGCTGGTATTGCTGTATTGATTGCCGGGATTCAACGTCCAGTTCCACAGCTGTGCCCCGTTTACGGCATCGGTGCTTGTCGAACTCACCATCCCTTGATGGAGATTGGTCAAGGTGGTTCCGTTGGTCAGTCCGCCATCCGTGCTCACCACACCCGCAAGTGTCACGCTCGTCTTGGTGGCGTTGTCGTACTGCACCGAATTCGCTGCGACCGATGTCACACCCTGCAACTGCTCAACGTTCACGGCATCAGTTGCCGCACTGCCAGCCGCCACGTTGGTTAGCTGACGCTCTGCACCTGGGGATCCTATCGACACCTCCCCAACCGAATTCTGAGGCGTGCTGAGACCGTAAGCGGTGTAATTGGTGAGCGCACCGACCGTGGTAAGCGAGCCGTTACCGATCGCAACACTGTTGGCGAAGCTGGCGTTCGCCCCCGTACCGAGCGCAATGGAATTGTCGCCGCTCGATTGTGTGCCGCTGCCCACCGCAATGGATGAGGCACCCGTTGCTACCGACGTGGGCCCCGCTGCAATCGCATCGGTGCCAACAGCATCACTTCCTGTTCCAATGCTGTTGACCTGGAAATACTTGCTGCTGCTCCCGTAGATATTGTTGATGAGGCTGTTCGTAGCAAACAGCTGGGCGCCATTGACGGCGTCGGTGCTCGTCGCACTGAGGTTACCCTGATGCAGGTTGGTTAACGTGGTTCCACCGGTCACGCCACCATCCGCGCTGACTGGACCTGCAAGTGTCACGCTACTCTTGGTGACATCGTCGTACTGCACAGAATTGGCAGCGTCTGCCGCCACGCCCTGCAACTGCTCGACGTTTACCGCATCCGTAGCTGCGCTGCCAGCGGCCACGTTGGTTAACTGGCGTTCGGCGCCGGGAGATCCTATCGAGACTTCGCCAGCGGAAGTCTGAGGTGCGCTCAGAGCATAAGCTGTGTAGTTGGTCAGCGCGCCGACGCTGGTGACCGATCCGTTGCCGATCGCAACGCTGTTGACGAAACTGGCGTTGGCACCGGTACCGATCGCGACAGAGTTATCGCTCCCCGCGGCCGCACCGCTGCCCAAAGCGATTGACGCATTTCCTGTTGCCACGGACAGCGGCCCCGCCGCGATCGCGTCGGTACCCACGGCAGAGCTGCCTATCCCTGTGCTGTTGGCCTGGAAATACTTGCTCGTGGTGTCGTAGATGTTGCTGACGGTATTGTTGGTGGCATTCAGCTGAGACCCGTTGACAGCATCGGCACTGGTTGCGTTGAGAGCACCGGGTGCAACGTTGGTGACGGTCACGGGCGCACCGCTACCGTTGCCCGACAGCGTAACGGTGTTGGTGGGATTGCCTGAGACATCGGCGTCGTACTGGACAGCCAATTTGTTGAGCGTCGAAACCTGATCGCCCACTGAGGCCAGCTGATTGACATTGACGGCATCGGTCCCCGCGCTACCTGCAGCGATTCCAGTAATCTGACGATCGCCAACGTTGACTTCACCCAAGGAAGTCTGCGGTGCCGTAAGACCGTAGGCGGCATAATTGGTTAGTGCGCCCACGGTGGTGACCGAGCCGGCACCCAGCGCGACGCTATTGGCGAAGCTGGCATTGGCGCCTGTACCAATCGCCACTGCGTTGACATCACCCGTTGCCGATCCGCTACCCACAGCAACCGATGCGTTGCCCGTTGCCACGGACTGCGGACCGGCGGCGATCGAATCGGTACCCGCCGCGACGCTGCCAGCACCGGTGCTGTTGGCCTGAAAATACTTGCTCGTGGTGTCGTAGATGTTGCTGACGGTATTGTTGGTGGCAAACAGCTGCGCGCCATTGACCGCATCCGTACTGGTCGCACTCAGGTTGCCCTGATGGAGGTTGGTCAGTGTCGTCCCATTGGTCAGGCCACCGTCCGTGCTGGTCACGCCGGCCAGCGTAATGCTGGTATGCGTTGCATTGTCGTATTGCACCGAATCGCTCGTGTCAGCAGCGACAACACCTTCCAACTGGGCCACATTGACGGCGTCGGTTAACGCACTGCCGGCCGCCACATTGGTGATCTGACGCTCTTGGCCAGGCGAACCAATCGAAACTTCACCAGCCGAATTCTGCACAGCGGTAAGCCCATAAGCCATGTAGTTCGCCAGCGCTCCGCGATTGGCTATGGACTGGTAGCCGAGCGCGACACTATTGGCTACATCCGATGTCGCCTCTGCGCCCAGTATCGTTTGTGCATTTGCGGTGCCCGAGGCCGAATCGCCAATCACGACCGAGTGCCCGAGGCGCGCCTCGTAATCGGCCGTCGGCACACCGCTAGGATCCGTGGCACTGTTGACGCCAGCTCCCGGGAATGCCGTATTGGCATTCACCAACGGCAAGGTATGGCTGGCATTAGTGCCAATCACGACCTCTTTCGAACCGTTCGCGGTGGCACCGTCCCCGACCAGCACCTGATAATCCTGAGCCGCATTGATGCCGTAGCAAGCCACCTGAACCACCAGCGCATTCAGACAGCTTGAAGCAAACGCCGGTGCCTGATTCGGTAAGAGGAGACCGAGCACTCCACTGGGGTTGCCGTTGTTGATGTTGTAAATATAGCTGTTGGATGTCACGCCACCCAGCAGGGTGAGATGTGAATTCTCACCCGTACCGCCTACCAGCGTGCCAGTGGTCGATGTCAGAAGGGTGCCAACAGGATTAAGCGTCAGGAGAGGAATGCCCAGGACACTAACAACAGAATAGGCCTGGCTGTAATTGGAGTTGATAACTTGCAGAGAACCGTTGCTCACATAGCCGTTGCCGCTGGAGAAAAGACTATTAGTCGTGGTGCCCAGCAGTTGGCTCGCCGCTCCCACGAGACCGCCATTACCAACGACAAGGCCAGTAGGCAAACTACTTGGCGTTGGAAACACTGGCACGGCCGCAGTCACCGGTCCCAATTGCGAAACTGGAGCATCAAACGACGACAGTGACGTGCTCGTTGCAACCGAACTGAGCGGCGTGAATGCCAAGGGAGACACGCCGGTCGGAGATGGGTTAGCAGCGGCAACTTCTGATGTATCGGTATCATCAAAAGCAGCCGTGGATGCTGTTTGCCCCACATCATTTGCATCAGTAGGGTGCTTGAGGCGACGATCCGCAACCTCACTCGTCGAAGTAATCGGTCCTGACAAGCTGCTCTTCAACGTCGCATCCGCAACTACATTTGCTGCGATGGCCGCTTTCGGTACCGGTGTCGAGGTGCCCGTTGTTGGTAGCGTTGACGCGACCGGCTGCTCTGGCCGCTTGATAGCCGGAATCTGTGCGGCAACGTCAGTAGCCTGCACGTCACTCGAACTATCTTGGGTTTTTGTAGTGCTCTCCTGCTGCGCTAATTGAGCGCCTGCAACCTGAGTGAGCTTTCGATCAGCCGTGTCAGCTGCCTGAAAAGCAGAGCTCTGCGAACTGTTCGGGCTCGCTGATGGGGGCACGCTGGCCGACTGCAATTGCTGCTGTGATGCAATTGATGCTTTGGCTAAGACGACTGGTGTCCGACTTGCCACGGTCGACGAAATATCCGCCAGTGCGTGAGTAGCCGCGACATTGTGGGCCTCACGAGTGGCCACTAACGCAATTCTGGACTGGACAACAGCAGCATGTTTCACCGCGGTTGGCAGTGCAGTGGCAACTGGGGCTGTGTTTGAGACAGAACTGTTGCTGGCTGCAATCCTACTGGAGACGACCACCTGAGTCGGGGCTGTACTGGTGTGGCTGGTGTCGTATTTTGCGATCAGCGACTGCAAATCACTCAGCTTTGTGTCATCGACGGACTGGGCTGATGCACCCGATGCGAACAACACGCCACCTGTGCCGATAAGAGCAACCAGCAACAGCTTGCTTGTGGATCCGAGCAAGCGTCGATCAACACTGCTTGCGCTACTTGAACAGTTGCCATGCTTTGAGAATGCCAGTTCCGAAGCAACGACCAAGACCTTGCGCGAACGGCACCACACCAGACGATAAATACGATTCATAGCTGCCCCCAATTATGATTCGATGCAGATGGCTGAATAGCCTCTAAGCAACTAGAACAGCATTTCGTGACGCCTTTTCTTGCGAGACACGATGCATGAACTTGGCTTCCATCGAAGCGCAAAATTGACCTGGTCTATGTACGAATTCGGCAAGACTGCTAGAAAATAGATAATTCGCAAATGCGATCAGTATGAGCATCAACATTCATTACCACCGCGATACCAATGAAAAGCTCAGCCGGAGGATGGGATCAACGCGAATTCTGTCAAATCTTTAAATTTACAATATTAAAAATCAGTTGTAAGTCACTTCACGCGCACTAGAGAGCGCGGTTATCGATATGAAGGTGCGCGCATCAATGTATCGCGGGGTAGCTCACCGAACATATGCCTATAGTGATCGGCGAATCGCGAAAGATCCCACAGGCCACAACTCAACGCGACTGATTTTACGGAGCGCCGGCCGGCTTCCGCGACAGACAGAGCGCGGAAAGCCGTACAAAGCCTCAACATGGAAAGATAGCGATTAGGCGAAAGGCCCAGCAGGTCATCAAATGCGTAGCGCAAGGCGCGCTCGCTGACTCCTGCGGCATTGCAAAGCTCGTCGAGATAGATCACGCGCCGCATGTTTTCACGCATGTAGCACTCGGCGCGCTGCACGATCTGATAATGTGCACGGCGACCCCGTGAACATTGGGGCCTATCGACTGCCTTTGCGCTGAGGGCGGCAATGACGTGGTTTTCCAACAGCGTGTCGATCTCTTTCTCGATCAACGCGTCGGATTTCAACTCTCGTTGATCGCGCGTGAGATGTTGGTAAAGCATTTCAAAATGTGCGGCGAGTGAAGTGCCTCGATGTGCTCCTTCAACGCTAAACATGGCCAACAGACGTGCGGGAATCTCCACGTCAGGGTGCACGAGTTGCGCAAATTTTCGCTGCAGCCGCAGAAGCGGCAAGAGCATGAACGTAACGCGGCTGCTTGCGCCAAAAATAAACTCGCTGATGCTTTTGGGAAAAATCGTAAACGCGGTACCTGAACTTACTGGTGTGCCGCTGCATCCGCTGGCCTTGGCCGTGTAGTGCAGACAACCGATCATGCACCAGCCATCGGGAATGGTGAAACGACCCTCGAAAGAAAAATCCGTCTCTATATTGCAGAAGATCGACTCCCCCACGATTTCCGAATCGATCGCCGCACGTCGTAGATGGGCACCAAGAATTACGGTCTCCAAGCCACAAACCTTGAGGACTTTGCTCAATGAGATGAGATCTTGTGGGAGTAGCGCGCTAGTTTTTCCTGTGGTCATGGTGCCTACTCCGTTTGGCCGTAATTTGAATCGACTCCCATTTAGATTTCGACCAGTTCGCTTTCCATAGCAACGAAACGAGTTTTATTTGATTGCTTGATTTCGATTCGATTGAAGCCTGATGCCTCGAAAAAGAATGCACAAATTCGGCAATATTTATCTCTTGCCGGATTTAAATATCAACAATTGCCATTTGCGTGGTATGAATTTAAAAAACAACCTTCATTTTAATTTTTCAAACGAAGCACCATAGGCATCTAATTAAATAAATGCACCTGTCATTCATTACAGTACGCGTCAAGCGCGGACCGACAGCTCGTGCAATAGCGGCCTTAAATACCAAAATGCTACTTGACCCAAAGCGCCGCACCATTAGAGACTGCCAAAGTTGAAAGGACGTTTGAGCCAAAGGTGGCGTTTGAGCCAGAAGTCACCGGAAGCTTCGTTCCATGGCTGTTTGTCACTTAGGTGAGTTGCACAAGGGGATAAATTCGATGATCGGCAGCAGGAAAGTACAACGGTATTCGAGGTTGCTAATTGCACTGACTTTTACCAGTGCCTCTGCTTGCGCTAGCCAGACTCATCCCTTAAATGCTTCGGACGTCCAGCCAAATCCGGCTCAGAACAATGCCTCTGGCGGGACGGTGGCATACTTGCACCAGCTGATAGATACCCACCAGTTGATCCAGCTGCGCACAACCATCAACGGCGACTACGGCACAACGCTGTTTTTTCAACCGGAAAAGCTGAGCTATTACGTTGCAATGTTTCACGGAGACGTCTACTGGCAGGTGATCCAAACCGAATCGGAGCGGAACGCCGAATCCATTTACAGTGCATTTTCTCAGCGGTCGGAAAAGCTGGCTGAAGTGGATATCGATGCGCTCCGTCTGAAGGCCGGCAACGCCTACGCAGAACAGATGGTCGCCATGAACGAAAAGCGGCTACAAAACCTGCAGCAGGATGCTGCGCGCCAGCAGCAGCAGGCCCAGTTGGTCGCCGCGCAGCAGCAGCAAGCTCAACAGCAAGCCGTGGCACTTTCCAATGATTTACGCGCCAGCAGCATCCAGCTTGACGCGGTGAAAGAGCGTATCCGCGTCCTCGAGGCCCAGCAAGCTAACACCGAACTCATTCTGCCACCCCCGCCGCAGCCAGCTGTACCGACTAACGCGCCGACTACGGCTACAGCAGGTCCGTCAAACTAATCGGTTTGCGGTTAATCCGAACGGCGTTTAGCCGCCAAGAGCAAGACACATTCCACCGTCAGGTCTAAACGTTCATAGAGACTAGTAGCGTCTAGACGAACTCCGGATCGAGATCGAGTTCGTGTTCCGCATGTCGCGCGTGAGAGAAGTTGATCTTAATCTTGCCGCCGATGAGGTTTTCGCTCTCATCCAATCGATCAGCTCGTCGTCCTGGGCATAAACGTCACAATTTGGTGCGCGGCACTTCGAGCGCTGCGATCGACACTGCGCCGCCTCCATCACCGAAGCACATCGACATACTGATGGTGTGGCGCTACCGCCGCCGAAATCCTCGATGCCCAGACCGAGACTGCGACCCTCGTCGTCCGTGCAATCGCACCTCGCGCTCGCCACAAAGCAAGCGTCTGCATCGGCTCTTCCTTCTAGCCGTAACGGGGTTGCTCGACGGCTGTCGCGGAGCGACGCATTGTCGGTATGCCTCCGAGCTTTAACGCGCTATACCTCGATAAGGCCGATGAGTCTGAAGCCTCTTTAGGCGCCGCCATCGATTTTTTCGCGAGAATCCTTGGTGCCGGACGTGCCAATGAATGGGGCGTCGACCTCTATGTACAGCGTGCTGCTCAGCCCTGCGCTCGGCCTGCTAGTTGCAGGGTCAGCTGTCGGATCGAGGCCTTCGGCGAGACCGACAATCTGGCGATGGAACAAATTATTGTTGACGAACCACATTTGCCACCACCCCGGTGCAGAAAGTGGTGGTACACATGCTCCGGTACAGGAGGGCGCCCCGGTCCACGCGAGGAATGGCGGCAACTGCTTCGATGAAAATCTGCTTGGACAGGGCACTCGATTTGGCACCCCCGTCAGCCTTGAACGAGCATTAGATAGCGAAGCTATCGCCTTTCTCACTAATCTTTTCGGGGCTTAGCGACTATCAAAGGATATTAAACAAAAAGGCCTTGGTCACTGCTTGCGTTTTATTCGTCGCATTGAGCTTTGTCAGGGTACTAGTGATATGAAAAGTGACTGTGCGCGCTGAGATACCAAGGATCGTCCCGATTTCATCCGCTGTTTTTCCTACTGCGCTCCAACGCAAAACCTCTATCTCGCGCTCAGTCAGCTGATGATCGATTTCAGATCCAATTTCCTTCGTTTCAATTGCGCTTATGAGACCGTGCATAACGTGGGAAAGCCATACGAGCTGCGGCTCTTTGTCCGACAGTTCTAAGGGACTGACTTTGTCATGGCTACGTGCCAGAGAAAGCATTCCTGTCGTCATGAATTTGCCATGCGTTGCGAGCGCCCATCCATGTTGGACGCCATGCGCCCTGGCCTCTTCCCAAAACTCCGGCTGTCCATCTGATTCGCTGCTCGCCCATACCACTGGAGCAAATTCACGAGAAGCCTGCTGGATAAGAGGATCACTTTCTAAATAATGATGAGTGAAATAATGGTCCAACCACCTTGCCGGATAGGTACTCGACCAAGTGACCAAGGGACTGGCAATGGGAAATGGGACACGCAGTACGTAGGAGCAATACTCGAACCCCATACGATCGACGATGGAAGCGAGTTCTTTTAAAATCCCATCAGATGATGCTGCCTGTGAAGACAGTCTATCTAAGCAATCTTCACGCCAAGCCTTCATTCTGAACCGCTCCCGCAAAGCTGTGCTTTCTAGCAGTTTGCCGTCCTACGAACTGCCGCTACGGTGTAAACCCGCATCGACGTGAAAGCACCATGAGCCTATCAGTCCCATCAAGATCTCAAGTCGCTCAAATATCTTTGGACGGCTATATCCGAATGACCTTTGAAGCTTTTACCGCGCTTGAGTTTACTATTCGAAAGTCTTGGGAGGACAGAACTCTCAATGAGGACCTTCGCTCTGAAGGTATCGAAACGTCTTGTGCAGGCTACTGCGAATGGGGAACTGATGCCACATTGGGCGTTAGCATTGGCTGGGCCTGGTTCGGCCTTCCCTGCGGGCGTCGCGCTGTTGCGCCTGGTGGCATAAATACAAACGTGATGCTGGTTACGCACAAGGCCCGATATGACTTGGGCCAAGAGACAACTGACAAACTGTTACAAGCATGGTTGGCTTGCGAGCCTTGGGAGTCAGGGGACACTTCAGGGAACCACACGCTTAGTTCGAAATAAAGGAGATCCTGTCCTTTTGAGAACAAAAAAGTACTTGTTCGCCCCATCGAGCTGCTTGCGAAAAAACTTTGAAATCCAACCAAAGTCAACTGTATAAGTTTCCAGTTATTCCTATCTAGGGAATCTCCTCCAATGCCGTTATCCCCCTCTTGTGGACTAACGGCCCATGTTAACGGTTGCAACAGGAACCTCGAGTGAGCTTCCCCCCGGCCTAGAAACAGCACTCGCCATTTACAGATACCAGGTCTTCATTCAAGCACTGCAATGGCAACTGCCCACTGAAAATGGGTTAGAACGTGACCAATTCGACCGGTCTGACACGCTCTATACCGTGGCGCGCGATGCAAGCAGCAATGTATGCGGCTGTGCGCGCCTATTGCCGACGACGAAATCGTACTTGCTCGATGAGGTTTTCCCGGGACTGATGAACGGTGCACCTGCACCACATGCGCCTGACACTTGGGAGTTATCGCGCTTTTCAACGATGGCGCCTAGCGAGACAGCTGTGCCCTCCAGAGAAGAGGCCAGAAGGCGCTTTTGTGCCCTGTTCGCTTCAGTTGTTCAAGTAGCGAGCGCACAAGGCGCAACTCGACTCATTACTTTCACAGCACTCGGAGTCGAGAGAATACTGAGGAGCATTGGTATGCACGCACACCGAGTTGGGCCGCCACAGATGATTGACAACAAACCTGTGTTGGCACTGTGGATTGAACTTGATGACCAAACGCGAAAAGCATTAGGTTTGCCGATGATACCGATGGCCGCCATCAAGCATTGAAGAAAAGCACCCAACCGATGTGCCACCGGCTGGGTGCTAAAAAATCATTCTATACCGGTCAAATCCTGCCGAATCCTTGGCCACTTCCATATGACCACCGGTGCTGGCATTAGGCAGTAGCACTGGCGCTAAAACCACTGTAAGAAATGACAGTGCACAATTCACTGAGGCTACCCGACTACACTCGGTGGCTTCACGAGGAGCGTCGGAAGTGCGGCGCAATCGAAATCGCACTTACATTTTTTCTCTAAAGGGCTCGCAGGTCATGTCCTGCCTAACGCTTGAGTTAAGCGGCGGCGCAGCCGTCCACTTGAATCAATAGTCAGGGGCTCAGCCGGTAATTTGTTCGTGGTACTCGTCGGTTTGCTTGTCGGCCGAGACAGACTTACGAACAAACTTGCTAAGCCTGTCAGACCATTGGTGTCTGAACAGGCAATCCATCCATAGAAAGCTTCGCTTAAATTAAGAGCGAAGCTGGATTTTCTCTAGCGTTGCAGCGACATCGGCAATATTGGCTGCCGAGACGACCAGGTATCCATCCGGACGAATCAGGGAGATTGTGTTGTTATCGATCGGCGCCCGTACGGTCGAATCGACAAGGTCGGGAAAGCGCTCTGCCAAAGCCGTTAGATCAGCGCTGGGAACACCGCACAGCGTAAACATCGGTTTTGAGCCAGCCCCAAACGGAATGTCGCCGGGCACGGGCGCCATGCGTTCGCCCGGGTGTGGTCCGCTCTTGGCCGTCGCTCCATTCAATGGACTGTTGGGGTAGTTGATATCGACTTCCGTCATTGTCTTCGCAATGGCTTGGCCGACACGGTGAGTGTTAAGAACAGCGCCGCCCAAGAGGTTGCGAAGGCTTTGCAGGATCGGGTTGCGCAGGGTGCCGATGCTCGTAAGTCGACTGGCGCTTTTGAGGACTTTATCTCCCACGACGGAGCGCTCCGGACTGTAACTGTCGAGAAGACCTTCCCGGCAGGTGCCATGGATCACCAAAGCAAGTTTCCAGGCTAGATTGAAGACGTCTTGCATGCCGGTATTCATGCCTTGGCCGCCGGCCGGGCTGTGCACATGCGCCGCATCCCCGGCAAGAAAGACACGTCCATGGCGATAGTCATGTACCTTGCGCGCGTTGATCCTGAAACCTGACAACCAAACGGGATCAAACAGACGTGTACCGGTGGGGCCGCGTCGGTCGACAATCGCTTGCATCTGTTCAAGCGTGAGCGTGGCCGGATGTTTGGCGCCCGACGCTGGCACATCCGCGATGATCCGGTAGCGTCCCGGTGTGATGGGAAGGATCACCAGCACACCATCCCGATGCCAGTAGATGGACATATCGCTGTCGGGACGCGGATACCCCGTCATGTGGACGTCCGCGAGCATCCAGTCACTAGGATTCGTCGCTCCCTGGAAAGGGACGTTCAGCGCATGCCGGACCACGCTGTGGGCACCATCACATCCGACGACCCATTGCGCGTCGACCTTTTCAATCTGTCCAGCGGCGCCGCGCAACTCGGACGTCACGCCATCGGTGCGGAAATCGAAGGCCGTTGCCTCCGTTGCGCGCTCAACCTTGACGCCCTGTCCTTCTAAGTATTCTTCCAACAATCGCTCAGTGTCCGATTGAGGAATCATCAGTCCGTAGCTATACGGACTCGCAACCTTATCAAACGGCACATGGGCCACGACCTTATCGCCCTCCGCGAACGCTACCCCGGTTGCCCGAAAGCCCGCTGCGATAAACCGCGAAGCGCCCATGCCGCGATCAAGGAGCTCCAGCGTTCGGCTCCACAGGACGAGGGCCTTCGACTTGTCGGTTCGTTGTGCCGCTTTGTCGACAATGCGGAACGGAACACCGTAGCGGTGGAGTTCGGACGCCAGTGTCAGGCCCACCGGCCCTGCTCCGACGATCAGCACGGGAAGCGTCATCGTTTTTTCTCTCTTTTGATGCGAGGGGGAGCCGCTATCCGTTTTGACTGAGACGGCGCGGGCTCACTCGCCGTGGCATGCAATGCGCTTTTGAGGATGGCTGTCACCCTGTCTACGCCACCCGAGCCCGCGGTGGCCAGGTCGACAACGGCAAGGCCCACGACCAGCGCCTGAATGAGACGCGCTGACGCGTTCGCGGACGCTCGCCCGTCAAGACGGGTCAAAATAGTCTCCAGGCGCGAAATAAAGCCGTCCGCGAGTTCTTGGAAAAGGCCCGCCAGCCTCGGTTCCCCGTCGCCCACTTGGGCAAGTGCGAGAAGGACACGTGTGTTCGGATGGATGATGACGACGCGCGCGATGGCCGATGCGATCGCGTCGAGAGATTGAAGGCCATCCAGGTTGCCATCGACTACAGCGAGCTGGCGCCGGACAGCTTCTTTGCCCACCTCGGCAAGGAGATCCGCTCGTGTCGGATGGTAATACGTGAGATGGCTCTGCCTCATTCCGGCGTATTCCGCTACGCGCGGCTGCGTGAAACCCGCATAACCGTGTTCCCGCAGGACGGCCAGGCCTGCTTCGAGGATGTCCTTACGGCGATCACCCATAAATAAATTAATATTGGTTGGTGTACCAACCTTAGATTACTCCGAACGTGGCCGCAACGGAGCAGCGGTCACCGCGCGCGCCGTGCTTTTCACATGACTTTCTCAGCTCCAATGCTTTTGCACTGCTAAGTTCGGCGAGGAATAGGCAATAGACTTGGTTGGCATTACGAGGGCCTATCCTGAGCCTCCCGACCCACTACTAGCGCCGGGGCTGTTGAGGTGATGGGTTGCTTATGGCTGAAGGCCGACCTTAAGCTATCGACCGAAGGATGCCGCCGTCGACGCGCAGAGCGGCGCCGGTTGTCGCGGAAGCCTGCTCCGAACAAACGTAGACCAACATATTCGCCACCTCTTCCGTTGTTGCGAACCGATTGATAAGCGTCGTGGGGCGCATCGTTTTTAAAAACTGCTGCTCAGCTTCGGCTTGCGTAATGCCCTGTGACTGCGCCGTTGCCTTCATCCAATTGGACAGGATCTCGGAATTTGTCGGACCCGGAAGGACCGAATTGACTGTGACGCCCTTCCCGGCGGCTATCTCGGCCAAGCCTCTCGAAATGGAAAGTTGCGCTGTCTTGGTCATGGCGTAGTCGATCATGTCCTTAGGGATGGCCAGAGCAGACTCGCTGCTGATAAACACTACCCGCCCCCACCCGCGCTCCATCATTTTCGGCATGTAATGGCGTGTAGCGCGAACTCCACTCATGACATTGAGCTCGAACAGGCCAAGCCATTCGCTATCGGTGACATCAAAGAAGGAATTCGGTCTCCCGGTGCCCACGTTGTTGATGAGAATGTCCGCCTCCGGCTCCTGAGCCGCCAGGGCCGCGGCCCCTTCCGGCGTTGCGAGATCAGCGACGATCCCGGTGATTTCAGCTTTGGGGAAAAGCGCGCGAATCTCCCTCAGCGCCGTAGCCACCCTTTCCTCTCCGCGACCATTAATCACAACGGAAGCGCCAGCACGTGCCAAGCCTTCAGCGATCGCTCGGCCAATACCCGCGGTGGATCCCGTAACAACAGCCTTGCGGCCTTTAAGGTCAATATGCATGACTTATCTCCTGTGGAAAAGCTCGCACTAGACCAAGTCAAAACAAATGATAATTCATTAGATTAGGATAAAATTAATTCTCCAGTGGAATAAGATAGATCGATTTCACGAGTTAAACGCCTTCATTGCTGTAGTGGAAGCCAGAGGGTTTTCTGCAGCAGCGCGCAAGACCGGTGATTCGCAGTCCCACCGTTAGTAAGGCCGTCGGCGCGCTGGATAAACGTCACCCGAACATGGCCGAGATCCGGCTTCCTCTGACTTTATGGGATGAATTCCAACGCAGATGGGTGGCTCCCTCGTTTCAATCGATGGTCTGCGCCTGCACACGGCCGTTGCGAACCGCCCGAACGAGTGCTGCATGGTCGCGCTCATTCTGATCGGCATAAGCCACGGCGAACGAGGCCATGGAGTCGGGGAACGCGTCGCTCTTGCCTAGATAGGCGCCCAGCAGCAGGGCGTCGCCAGACCGTGCGTGTGCGCGGGCCAGCGTATGCGCGCAGAGCTTGCCGTAATTGAGCAGATTCAGCGGCTTCATGACGCTCGTATCCGGCGATATTTTCGCGTCGCGAAGTTGGCGAATATAGAAATGCCGTTTCGGTCCTTGCGTCCAGCCGAGGAAAATATCGCTCGCCGACTGCATCAACCGTTGACCGACCACCACGCGTTGGCCGTGATGCTTGTAGACACTCCGCCCGACAAATGGCTCGATAACCGATGCACGCGCCTGCTTGAACTGCAGAAATAGCGGGTCGCCCGAGCCGGATACGAAAAGGATGATGCCGCAATACGTGCCGACGCTGCCGACGCCAACAACCTTGATGGCGATGTCGGCCGCTTCGAAACGGTCGAGCAGCACCAGCCGCTCGGGTGGTAACGTGCGACGGTATTCGGCGAAGGCCCGATCGATCTCCTTGCGATTGCTCAGCAGCTGATCCGAATTGTCGTGGTAGATCAGTGGCGGCTCGTCGCGTATGCGCGCGGGTGAACCGCCCTCGACCGCCAGCTTCACAAACTCCTTGGTGTGCGCCGTGTACTCGGTGGCCTTCTTGACGGCAGCCGCGGCGCGTTTCTTTATCGACGGATCGGCGATGCGATCGATGACTTCCTCAAGGTCAAGGTGGTCGTACCACGCTTCGAGTATCGGCATCTTGCCGTACCCGACCAGGTGATCGCGATAGGCGCTCGCGGCGTGCCAGGCCGCGTCCCTGCCGGCGCGTTCCGAAAAGCCGTTGGCGCGGGCGGCAACCACCAGACTCGCCGCCAGACGCTTTACGTCCCACTCCCACGGGCCGACGGTCGTCTCGTCGAAATCGTTGATGTCGAAGATCAATTTTCGTTCGGGCGTGGCGAACCCGCCAAAATTCATCAGATGGCAATCACCACAAATCTGTAGATGCACCCCGGTCGACGGTGTAGCGGACAGATCGCTGGCCATGATCGCCGCGGCGCCGCGATAGAACGCGAACGGCGACGCCATCATGCGACCGTACCGGATGGGTATCAGATGAGGAACGCGGCCTACCGACGTCGCTATCAGGATATCCACCGGATCCGTGCGTTTTGCGGCTGGCGCCCAGTCCCCCAGCGATTTGCGCGGGCAGTCTGCGCGCAGGCGTTTGGCCGTTGCCAGCCGTTCGGCCACCGGCTGCGTGTGGGTCTGCTCAGGCAGTGGCCGGTCCGAGCCGGGGGGTACGACGCCAGCCGCGTTCGCCGGCAACGGGCGTTCACCGGATTTTTTCTTGCGCCTTGACGGGCTGGCCATGCGCTTTATCTCCGACAGAGGTGATCTGCCGATGATAGTGCCGGGCAGGATCAACGCACACCTGACCGCCGTTATCTGCGAAATGACCACGCGGTGAAATAAGCCAACGGCATATGGTCATGCCGAATCATCCTTTCACGAGACCGAACAATTTCTTTATGTTTAGACGTCCAATCATCTGGATCGCTAAATGACATGACCGTGAAAGCCGCCCTGGTGTCAGACCTGCCCGCCAGCACGCTGGATGCCGGCAAGCTTGACCAGCTCCAGCGGCTGGCCGAAGGTCTGACGTCGGCCGAGCTTTACTGGGTCGCCGCCTGGAGTGCATCGCTGGCCGCCAAGGCGCAGGCCGGCGGGGTGACTGCGGCAAGTAGTCAGGCGAAAGCGCCGGCTACCAGCCTGGCGATTGTTTACGGCAGCCAGACCGGCAATGCCAAGCGGCTGGCCGAGCAGCTGGCTAGGCGCAGCGAGGCCGCCGGCGTGCCGGTGCACCTGTTGCGCGCCGATGCGTATCCACCGCGCGAGCTGGCGAAAGAGCGCTATCTGGCAATCGTGATCAGTACCCAGGGCGAAGGCGAGCCGCCGGATGACTCGCGCGGCCTGGTCGAATTCATTCTCGGCAAGCGCGCACCGAAGCTGCCTGAGTTGAAGTTTTCGGTGCTGGGACTGGGCGATTCGAGCTACGCCGAATTTTGCGCGATCGGCAATCAGCTCGATGCGCGGCTGGCCGAACTGGGTGCCACGCGTTTTGCGCCGCTGGGCGCAGCCGATGTCGATATCGAGACGGTGGCGACGCCGTGGCTGAACCAGACGCTGGAACAGGCACGCGAACTGCTCAAGAGCTCCACCACCGTCACCCCGTTGCATGCGGTGCAGCGCACTGAAGTCGACGTTGAAGACGCGCCGCTGCACTCACGCGATCAGCCATTCCAGGCCAGGGTGCTGGCGAACCAGCGCATTGTCGCCAGTGACAGCGAGCGAGATCTGCGCCATATCGAGCTGTCGCTGGACGGCTCCGGCCTGACTTATCAACCGGGCGATTCGCTCGGCGTGTGGCCGCACAACCCGCCGGCGCTGGTATCGCAATGGCTGGATGCGCTGCAGCTGGACGGCGGCCTCGACATCACGCACGACAGCCGCAGCCTGCCGCTGGCGCTATGGCTGAAGCGCGAACGTGAGGTTACCCGGCTCAGCCGCGCGTTTATCGTGGCACTGGCCACCGCCAGCGGCCACGATGAGCTGACCCGACTTTTGCAGCCGGAGAATTCGGCGGCACTGGCCGAGCTGCTCAAACGCGAGCAGCCGATCGATCTGCTGCGCCGCTACCCGGCAACGTGGTCGGCACAGGCGTTGATTGCCGCACTGCGCCCGCTGACGCCGCGCCTGTATTCCATCGCCTCAAGTCAGGCGCAGGTTGGCGAGGAAGTACATCTCACGCTTGCCGTGGTCGATTACGAAGCGCACGGCAGCCGGCACTGGGGCGCGGCTTCGTCGTTTCTTGCAGCGGCCGCCGAAGACGGCACGGTGCCGGTATTCATTGAAGCGAACGACCGCTTCAGGCTGCCGGCCGATGCGTCGCGCGACATCATCATGATCGGCCCTGGCACAGGCATCGCGCCGTTTCGCGCGTTTGTGCAGGAGCGCGAGGAAAGCTCGGCCACGGGACGCAACTGGCTGTTCTTCGGCAATCGTCATTTCAGCGAGGATTTTCTCTACCAGACCGAATGGCAGGCCGCGTTGAAGAGCGGCGCATTGCACAAACTCGACCTCGCGTTTTCGCGCGATACCGCCGAGAAAATTTATGTGCAGCAGCGCCTGCGCGAACAGGGCGCGGAACTTTATGTGTGGCTGGAAAACGGCGCGCACCTCTACGTCTGCGGCGATTCCACCCATATGGCCAAGGACGTACACGCGGCGCTGATCGACATCGCCGTGACTCACGGCGATCACTCCCCCGACGACGCCAAGGCGTGGCTCGCCGATCTCATGCAACAAGGGCGTTATGCCCGCGACGTGTATTGATATGACGAATTTTGAGTCAACGAAATCCGATGCGACCGAGACGAACCCGGCAGCGCCACTTTCCGATTTCGAGCGGGTCAAGGCGGCCAGCAACTTCCTGCGCGGCACCATCGTCGAAGGTCTGGCCGACCCGATCACCGGCGCGATCAGCGACGACGACAACAAGCTGCTGAAGTTTCACGGCAGCTACCTCCAGGACGACCGCGACCTGCGCGATGAGCGGCGCAAGCAGAAACTGGAACCGGCGTTTGCCTTCATGCTGCGCGCGCGCCTGCCCAGCGGCGTGGTGACACCGGCGCAGTGGCTGGTGTTCGACCAGATTGCGCGTGAGCACGCCAACGGCACGCTGCGCATCACCACGCGGCAGACGTTTCAGTGGCACGGCATCATCAAGCACAACCTCAAGCCGACCATCGCCGCCATCCACGCCTCGCTGGCCGGCACCATTGCCGCCTGCGGTGACGTAGTGCGCAACGTGGTCAGCACAGCCAACCCGATCGAATCCGTGGCGCACGCCGAGGCCTATGCGCTGGCCACCATGCTGTCGAACGAGCTCGCGCCCAAGACCAGCGCGTATCACGAGATCTGGCTCGACGGCGAAGCGCTGGTCGGCGAACCGAAAGCCGAGAAGCCCGCGGTGAAAGATCACGAGCCGCTGTATGGCCCGACCTATCTGCCGCGCAAATTCAAGATCGGTCTGGCGATTCCACCGCTCAACGATGTCGACGTGTTTGCGCAGGATCTCGGCCTGATCGCGATTATCGAGAACGACGTGCTGCGCGGGTTCAACGTCGCCATTGGCGGCGGCATGGGCGCGACGCACAATGACGATTCGACCTATCCGCGGCTCGGCAGCCTGATCGGTTTCATTACACCCGACCAGCTGCTGGCGGTGGCCGAATCGGTCGTCACCGTTCAGCGCGACTGGGGCAACCGCAGCGAGCGCAAGCATGCACGATTGAAGTACACGCTGGACCATCGCGGGCTGGATGCGTTCAAGGCGGAGATGGAATCGCGCTTGGGTTTTGCGCTCGCACCGGTACGGCCGTATCAGTTCGACCACAACGGCGATCGCTACGGCTGGGTGCAGGGTCATGACGGTCGGTGGCATCTCACCTTGCATATCGAATCCGGTCGATTGGCTGATGTGGGCGAACGCCGCTGGCTGACTGGGCTGCGTGAGCTGGCCAGAGTGCACACTGGCGACTTCCGCATGACCTGTAACCAGAACGTGATCGTGGCGAACGTGGCGGCCAGCGACCGTGCGAGCATCGACGCCATTGTGCGCGAACACCATCTGGACGGCTATTTGCAGCAGAGCGGTATCCGTCGCCACACCGTTGCCTGCGTCGCCCTGCCAACCTGCGGACTGGCGATGGCCGAAAGCGAGCGCTATGTGCCGGAGCTGCTGCCGAAACTGGAATCCCTGCTCGACCAGCATGGCCTGACCAATGCGCCGATTCTGCTACGCCTTTCCGGCTGCCCGAACGGCTGCTCGCGTCCTTACCTCGGGGAAATCGCCCTCGTTGGTCGCGGCCCAGGTCGCTACGACCTGCGTCTGGGTGCCGATTTCCGCGGTGAACGCTTGAACCAGGTATATCGCGAGAACATCGATGAAGCGGCGATTCTCGGCGAGCTCGATCCGCTGTTCGCACGTTATACAGCCGAGCGGAATGATGCGGAAGGCTTTGGCGATTTCCTGCTGCGCGCCGGCGTGGTGCCGCCGCCACTGCCATCGCGGCGCATTGCCTCGCAGGTGGTGGCATGAGCGGACTGACGCCGCCATTTGATCTGAATGATCCGCAGACGCTACCGCGGATCAATGCCGAACTGGCTACGCTGAGTGCGGAAGAGCGCGTGGCCTGGGCATTCAAGAACACGCCGGGCACGCATGTCTTGTCGTCCAGTTTTGGCGCGCAGGCGGCGGTGTCACTGCACATGCTGACGCGGCAGCGGCCGGATGTTCCGGTCGTGCTGATCGATACCGGCTATCTGTTCGCCGAAACCTATCGCTTTATCGATGAGCTGACCGATCGGCTGGGACTGAATCTCAAAGTCTATCGACCGCGTATCGGCGTCAACTGGATGGAGGCGCGTTACGGAAAATTGTGGGAACAAGGCGTTGACGGCCTGGACCGCTACAACCATATCCGCAAGGTCGAGCCCATGGAGCGCGCGCTGGACGAACTTGATGCGCACAGCTGGTTTTCTGGCCTGCGTCGCGACCAGTCGCGCAGCCGCGCGGACATCGACTTTGTCGAACGCCCCGGCGAACGCTGGAAGTTTCATCCGATCGCTGACTGGACCGATCGCGACGTCGGCCTGTACCTGAAGAAACATGAGCTGCCCTATCACCCGTTATGGGACGAAGGCTATGTGTCGATTGGCGACCGGCATACCAGCCAACGACTCGAGCCCGGCATGGAGCCGGAGGATACGCGCTTCTTTGGACTCAAACGCGAGTGCGGAATCCACAAGATCGGCTGACCCGCTGAACTTGCTGGTTCGCTCGCATCAGGATCAACGGTACCAAATAGACGGCTAAACGTATCGCATGAAAGTCTTTCTGAAATTATTTCACAGGTTTTAACGATGAAGCTGTATCCCCTGTTCGCCGATCTTACAAACCGCCCGGTGCTGGTGGTGGGCGGTGGTGCGGTGGCGGAGCGCAAGATTGCTGCCCTGCTCGACGCGCAGGCGCGGATCA
>Ga0302221_10000586_pt1 | contig 26393 bp, 19 predicted proteins | sample II_Palsa_E2_1_FD_193517 | JGI IMG/M metagenome (GOLD analysis project Ga0302221, IMG submission 193517) | Peat permafrost microbial communities from Stordalen Mire near Abisko, Sweden - II_Palsa_E2_1 | ecosystem: Environmental > Terrestrial > Soil > Palsa > Peat permafrost | place: Sweden... | reverse complement strand
TTATCAGCCTCGCCTGCATGATTTTCGGCACACGTTTGCCGTGACTCGTCTCGTGACCTGGTATCGCGAAGGGAAAGATGTTCAGAGGATGCTCCCTCTCCTGTCCACGTACCTCGGCCACTGCGGAATAGACGAGACATCAGTGTACCTCCAGATGACACGGGAGCTGCTTCAGGAAGCCAATAGCCGCTTTGAACGCTACGTGTTCGCGGAGGTGGACCATGCCTGATAACGCCGCTGTTGGCTTCTGGGTCCGCCGCTTTCTATCGGATCATCTGATCCATGAACGCGGGGTGTCACGAAATACGCAACAGAGCTATCGCGACACGTTCTGTTTATTCCTACCGTTTGCCGCCGCCCGGCTCAAATCAGCGGTGGACAAGCTCATAATCGACGATCTCTCGCCCGGTATCGTTTCGGAATTTCTAGCGCACCTGGAACAGATTCGAAGTTGCTCGGTCGCCACGAGGAATCAGAGGCTTGCAACCCTCCACTCCTTTGCCCGGTTCACAGGTGAAAGCAGCCCAGAGCACGTGGAATGGTGCGCACAGATCCGTCGAGTTCCCTTTAAGCGAACATGGACGAATCCGGTTCCGTATATGGAAAAGGATGAGATCGACGAACTTCTTCGTGCACCGAATCGCGCGATTGAGCACGGCCAGAGAGACTACGCGTTGCTTTTGTTTCTCTACAACTCGGGCGCACGCGCAACCGAGGCCGCGGGAATTTTGATCGAGGATCTGACTTGGGACGCAGCCGGCACTGGATCGGTGAAAATCCGTGGAAAAGGCCGCAAGGTTCGGTTCTGCCCACTCTGGAAAAAGACGATGGCTGAGCTCCGGCCGCTTATCCGAGGACGGGATGCATCCAATCCCCTGTTCCTAAATCGATATGGCGATCCCATAACACGGTTTGGAATTCACACGCTTGTAGCGCGTCATGCGGAAAGCGCGGCGACACAAGTCCCTTCGCTGAAAGCCAAACGGGTTAGCCCGCATACGATCCGCCATACAACCGCCACGCACCTGCTTCGCGCTGGCGTTGACCTCAACACAATCAGAGCATGGCTGGGCCACGTTTCGCTTGACACAACCAATATTTATGCGGAAACGGATCTAGCCATGAAAGCGAAGGCCCTCGCCGCGTGCGATCCCGGAGGAGGCAATCGCAGGATCAAGAAAAGGTGGCGAGATGACCCCAGCATAATGGAATTCCTTCACAGGCTCTGATCTCAGAGCCCCTTTCGGAATCTCATTGACTCTCCCGGGAGGCGATTCAATTCGCTGTCCCGGGATTTCAATCTCGCCAGCACTGCGAACGAGTCAGTTGGAAAGACGTCTTGGTGAAGCATTCAAATTGTCGTACGCGATTCAGGACCCCGATATGGTTGGATGAGCGCGTTGGCCTGGTATCGCCAGTCGAATAACTGGCTCTCAATCGCTGGATATCGATTCACAGTAGCTTTGGCAGATCAACATGAAAACATGTGGGCACGGCGGCTAATGGTGTTTCAAATATTCAGCTTTTGCGCCTCTTAGGAGGGGGACGTCGGTATTCTCGCTTTTTGAGAGGACGAGAAAGTCCCTGTAGGCCGTTCGGGCCTTTTCTCTATCACCGACTAAGTCATACGCCCGTGCCAATTGCAGGCGGGCAACAGCACCTATCGGCTCGCTCAACACGATGCCGGGATGATCGAGAATCTTCTGAAACTCGCGAGCCGCTTCGCTCCCTTGATCCTTCATAAGGTATGCCAAACCTCTCACGTATATCGGATACAATGTTCCCGCTCCGATGAGCAAGTCTGAACCAGTAGAGCGTACTCCGCCTTCATACGAAGTTGTGGCGTCGAGAAGTTCGATTGCTTTGGAAGGTTCGTTGTGGTTCAACGCAAGTAGCGCGCGGAGCGTCGGCACATAGGCAAACCTGACCTTTGTATCTTCCGGGAAACGTAGCAAAAGTTCGTCCGCGAAACTCTGGATTTGAGAGGATTCGCCCGAGAGCGCCAATGCGAAGGCCGCCCCGTACTCCACATCGCGGCTGCGAGAGAGGCGCAACGCCGACAAAGCTTCCTGTCTCGCCACTGCGGCATTGCCGAAGAGTGCCTCGCGTGATGCAGCCTCCGTTTTGTAGAGAGCCACTGTTTCTTTCTGATCTGCTCCGCGCGCAAGTTCTTCGGCCCGACCTGACATCTCTCTTGCCTCTTGCAGTCGACCCGAATACGCCAGAACATACCCTTCGGAGTTGGCCATCCACTCTTCCGCCGCAGGATTGCCTTGCGCCTCAGCGACTTCTCGATCCATGTCAGCTTTGTCTCCTTTCAGGAAGGCGATCATGTATCGCTGGATGATGAAGTCGGGCATCTCCACCCTATGTTCGGCGGCCTGCTGAAGCATCTTTATCGCTTCGTCGGTCCGGCCAAGCGCAAGATCGCTTACGACGAGGTTGCTGTATCCGACCGCGAAGTCCGGGTCCATCGCGAGAGCAACCTTCGCTTCTTGTATCGCCTTCTCGTAGTCGCCTCGAACCAGTGAGACATTCCCCGATAAAAAACCATGTGGCGCCAATGCTCGAGGATAGGCTTGTATCCAGGAGTCACAGATTTGGGCCGCCTTCTCCAGGTTGCCGGTCACCTGCTTCTCGTAAGAGGCAGCGATCCAATACCGCTCTTCATCACTTGCGCGATCGCGCAGCTCGTAAGCCTTGGCGGAACTCTCCGCAGAGAGCTCCGACTCTCCGAGGTCTCCATACACTCGCCCAAGAAGGGAATACGCCATGGCGAACTTGGGATCGATCTCTAAGGCGCGCTTGAGGAAAGGCACAGCTGCTGTGCCACCCGATGTCATGGCAATCTTTAAGCCCGCAGAATATGCCCTCAGCGCTTCGAGTGAAGGCGTTGTGGCTTCTGCGAGCGGCGCATTATGTTGCTGGACCGTTGCAAGCGATTCCCCGAGGTGGACTCGGAACCTGCTCGAAATGCTGCTCAGCACGTTCAGTACATCTTCTTTTCTGGCCGCTTGCGCCTGCTCTTCGCCAAGTATGTCTCCCGTGGCGCAGGAGCGGCCTCGTAGTCCCAGAACGTACTGGTTGCCGATGCTCGCGATGGATCCATCCAGAACTGCGGCGCTCCCTGTCCGTTCGCAAACCTCACGAGCGACCTCCTGCGTAAGCCGTGCGTCCTCAGGACGACCCATCAGCCAAAGCGTATGTCGGATGCGCCCTTCGGAAACGATACTGAGGAACGGCGACTGCTCCAGCTCGATCGTCAAGCCTTGCTGAAGTGTCTCGTTGAATACAGGATCGCTCGTCGTATTTGTGAAGTCCGCAAGCACAACCGTGTCCTTTTCGGTAAGGAGCTTCTTGCTGCGAAAGACGAACAAGGACGAGGCTGCGCCGACTACGAACAACAAAATACTCATCAAGCCAATGGCCCATCGTCCGAATCGGCTGGACCGGGATGGCTCCTCAGCGAGGCTTGACTCCAGCATCGGAATCGACTGGACGGCCTTATCTGGTTGGGTTGTCGATTGAATCGCCGGACCGAGGAAACGGTAGCCTCGCTTGGGAATCGTCTCAATATATCGGGGATTCGCCGCGTCATCTCCAAGGGCCTTGCGTAGTTTGCCAATCGCCACCCGCAAGCTGCTGTCGAAATCGACGAAAGTGTCTCCTTCCCAGATCCGGGTCTGGATCTCCGACCGCGTGACCACTTCGCCGCAGCTCTCCAGAAGGACGATCAGCAAGCGAAACGGCTGCTCCTGAATGCTCACCGGACTGCCCTGTTTCAGTAGCTCGCCGGTAGACGTATCCACTTCGAACGACCCAAATCGATAAACCGTGCCCCTCGGCGTCTCCATTCGTTCTCTCCTGAAGTGGCTATAGGCACATACCAGCCCGCGGGGCCAGTTTACAGGTTTATCCAGGGGCGTTTCTTTTCAACAAGTTTCGCGTTAACGAAAGAATTTACGGTGAGTTTGCTTGCCGTTCGGGAAGAAATCATGGACGTTTCCCTTGGAACAGATAGTAGTAAGTGGCGAAGTCGCCTAAGCAGCTCCGCGAGGCTCCCATGAATTCGATGCCTAGTTTTAATTTACTTCCTCAAACCGGAAAAGCATCTCCCCTCAATCCCGCACAGTGGCGCTCACCATCGATTGGAGCGCTTGTGCTATCGATGATCGTTGCCCTCTCCGTGGGACTGTCTTCGGCGCAGGACAAGTCTGCCGGCAAGCAGATCTCGATGCACAACGCCGTTGTGGCTACGCCAGTTTCCGCAACCGCGGAGACAGCTCCCGTGACACAGGATGTGGACACTGGTGTGCAGACCTTTCTCAAAGCCTTTGTGGCGGCAATGAACGCCCACGATCCAGAAGCCTTTTTCCGCCTGCAGGCCGAGGATTGCGCCACCGTGAATCGCGCCGGTAGATTCTTCCGCGACCGGGCCTCCCTCAAGATACAAATCGAAAGGCTGCTCAAGCAGTTGTTCAAGGATTACCAGTTTCCACCGTTCCGCATCCTTCATCAACGTTCGCTCACACCTGAACTTGTGATCTTGCAGGCAGCCTGGCAAAACCCCTCCCTGGAGCCTCCCCCAGCGCCACCGGTAAGTGACATGGTTGTCACATTTCTACTGAAAAAGAGTGGAAGCGTATGGCTGGCAGAAGAAGTGGATTCGCATAACGTAGAGGGACTGCCTGCCGTTCCCGGAGAGACTCAAGTCTTTCCGTCCGCTGGCGCAACGAAACCATGACCGATTTCGCATGCAGACGGGCACCGATTGAGCCTCTTTATACAGCGATGGGCTTGGAGCCTTCCCCAGAGACCTGGCAGCAATGAAAGAGAGATCATCCATGCTCAAAACGCATTTCGCATTTCTGCTTCTCGCAGTAACGTGTTCCATTCTCTGCAATGCTGAAGCGCTAGTTAGAAGCGACGGCCCGATCACGGATACTGAGATCAATGCCGCGATCGATCGCGACACAACGGCGATGATTGAGCTCCGGCATCAAGTACATCAGCATCCGGAGCTATCGAACCGCGAATTTGAGACTTCGAAGCTCGTCGCCGAACGGCTTCGTGCGCTTGGGTTGGACGTGCAGACGGGCATTGCGCACACCGGGGTGGTAGGAGTCCTGAAGGGCGCGAAGCCAGGGCCGGTGATCGCGGTAAGGTCGGAGCTCGATGCGCTGCCGGTTACGGAAGAGAGCTCCTTGCCCTTCAAGTCTACGGTTCGTACGACTTACAACGATCAGAATGTAGGTGTCGCTCACGCGTGTGGTCACGATGTTCACATCGCCGCGATTCTTGGCGTGGCCAGCGTACTCGCCTCCATGCGGGATCAGCTTCGAGGGACGGTCATATTCGTCTTTCAACCTGCGGAGGAGGGTCCTCCCACGGGCGAAGAAGGTGGGGCCGCGTTGATGCTGAAAGAAGGTCTCTTCCGGAAACTCAAACCGGAGGCAGTCTTTGGAATGCATGCGCTTGGAACTGTGGATGTCGGACAAGTGCACTATTGGCTTGGTGCCGCTGCCGCATCGGACAGCAACTTCCAAATTTCCTTTCATGGCAAACAGGCACATGCGGCATTCCCGCAGGAGTCGATTGACCCAGTCGTGATGGCGGCGGAAGCGGTGATGGAACTGCAAACGATTCGCACTCGGAACATAGCGCCTAGCGATGTAGCAGTTCTAAGCGTATCGACGATTCACAGCGGGGTGCGCGTCAATATCACTCCAGACCTGGCCACTCTTAGCGGAACCATCCGAACGTTTGACGACAAAGTAGATGAAAAGATCGAGCGCCGCATGGGAGAGGTCGTCCAAAGCATTGCGCAAGGCAACGGCGGCTCGGCGGAGATGAAGTTCTACGACCGGTGCCCGGCACTCATCAACGATCTCGGGCTGACAAAGCGAAGCTTATCCTCGCTCAAACGAGCAGCCGGAGAATCGGAGATCACGCTCGCATCACCGGTCATGGCGGCGGACGACTTTGCGGAGTTCGGGAAGGTTGTCCCTGGATTTTTCTTTTCGTTCGGGACCCAAAAGCCGGGAACGATCTCCGGCATCAATCATGCAAAGAACTTCGTTGCCGACGATTCCTCGATCCCACTGGCAATGCGGGCGATGACTTACGTCCTCGTCGATTATCTTCAAGGCAAGAACGCGGAATAACTTTCCCGCATGGTTCTGAGACAAGATGGCGATCTGATCGTCGCTCTGGCCCAAGTCAATGCCCTTCTCTAGCGCTGCAAAAACGAGCTAGAAAAACACCCGGGGACCTCCGTCATCAGTCTCAGAAGTTTCCGTCCATCGGCCCGTCAGCAGACGCCCTGAGAAGACCGCCCTAAGCTGACTTAGTGTTTTCGTGGGTGTCTCACCGGTGAACTCTCCAAAATCGTGAACCATGTGCATCTGGTCGTGGTACCCGAATTGGTGGGCCACGTCCGTCCAGGATTTCGCCGCAAAGCGCGCCTTGCCATCGAGCGCTGCTTCGAACCTAGCAATCCGGGCAAGGAGTTTGGGCCGCATCCCCACCTGTTGACTAAATCTCCGTTGAAACTGGCGGGTGCTCAGCCCCGCGCGGTCGGCTAGATCTGCGAACGCCACTCGTCCACCACGTAAAAGAATTCGATTTGCCGCGGCCGAGATTGCATCGTGGCTCGACGAAGTGAGCGCGCGGCGCAGCAAGAAAGTGTCGACGAAACTCACCCGCTCCTCAAACGTTTTGCAATCGCCCAGGCGTTGATAGACCTCTGAAATAGGCGTTCCAAGAACCGCATGGCCGTCGAAGTCCTCGTCGGTTAGTTCACCCATGGGTACCGAGAACAGACGGGAGAGACCATCTGGCTGAAACATGATCACGAAATGTTTAAGAGCCCCGCGAAGCAGGAGATCGACTCGGCGATGTGTCTGTGGGCCGACGAGAGTCACTTCCGGGCTTTTCTTTAGAGAACGCTCCTCATGATAAAAAGCGTTGATTGGCTCACCAAGTTCGAACTCAAGCATGGGGACCGCACGCGCGGTCACGGGGTGAACGACCCCAGGACCGTCAATCATCATCTGCCGCTGCGTGTAGAAGCGGACAAATTGTTGCAACCCCGGTGCCGGCTTGCAGAAGCTCTGGAGCATGGGCCGATCCTTCCCAGGCCCTCATCCTAACTCTTGCGATAGACAAGCTGGAGGGACACTTGCCGGCTATTGTGGCAGAGAGTTCGCCGTATGTCACCCAAAGGATTATCGGGGCGAGTACTCGGTCCTCAACGGGCGAGCCATGCTACGAAGTTGTGCCAGGCCGCACTCGGACCGATGACTGCTCCTTCAAGCGGAAAGCTCGCAAACATTCCAATGGCCAGCCCGGTAGTCAGTGGATGGATCCTCTTGTCGACCAGGTAATCTCTGGCTACTCCTGTCAGCAGGAACAAAGCGAATGGGACCAGGACCATGGGCGGCGTGAGCGCTAGTCGAGAGAAGTGACCGATAAGATGAGTGATCGGGGGTCCCATAAGCTCGATGTTTGCGAATAGCATCAAGCGCTTGTGAATCTCTGGCCTGCTCCGATAGCAGATCGCTGCGACCGCCAGCATGACAAAGGCTAGCAATCCAAAGAAATTGAAGACCGATGCATTAGGGGCGTCCAGCTCTCCTTTCAGTTGCGACTGAGAGTCGACGCGCTGATCGCCGCTCAGGTCAAAGCCTCGCCTCACCATGTCGACAGTGGTCGCGTAGGACAAGGGGATGATCAACGCGAGAAGAAAGACGGAGGTAAGTCCCAGCCTTCGATGCCAGCCGACCCGCTGGACAGCCACCAACAGACTCTGAACCAGAAAGAGCAGAAGCCATGCGAAGAAAACCATCCCATGGGCCGCCGCCAGCAGCGTAAGCGGCGCACGTCGTCCATCTGGATGCACAATCGACGGCATGAAACCGACGATCGAGATCGCAAGCATTACGATTGCCATGCCAGTGTAATACCACCTTGCAACTAAGGACATCTGCCGCACCGCCGGGGATGACTGAAAAGAAGTGGTGACCATGAGTGATTGTTATCCTTCCTTGCTCCGCCGCTAAGAAATCTTTATCTATCCAGCGAGCCAGCCCAGCAGGTGGTGCCAGGCCACGCTCGAACCAATTGGTCCGGCCTCGAAAAATCCCGACACCATCCGAAGGATCGCCAGCCCCCAGGTAAGCGGATGAATTCTCCGCGCTACAAGGAGATCCCTCCCAACGGCAGCAAACACGAAGATCGAAATAGGGATCATGACAATGACCCCGGGCAACGGTGCGAGCACTGGAGAGTGCCCGATGAAGTGCGCCAGTGGAGCCGGCATCAATTCGATATTGGCGAAGAGCATCAGCCGCTTATGAATCTCCGGCCTGCCCCGGTACGCCACAGCCATGATGACCAGCACGGCGAAGATCAGCGTGTTGAAAAGCGGGAAGACTGCCTGGTGCACTACATCATTGCCAATCGAGAGGCTAAGATCGCCGCTCAGATCGATGCCGCGCCGAACCATCGCGATCGTCGTTGCGTAGGCCAACGGAACCATCAGTGCGAAGACGAAGATCGAGGCCACTCCTAGCCTTCGGTGCCATGCAATATGCTGGGTCGCAACCAACCTGCTCTGGACGAGAAAGATCAACAGCCACGCAAAGAACACCGCTCCATGTGTGGCGACGAGCAGCGACACCGGCGCGCGACGTCCAGCGGGATGTGCAATCGATGGTATGAACGCCGCGACGGCCACTGTGAGCATCGCCAACGACATGCCGGTGAAAAACCAACGCCGCACGAAGCTCTTTGTCTTCGAGTCCGTTGTCGTCTGCTGAAGTACTGTGCTCATCACTCTCGCCTTGTTCATGAGACTAAGTGCGGCAAAGACTGACCAGATAGTAAAAATACGACATCGGACACCTGAGCGCCTAAACAAGCGCGAAATCGCCGAGTCGCATTTCGAGGTACTGTGGTTCTGGAAACGCGCTAAGGCCTGTTAACCGGCCAATCGACAACCAAGTGTGAAATCATGTTTGACGGATAGCATTCCCTCTCATCCGCTGAGCCGCGAGTTTCTGCCAAGGAGGATTCCGTGTTCAAGCATGCTCTTCAGTTGTTGCTGACCGCTTGGCTGACCACACGTATGTTGTGGGCGGCGAGCGATCCATTTATCGGAAAATGGAAGCTTGACCCTTCCCAAAGCAAGGAAACCCACCAAATGAAGATCGAAGCATCCGGCCCAAACAGGTACGTCTTCGACTTTGGCAGTGACGGAACGGAGGCGATTGTGGTGGACGGGACCGAACAGCCCGGCCATCCAGGAACCACTCTGTCGGTTACCCCCGTCGAGCCCAATACCTGGAAGCTCGTCCGCAAGAAAGACGGGTACACAGTAATGACGGCCATCTTCAAGCTTTCAGAGGACGCCAAGACGCTCACCGACAACTTCACGGCCTCCCGGCCCGATGGGTGGACATTCAGCATCGATTATGTGTTTACGCGAACGGCGGGGAACTCAGGTTTCGCGGGCACGTGGGAAAGTTCGAACGAGAAGATGAATTCAGTCTACGAACTTGAGATTCAGGCTTACCAGGGGGACGGCCTCGCACTCTTGCTTCCCCAGGAGGAACATTCCGTCAGAAAGATGAGATTCGACGGGAAAGATTATCCAGTCGAGGGCCCCGAGGTTGCGCCGGGCTCCACGTCATCGGGACATCGGGTGAACGACCATGCTCTGGAAATAACCGACAAGATCAGCGGCAAGACCACGGACACGGAGCGGATCACGCTTTCGCCCGACCTGAACACGTTGACAATGACCGTCCAGCAGGCGGGTCACAGAATGCCGGACACATTGGTGTTCCATAGGGAATAGAAGAGGGCATTGGTGAGGTTTTACCAGGGCACCATTTTGAGTGAGCGCATAATCGCCTGTGCGCTCGTCCAGCCGAGTCGTGTCGACTCCTGGGTGCAGGCGCATAAATTGTGGGCATGTCTGCGGCAGAGGAGGCCGCGCGTATGCCCACAAGGACCAAGAAGCACATCGTGCGGAAGATCGTCCTCCGCCTGCCGGATCTCGACCATGCGAAAACCTCAGTATTGAACAGCTTGAGTTCCCTGCGTTCGAGGCGAAACTACAAATTCGCGATGGAGCAGTTCATCACTTGGTACTGTTCCGAGCCAAGGCTTGCTCTGAATCGAACCGTTGTTCTCCGCTTCCGTCTCCACCTTGAATCGCTCGGACTAGCCGCAGGTACGATCAACCAAAGGCTCGCGGCGGTCAGGAGGCTCGCCTACGAGGCGGCAGACTCGGGCCTTCTGAGTCCGGAACTTGCTGCTGGCATCAGGCGAGTTAAAGGCGTGAAGCAACTGGGTTGCCGGGCGGGCAACTGGCTGAACCGCGAGCAAGCGCGCTTACTACTCGAAAAATCGAACGGCCAGGGCTTAAGAAGCATCCGAGACGTCGCTATGATATCGATCCTGATCGGTTGCGGTCTGCGCCGAGCCGAGCTGTCGGCCTTGCGAAGGGAAGATATTCAGATCCGACAAGGCCACTGGGCTATCGTTGATCTCGTCGGCAAGGGCAATCACGTCCGGACCGTACCTATGCCAATCTGGGTGAAGGAAGCGGTGGACAGGTGGCTGACCGCTGCATCAGTTGCGACGGGTTGCGTGTTCAGGGCAGTCAGTCGTCACGGAACCGCCTGGGGAACCGGCATTTCCGAAAACGTCGTCTGGTATGTGGTCCGGAGTTGTGCCCGGCGCCTGGAGCTCGGCCACCTAGCACCCCACGACCTTAGGAGAACCTGCGCAAAGCTCTGTCACGTGAATGGAGGGGAGTTGGAGCAAATCCAATTCCTACTAGGTCACGCCTCAGTCCTCACGACCGAGAGATACCTCGGCTGCAAGCAGAACCTGGAAGAACCCGTGAACGACCGCTTCGGCTGTCTGTTCTCAAGGGTTCTGGATCCGCGATAAGGCCTGATATCGCCAGTCCACGCGATCCGATTTCGGTTTGTCCCTCATTCACAATCCAACCTGTCCAGCAGGACGGAGCTTCTTTATAACGAGCCAGGCTCTCGTCCTCGGCCGAAATTCGTGCCGACTCGATAGTTCAGGCCAGCGGTTGTACCTCCGGTAATATCCACCGTTACGCCTGTGATGCTCTTCGCAAGGTCGGACGCCAGGAAGACAGCTGTATTCGCGATCTCCTGCATGAGTGGCAGTTTCTTCAACATGGTGTCATCTTCCATACCGCGTAGAATCGCTTCCATCTCCTTTGGGTTTTGTTCGATTGCCTGCGTAAAGACCCTCGAATCCGGTGATCCACCGGACCGGATATTCACAACCCGCACATCGTACATGCCCAACTCCGATGCAAGATTGCGAGAGAAGCTTTCAATGGCAGAGCATGCAGGAGCAAAGCCCGCTGTGAAAGGATAGCCAATGCCCCCAGGCGTTGCTGTAAGGGATAGGATTACTCCGGAACGCTGCTTCATCATGATCTTTCCCGCAGCCTTAGCGGTTAAGAAGTGACTTCGCATTGCCAGAGAGACGGGACGCACAAAGTCTTCTAAGTTCAACTCAACCAGGGGAAGATTCTGCACGACTTGATAATCGATCGCACAAAGGGACAAGTCTAGCGTAGCTCCCTCGCGACGTATTGATTCGACAAATCCGTCCACCTCGCTTTCGTTCGTGGCATCTACGCGAACGGCCTCGGCATGCCCACCGGCGCTGACAATCTGATCCGCCGTCTCCCGCACGGAAGGTAGATGTCTTCCTGCTAGAAAGACCTTGGCGCCTTCTTTGGCAAATGCTTTCGCGATAGCGGAACCCAGGGAACCGCCACCTCCGTAAATGACCGCATTCTTGTTCTGCAGTAGTTGAGGAAACATGGATCTCGCTCCAGCGGCATCTCGATTCATGCTAAATCGCCGATGCGCGTTTCGAGCCGTTTTCGGGTTGTAAACGTGCATTGATCTGAATTAGCCAGTCGGGATTACTGGATTACTTGATCAACCTACGTTATCTGTTGTCTCGGATGAGATAGGTGTATTGAGACGACAGACGAGGGAAGTCGCTCGGGTGTCCCTGGTTTGCGCACTTCTTGAGAACGCGCCCGATAACGCCATGTGGACTGGAACGTTCTGGTTTTGATAAATGCCAAGAATTAACGTGAGCTCTTGCTGATTTGTATCTTTGCCGCCCTACTGCAGATTGCCGATTAGAGATCAAAGAACACCAACATATCAGTGGAAGGCGTATGACCATCCTTAGAGCATTCATCCGTCAACAGACGCACGAGTGTTCGGACTGGGCATGATTCTGACCATCACAGCCGGATGGGGCCGGTCAGATTTCCGTCCGCCTGGTTGAGCTGGACGCCAAACTGACTGGCCCCTCTTCGCTATGCGACATTGCGAAGTTTATTTTTCGTCCTGTGAGTGCTCCACTGGCTTCGCCACGAAGGCGTGTGATTCGTTGGGGTTGCTCTTCAAATACGCGAAGCCGATGATCTCGCCCTTGTCGTTGATGGAGCATGCGGATTCAAGATACAAAGGGGAGTCCTCTGGCACAAGCGTATTCATGTCCGTTGCGACGCCGTCGCGCCATAGAGCGGCCCGAGGGGCAAAATTCGCGCTCAGGGATACGCCAAGCCCCAGTCCGTGCTTGCCCACCGCTACGGCTGAGCTGTACGCATCGCCCGCCACGGTTCCGAGATCGGCGATGTGGCCATCATGCCACAGAAAGCCATGAAAGCTTGCGTCGCCGGCGGTGTCCGATGTGCCCACAACATCCCCATCATCGTTCAGGCCGCTGGCAAAGATCCCGAAGAACCTCCCATCACCGCCCAGATTGCCCAGGTCGATCGCCTTCCCGTCCCGCCACAGAATTGCATGAAGCGGGGTGAGATTGTTCCCCTCAGTGGCATTGAACGGCCCGCAATCTCCGCTTGCCCCCACAGCCTCGCCGCGACCGTTGATCGAGGACGCAATCCCATCCGGATCGCCGTCAATTGTGGGCAGCTCCTGGGCGCGGTACCACGACCAGAGATAGGGGATCGCCCAGATAACCGGCTTGAACTGAATGCTCTGCGGCGAGACAGACGCCCCTGGGCAACTCGAATCCTCTTCTCCGTTTTCCGCGGTTCCGGCGATCATGCCTAGGTCGTTGATCTGGAGCGCCACGCCGTTACTGCCCTCTTTGCCCGCCTTGTTCAGTAATCTCGGCAGACTGAACATTGAGCCGAATGCCGACACGAAGGGCTCGCACGTGTTCCCGCTGTGGGTGAGTCCAGCCGCCGTGGATCCGCAGAAGTCTTCGCCATGGGGATCCGGCGTTTGCGTATCGGCCTGCCCCACTGCCAGCCCCCAACTGTCCACGCCGTAGGCAACGCTGTTCGGGCCTCCGAGTCCGGGAACTCCGATGTCGATCGTGCGGGTTCTGTCCCACAAGACAGCGTGCGATACCCATTCCGAAGGGTGCTTGGGGTTGGCCACAACCGCCTCCCCGCTGACAAGCCCATGGGCGTTGATGGTGAATGGCTGGCCCTGAGAAGACGATGGCCCGACCGGGCCAAGGTCGACGACGGTGTATCGAGTGGAGTCCGCGGAATGTGATTGCGACTGTGATTGGGCAACGGTGCAAACCGGCGCTGCCACTGTGGCTAGGGCCAGACTAAGCCGCGCGAGGCGCAACCACTTCGGGGCGAGTTCAATGGGTTTCATTTTTTCTCTCCTGTTTTCGGGCAATTGAGTGTTGCGTTTGGAAGCGCGCGAGCGCTGTCGGATTCGAAACACCGGAGCAGCGACGCAAGGCAGATCAAAGCCTGACCGCCTTCGGTGCTCCATAGATGGAGCTTGCCGGCGGCGAGCCAGTCGAACGTTCTACCCTTGTGCACCACCAATAGGCTTTCGGTCTCGATCGTGATTCTTGTGGTTTTCAATACCATGGCACGCTCCGATCAGCCCAACGCTACGATCGTTGCTTCGTATTGAGCGCATGGTCGACGGAAACGGCCAGAAAAGTCTTCAGGCCACGGTTCAATATTTCTCAGTGAGTCTCAGGGGAAGTCTTTTGCCTTAAAGGAATAGACTTAGAGAGGGATTCGCAAGACTGGGTATGGTGCTTCAAGGGCGCTCAAACGCATTTGTGGTAGATTGCGCTTACGTTCAATACCCTGCCAAGACCGTTCTTCGCTCGCTGGATTTTCAACTTATGACCACGGACCCTAGGATTGTTTACGAGTTCGGACCTTTCCGCATGGATCCTGACAGGCAGGTCCTGTACCGTGAAAACCAGCCCGTCCCAATTCCCCCGAAGGCCTTCGAGACGCTGCTTGCCCTGGTTCGCCGCAGCCGCGAGATAGTCTCGAAAGACGAGCTGCTGAAGGAGGTCTGGCCGGACTCGTTCGTTGAAGAATCGAACCTGAGCCAGAACATTTTTCTGCTGCGGAAGGCTCTGGGAGATACGGCGGAAAATCGCCAATACATTGTGACGTTGCCCGGCCGCGGCTACCGATTTGCCGCGCAGGTTCGCACCGTGACCGAGCAAGGCGAAGCTCTCATAGCCCAGGCGCGGACCCGCACGCAAATCGTCATTGAAGAGAATGAAGCGGAAACAAATTCGCCGCTGAGGGCGCTCCCCGTTCCACGGAAGCCCCGAGCAGGCCAGACAATTCTGCTCTCACTGGCGGTGGTGGCTGTGATGCTGGCGGTTGGCGTTTTCATTTTCATTCGCAGTCGCCGGCCTGCAAACCCGGCCGAGAAAAACTCCATCCTCGTGGCCGATTTTGTGAATACGACCGGAGATCCCGTCTTCGATGACACTCTGCGCCAGGGCATGGAAGTGCAATTGGAACAGTCGCCTTCGCTCAGCCTGGTTTCTGAAGACCGGATCCGGCAAGCGCTCGAGTTGATGGGGAAGGCGGCGGATACTCGCCTCACCGGGCAGATTGCCCGAGAGGTATGCGAGCGTAATGCTAGCTACGCAGTGCTCGAAGGCTCCATCAAGCCCCTCGGCGGCAACTACGTCCTGGACCTCCACTCCGTCGACTGCCGAACCGGAGAAAAAATAGATGATCAGCAGGTTCAGGTCGTGCGGAAAGAGGACGCTCTGGATGCGGTAACCCGCATGGCGCGCGGATTTCGGGCCCACGTCGGCGAATCGGCGGCCGCGCTTCATAAACATGACACCCCGTTGGCCGAGGCTACCACTTCTTCGCTTGAGGCCCTGAAGGCCTACAGCCTTGGCTGGAAAATCGCGCTACAGCAGGGCGATGAACCTGCCATTCCGTACTTTCAGCGAGCCGTGGAAATAGATCCGCGCTTCGCAATGGCTTTCGCCTCGCTGGCGCTGATGTCCGGCTCTTCGGGGTCTTCGCAACTTGCCACAGAAAACATCACACGGGCATATGAACTTCGCGATCGGGTCAGCGACAAGGAGCGGTTTTTCATCACCGCCTACTACTTTGGACGAGCAACCGGAAACCAGGAAAAGGCGAAGCAGGTTTGCGATCAGTGGGCGCGGACCTATCCGCTTGAACTCTTGCCGCATTCATTCCTCGCCGGTTTTATCGACCCCGTCCTCGCCAACTACCAGGGAGCAGCCGAAGAGGCGCGAAAGGCGGTAGAGCTCAGTCCCGACGGCTTAGGATATTATCTGCTTGGCTACGCCTCGCTCTACCTGAATGATCTTCACGGTGCGGAGAGTGCGGTCCGCATGGCAACGGATCGCAAGACTGGTCAGGTCCGCATGGCGACGCTCCGCTTCGACCTCGCCTACTTGAAAGGCGATGCGGCAGGAATGCGGCACGAGGTGGAACTGGCTCAGGCCCACCCCGAAACGCAGGATTGGATATTGGATCGCCAGGCTTTTGCGGAGGCATCCGGCGGCCGGTTGAAGGATGCAGTCAACCTTTCACGCCGAGCCGTCGCATTGGCGTTGCAAGAGGGAAGGCGCGAGCAGGCAGCCGTCTTCGAAGCTCGTGCAGCTGTGCGGCAAGCGTTTTTGGGAGATCCCGTCGAAGCAAGACGAACCGCGGCAGCCGCCCTGACTCTGGCCGGCAACCGTGAGGTGAACTACGGCGCGGCTCTCGCGCTGGCTCTTTCCGGAGATTCAGCTAAGGCAGAGAAACTCGCCGGCGATATGGAGAAGCTTTATCCGGACGACACATCAGTCCGCTTCAGCTACCTGCCGGTGATCCGTGCGGTAGTCGACCTGCAACATGCCGATTCATCAAAGGCGCTCGACGCGCTGCAAGCCAGCGCACCCTACGAGATGGGTTCGCCGCGCAGCAGCCAGACCGCATTTTTCGGCGCGCTTTATCCCGTGTTCTTCCGCGGCGGGGCGCTCCTGGCAGCGCACAAAGGGGGAGACGCAGCCAATGAGTTCCAAAAGATCCTCAGCCATCGGGGCATAATGGTAGGCGATCCGGTTTGGGTTTTAGCTCACATCGGCTTGGCTCGGGCCTATGCCCTTTCGGGGGAATACGCGAAGGCTCGAGCCGAATACGACGAGTTCTTCGCTCTTTGGAAGGACGCCGATCCCGACTGCCCCCTTCTCAAACAAGCAAAAGCTGAGTTCGGGAACCTTCGCTAATTACGTCCTCGTCCTGTGACCGTCTCAGAGCTTTGAGATCCAGACCGGATCTATCAAAGCATTTTGACGGCGGCGTGGCCGGTAACAGTAACAAATTGCGTCACTGAGCTTCACGTTCGGCGTTACTGCCCCTAATCGATAGAAAGGGTGAAATGATGCGCACCTTGCGGTCGCCCAATGTCCTGGAATGATGGTCAATCGCCAATGCGCGTTTCGAGCGAGATCCAGTCTGGAAGCGCCGCGGCCTGTCACCGGCGCACGTATCATTGGCATCACGAGGTGTGCGATGAACGCAGGCACAGCACAGCAGTACGCGCGGTGGACAGGGATTCTGTATCTCATCACCATCGTGGCAGGCGGATGGGGCGAATCGCACGTGCCGAATACGCTGCTACTCGCTAAGGATTTGGCTGGGACCGCGCAACGGGTGGCCAGTTCGGTGGGACTTTTTCGGTCCAGCTTTGCCGCTTATCTCATCGAAGCTGCCTGTGACATTACGCTCAACGTACTGCTCTATGCGCTGCTTCGGCCCGTGAGCCGCAACCTGTCGCTGCTGGCGGCGTGTTTCGGGCTGATGGGGACGGCGGTCTTTGCTGCGGGAGAAATGTTTTACTTTGCTGCCGCGCTACCGGCCGTGGATGCCGATGTTGCTCGGGTAATTTCGCCCGAAGCCAAGGCTTCGCTCACCTATCTCTGCCTCACGATCTACGGATACGGCTTCGGCATCTTTGCTATGTTCTATGGGGCCGCGGCGGCGGTGCGCGGATATTTGATTTGGCGTTCCGGCTACCTGCCGCGCGCGCTTGGCGGGGTCCTCATCTTTGGCGGCGCCAGCTTCATCGCCAAGAACTTTTTAGTCGTCCTCGCGCCGCGGTACGACCTGCCCTACGTGATTGTGCCCATGTTCCTGGCGCTGGCGTCCCTAATGCTCTGGCTGCTGATCAAGGGTGTGGATCGCGCGCGATGGGATGCGATACAGACGGCGCGTCATAGGGCCGCGCTCTATCGATTGGTGCGATATCGTCAAGTATCCATTTGATCCGTTTTCGGCTGGAAACGCGCTAAGGCCTGTTATCGCCAGTCGAAGAGCCAACTTTCGATGCGCTCGGTACTAGCTCAGAATCATCCACGGTTACGCGACAAGTCATGCAGCTCTTCCTCAAGGCACCTCTATAAACGCGTGCCATTGGCCATGGAACCGCCTAATCACTTAATTTTAAAGTCACTCACAATCAGTCGCGTATCCACTGTCACATGCGGTGAAATTGCGTGATACGCCCATACATGCACCCACGCGTTCCCCGTCCGACAGGTCAAAAAAGACTTCATCAACCCAGCCGGAGTAAACAATAAGTAGACGAACGTCAGCGACAGCGCAGTCGCTAAAATCGAGTCGTACCGCGTGCCCGACTCAAAAATATGCATTGTCGGATAACTCACCGCCCCCAACAGATAAGCGGTCATCGGCGAAAACAGCTTGAAGTATCTCGGCATCAAGATCGAGTAGATAACAATCATGACTGGCAGATCGGTCCCGAACAGATGGAGCCAAAAGGACAACAGTCCGCCGACAAGCTGCTGATGCCGCGTGAGCTGGAAGATATTCGGTCCCATCATGTCCATACCCGCGCTGAAGGCAAGCACAACCGCGATCACCAGCACGTCACTCTTCAGGTTCGCGGATTTCAAGTTGAGTTGCTGGTTTGAATATCCTCGCATCCGAAACACAACATAGGGAATGAGTGCCAGCAGGATCCCGTTGTAGGCCGCCCATGTATACACCTCAGTTGGTGACTGCACCCGCGTCGCTCCGACCAGCGACCCATTCAGATGCATGGCAATCCCTTCGCCAAACAAGTGCTGCCCGATCAGACGGCCGGCTACCATCACAACCGCGACATAGGCCCACATCGCCAACGTCTCGCGCCGCGCAATAGAACCTTCTGGAGCGCGCAGTGCCAGATCAGGCACGGGCCGCTTTCGTGTCAGCAGCGCAACCAAGCCGAACATCAGCACTACCAAAACGAGGTATCGCGACGATCCCACAACCAGGCCTCTATAGCTCGGCGTATGTCGAGAAATTAGGAGTCCTGCTCCGCACAGAAGTAGCCAAAGAAGGATCGCCACGTACAAAGCTCGCTGTCGAACCAACCATCCGATTCCGCCGAAACGCTCGCTCATAGCCATACTCTACGCCTGATGAGTGCCTCGGCCTGCTCTCGTCAACCCAGGATTGAGTACCAGTCGAGGCGTACTCCCGACGACCTGAGCGTTTCAAGACCCTGGTCGGCAGACGTACCGAGGGGAATGTGACTGCTTGCGGTATTTTTTTGTATTTGACAAATAATTCGACCGGTCAGTATATTTTATTCCATCGTGCCAAGTGGTTCTGGTGCCTCGGCTTCTTCGAAACAACAGCCGGAAGGTAGAACAGTAACCGACACTGATCCACCCTGAGGAGAATCAGGCCTTGGTGTAATTTCGTACAGATTCAAATTGAAAATGATCAAACGGAAGCGGCGTGGCTCATGAGCATACAAACAGTCAAGGAACTGAAACCTAACAAAAATGGTCTGCGGTCGAAACAGACGAGAGAGTTGCTGCTGAATTCCGCCGAAATTGTTTTCGTGCGAGATGGCTTTCTGGGAGCCGAGCTGGGGGAGATCGCGGCGATGGCAGGGCGCTCAAAAGGCGCCATCTATGGCCATTTCAAGAGCAAGGAGGATCTCTACTTTGCGCTCTTGGAAGAGCGGATAAGCAGGTACCGCGGACGCGTCGAGGAAGTACTTCTCGGATGCACCAGCCAGAAGGAGATTGGCCGCGCGCTGACGGATCATTTCTTTTCGGCCGTCAAACAGGACAAAGCGTGGTGCCGTTTACTTCTTGAATTCAAACTATTCGCGGTCCGGAACCATCCCGCGAAGAAGCGGCTGCAAAAGATCCATAAGAATCTCTATTTCAAGGAGCATTTGAAGGACCTCCCTGAGATTTGGGCGAGGTTGGGGCAGAGAAAGCTGGATAGCCGGATTGGTCTGGGAGCTCAAGCTGCTCTAGCGTCCATGGCGGCAATCGTGCCTGCTTTGATTCTTGAAGAAGAGTTTGCGCCCGCGGTGCTGAGTGAGGCGAAACTGAAAGACGTTGTGACGCAACTCGTCGAAGCTCTTCTCATGAACTGAGAATGAATGCGAAGGATTTACACGCGCGAAACCGGAGGGGACATGGGATTGACGACAAAACAAGGATCGAGAAGGCGCATTGCATTCGCAGTCGCACTGATTTCCGCTCTCGTGACCGGTTCGTGGGCCGACGCCCAGCTTGCGGGCAGGCCTGAGCCAAAGCACTATCCCTGGTCCGATGCGAGCCTCTCTCCGGATGAGCGCGCCAGCATGGTCCTGAAGGAGATGACGCTCGACGAAAAGTTACTGCTACTGCACGGCCAGGGTATCTCGTTCTTCTCCGAGGGCCCTACGGAATCGAATGGCGGGGCTGGGTACACAAAGTCCATTCCGCGGCTGGGGATTCCGTCAATTCAGATGGCGGACTCGGCCTCCGGCGTCACGTTAGGCGCTCTGCGGGGACGCTATTCAACTGCATTGCCCAACAATCTTGGCGCGGCCTCCTCGTGGGATCCGCAGTTGGCATTTGAATACGGGGCATTGATTGGGCGGGAACTGCGCAACGAGGGCTACAGCATGTCCCTGGGCGGTGGTGTGAACATTGCTCGCGAGCCGCGCTGTGGCCGCACGTTTGAATATCAGGGCGAAGACCCATTGCTGGCTGGCACACTGGCCGGGAACGTGGTGAGAGGAGTGCAGTCGCAGAACGTCATCGGCGATTTGAAACACTTCGCGATGAACGACCAGGAGAGCGGACGCAGCGCGTTGAACGCGAATGTGGACAAGCGCGCGATGCGGGAGACGGATCTGCTGGCGTTTCAGATTGCGCTGGGAATCTCCGACGCAGGCGCTGTCATGTGCTCGTACAACCGGGTGAATGGCGATTACGCATGTGAGAACCAGTACCTGCTAAGAGATGTTCTTAAGAGAGATTTCAAGTTCAAGGGGTTCGTTCTCTCGGATTGGGGAGGGACGCACTCCACAACAAAGGCGTCCCATGCGGGCCTCGATCAGGAGGAGCCTGGCACATTCTTCTTTGGAGACGATCTGAAAAAGGCAGTGGAAAGCGGCGAAGTATCGCAGGAAGAGTTGAACGATCATGTCCACCGCGTTCTGCGTACGCTCTTTGCGGCCGGGCTGTTCGACCATCCTGTGCAGATGCAGGTTCCCGATGTGGATCGCGGCCTGGCGCTGGCTCAGAGCATCGCGGAGAAGAGCATCGTTCTCCTGAAGAATCAGGGCGGCGTTCTGCCGCTCAGCGGCGTTCGTACGATTGCTCTGATTGGCGGTCATGCGGACGTTGGCATGCTTACCGGCGGCGGCTCGGCGCAGACGGACCCGCCAGGCGGCTCGGTAGTTCCGCCGCCCCCCGCGACGGATGCTCTGTCGGCCGTAATTCGCCCGGCATGGATGCCGGGTTCCCCCCTTCGTGCTCTGACAGCGAAACTGCCGAATGCCAAAGTTACCTATACCTCGGGAGACGACCTTGCCGCAGCCGCAGCCGCCGCAAAGCACGCGGACGTTGCGATCGTCTTTGCATACCAGTGGGAGGCGGAGGGTTCCGATCTGCCCACTCTTAACCTTACTCCCGAGCAAAACAAGCTGATCGAAACGGTAGCGGCAGCCAATCCCAGGACCATTGTCGTACTGGAGACAGGAAGCCCAGCGACTATGCCCTGGATCGACAGGGTGCCTGGAGTTGTCGAGGTGTGGTATCCGGGAATCCGCGGCAGCGAGGCGCTAGCCAACATCCTTGTCGGTGAGGTGAATCCGAGCGCGAAACTCGCGATTACATTTCCTCGGAGCGATGCCGATCTGCCGCATCCCAAGCTGGTTTTGCCTCCGCCAGAGTCCGAGTTCCATTATGCGGAAGTCAAAGAGTTCTCTGATTTCATGAAGCTGGCCGCAAAAGGGCTGCCCCCGTTCCAGATCCACTACGACGAGGGCTTGAAGGTGGGATACAAGTGGTATGACGCCGAGAAGAAGCCTGTGCTCTTCCCATTTGGGTTCGGCCTCTCTTATACCAGCTATGCGTACTCCGGTATCTTCTTGACACCCAGTGATCCAACAACCGTCTCGTTCACGGTAAAGAACACGGGCAATCGCGCCGGTACTGAGATCGCTCAGGCATACGCCTCGCTGCCCGACTCAGCCGGAGAGCCGCCAAAGCGGCTGGTGGGTTGGGCCCGGGTCGAACTTGCGCCCGGCGAGTCTAAGCAAGTTTCGGTCCCGGTGATCCGCGACCGGCTCCTTATCTACGACGAGGCTTCCGATTCCTGGAAACTTGTCCCCGGAAATTACGTCATTTGGGTTGGCAAATCATCGCAGGATCTTCCGTTGCGGCAGTCAGTTTCGTTCTGAAAGAGCCGCCCGTCTCGCCAGCCAAGGTTCGTCCCGCTCGATGGATGCATAATCGCCAATGCATGATTCGAGGCTCTTCGGTGCTGGAAACGCGCGTTGGCCTGAAGTCGCCAACCGAGACGGGAGTACGCACCCTCAAGGGCTCAACTCCATTTTGTCCGAAGGGCAGCCGGCCTTAATTCAAGATCTATCTCCCTGCCAATCTGCAAAGCCAGCGGGGGCAATTCTCTAATGTCGCTTTGCGATGTCCGAAAGTTCACGATGCAAGCACGAATTGCAAATTTTCCGTTTACGATCGCGTTTGAGAGATAGACTTTTCCGCTGTTATTCAGTCTCGAAAGGATTTCGCGATTTAAGCGGTCCAGATAGGCTTCTGTGTCCGCATGGGTACGGTCAAGGCCAAGTGGCACAAAACGAAATGTTGTGATGCTCAGTGAACAGCTCAGTGCGTCAAAATCCGGACGCTGCGAGACCTGCAAATAGAGTTCTTTAGCCAAAGAGATGTCATCCGAGATCATTTGCGCGTAGCCCTCTTGGCCGGCCTGCTGGAGCGCAAGCCATACTTTCAACGCTCGAAATCCACGTGAATTCTGCGGCCCCATGTCGAAGTAATTGATGGCTTCCGTCCCGAAAAGATAATAGGGAGGATGATAGGCAAAGGCATTGCGCAAGTGCGCAGGCCTGCGCACAAAAGCGCAGCCAGCCTCCAGTGGCGCGTACAGCCACTTGTGAGGATCAACTGCTATGGAGTCGGCCTCTCGCATTCCCGCCAGTTCCGGCGGTGGGTCTTTGGCCATCACAGCCAGCGCGCCGTAGGCACCGTCGATATGAAACCACAGGTTGAACTCGCGACAGATCATCGCCATCTCGCGCAAAGGATCAAAGGTTCCCGTGCTGACTGTTCCGGCAGTGCCAATTACTAGAAATGGGCGATCGCCAGCTGCGAGGTCCAGCACAATCTGGTCTCGCAATGCTGAAAGATCCATCTGCATCTGGCTATTCGCAGCAATCCAGCGAATAGCATCCTTGCCCAATCCGGCAACATCGGCAGCTTTCTGAACCCATGTGTGTGTCTCAGAAGAACAATAGATGCGCAAAGGGGTCCCCTTGAGCCCCTCTTTTCGCAAATCCCAACCAGCCTTGGCTTGTCGAGCTGCGAGGACGCAGACCAGGTTTGCCATATTGCCGCCACTGACAAACAGGCCTCCACAATCTGTCGGGAAGCCCAGCATCTCGGCGATCCATCGTATTGTCTGTGCTTCGATCTCACTTGCCATGGGAGAAAGCGCCCAGGCTCCCACATTTGGATTCACTGCGGCCGCAAGCAAATCTCCGAGGGCCCCAATTGGCGCGGCGGAGGATGTGATGTATCCCCAAAAGCGTGGATGCCCATTCAGAAGAGAGTGCTCCATGAGAAGATCGGTCGTCCGATCCAGGATTGTGCCCGCGTCTTCGCCTTTTTTGGGAAGCGCACGATCTGCCTGCAGGGCATGGCGAACTTCCATCGGCGCTTCGCTTGGAGTCACTTTCCGCTCGGGAAGCGACTCCAGAAAATGCGCGATCTGATCGACGAGTCGATGGCCCAAGGCCCTGAACTCAGGAGCGTTCATCGAGAGTGCTGATTCTCGATTTCGCACACCGGTATCCTTCTCTTCAGCAATTCTCATGGAAACTCCTTCGTCTATTTCTTCATTTCTTGGGCATGGCGCGGATCGTCGGCTGGGTTCACATACTTGAATTCCACGGGGCCCTGGCCGTAAAGAATGATGGTAGTCTCTTCGTTTGAGGTGTAGGCATAGTGATTCATTTGCGCCGGCATGAGAGCGAAGCCTCCTGCGGCGAGCGTCTTGTTTGCCTTGTCTTTTGACAGCTTGGCACCCATTCCAAAGGTCAGCGAACCGGATACCACCACGACATGCTCATCGGTCGGATGGGAATGAGCGGGTATTTCGTATTGGGCTGGGAACTTCAGGCGAATCGTGTACGGAACCGCCTTGGTGGGATCGCCGGCGAGTACTGCAATCTGTGCTCCGGCAGGGAGCAGCGGGGGAGCTGGTCCCCACTGCGCCTCGGCCGGGGTCTGTATGACGTGGGTAGGAGTTTGCGCGAATAGGACGCTGTGCGAGCCAACAATCAGGGCTACGCCCGTCGCCAATGTGAACCAAACTGCTTTCATCGTTGTCTTGCCTCCTCGGGCCTGGCCTGGATCACCAACGCCGCACGATTACCATGCGTGAGCGACAATCCAGTACGCATCGCACCGACGGGTCATTTTAGTTACCAAACATAGAATGGCCCGAACGGGCCAGAGGCGTCAGGCGAACAGTCCGCGCCGCGTACCCTGCGCGACGGCGGCAGCGCGCGTTGAGACATTCAGCTTGTTCAAGATGTTGGCCAAGTGCCTGTGCACTGTGTGTTCGCTGACGAATAGCTGTTTGGCGATGGCTTGATTGTTCAGGCCTTCGGCTACGAGGTGCAGCACCTCGATCTCCCGCCGCGTCAGTTGCTGACACTCGGCTTTCGACACAGGTTCGGGACTGGTGTGCTCCAAAGTTTCGAGCGCCGCCAGGACATCCTGAGCTCGCGCCACCTCCAACTCGGCCTTCAGTTCCGACAGCGACAACTTCGCTCGTATAGCTTCCGCCGTCGCAGAGTCCTTGCGCCCTAGTCTAGCGAGTGTGCGAGCCAGCTCAATACGAGCCCGCCCCACTTCAAATGGGGCACCACTGCGAAGGTAGAGATCCACAGCATCCTCGAAGCATTTGCGCGCCTCGTTCGCCCTATCTTGTCCCAGGGCCAGATATCCGGTAGCGTAGCTCGCAGCCGCCTGAAGAGGGCCCGTCTCGACCAGCGTTGCGATCTCGCGCAGCTCCGACAGCGAGATTTGAGCAGCCTGATAGTTGCCGAGAGTCACATATGCCCGCACCAGAGTTTCCAGTCCGGACGCTCGATTGGTCCGGTTTAGCAGTGGCACGTGGCGCAGATACTGCTCTGCCCGCTCGACAGCGGCGCCGGGATCGCCGCTGTCGAAAGCCAGTTCCGCGCGTTCCAGCAAACCCGACCCATGCGGAGGCACCTGTTCGATCAGCGCTGCAGATTCCACAAGCCGCCCCTGACGACGCCGAAGCTCCGCCAGTCGTACGAGCGCTTCGCCGACCATCGCCGGTCGGCTTGCGGCCAATTCCTCGCTGGCCGCATATAACTCCTGCTCCGCTTCAGCCCATGTGCCGCGCCACAAGCAGATCGAGGCGTACTGTGTGCGACACACTGCGAAAAGTGGCCTCAATCCCCACTTCGCGCAGAACTCCTTCAACCGCCGGCACCATTGCATCGCTCGGTCATAGTCGCGCACTCGCTCGCAGGCTGCAATCAGGTAACACCCTGACAATCCGATCGCGACCCGGTCCGTCAATTCCCCAGCGATAACTGCTGTGTTCACCTCGTCGAGGTTACGCATTCCCTCTGCCACATTGCCTTGCGCAACCAACGAGAGCCCTTGCACTGCGCGGCCCAACATCTCAAGGTCAATGCTTCCGCATTCCTGCGCGATGCGAATCCCTTCCAACGCGAAAGCAAGAGCACGTACCGGATCGCCTTCTTCGAGCAAACATAGTGATCCTTCCCGCGCCTCAAGCCAGGCGCGCTCCGGGCACGATGGCTGGCCTTCCAGCAGTCGGCGCGCCCGTTGCAGCCATCCATTTGCGACGGCATTCTCTCCACGAAAGGCCCAGGTATCCCACGCCAGCCAAACTGCGACTCGCGCGGCACCCTTAGGATCGCAAGCGGCCAGATACAAACGATACGCACGCTCACGGGAATCAAACACCAGGTCAGCTCGGTCGAGCCACCAGGCCGCAGTCCCCAAACCTTCGAGCGCTTCCGGAGAATCACAATTCGCAGACGCCTCTTCGAAGGCCTGACGAGCTTCCTCCCAAGCACCGCGAGAGAGAGCTTCATCGCCGTTCTGACACCTGGATGGTCTTGATGCGGTCATTAGGCAGGGTTTGATTATAGAGGGACGAGAAACCATTAGTTCAAAAACGATCGAGCACCCGCGAACAGGCAGCCGCAGCCTTGGCTCGGTCTCCTTTTCAATCTGGATAGTCTGGCCGATCGCGAAGTTCAACGAGTGCATAATCGCCAACGCACTCAGCGAGAAAGGCTCTTGGATGTTCGATGTAAAGACCCCTTCCCAACGTCTAGGCGTTCAACCATTCAAGTGCTTTGTGTAGCTGGCCGTCTACGCCGGTTCTCCGTTCCTGCCATGAATAATCCGCCACGACGTCAGGCACGATAGGACTCCCTTCGAGCGTCGTGCCGTGCCAGGTG